>Ga0307986_10002012_pt1 | contig 14627 bp, 17 predicted proteins | sample EllFjometageno82_FD_203170 | JGI IMG/M metagenome (GOLD analysis project Ga0307986, IMG submission 203170) | Marine microbial communities from Ellis Fjord, Antarctic Ocean - #82 | ecosystem: Environmental > Aquatic > Marine > Unclassified | place: Southern Ocean | collected 2014-10-09
AGTTTAGAGAGTTTTTACAAAAGAATTTAAACATGGAAGACTCTGCTCCTAAGAAAGTAGAAAAGAAAGTTAAAAAAACAAGAGTAAGAAAATCTACATCTAAACTATTTTAAACTATGAAAATTGCCCTACTGAATGATACGCATTTTGGTGCGAGAAACGATAGTTCCGCATTTCTGGATTACTTCATGCGATTCTATAATGAGATATTTTTTCCATATCTAAAAGAGAATAACATAACAACACTTATTCATTTAGGTGATGTGGTAGATAGAAGAAAGTTTATCAACTTCAAAACAGCTCATACATTTAGAGAAGACTTTATGCATAGATTGTATAGAGAAGGTATTGATACTCATATCATACTAGGTAACCACGATACATACTTTAAGAATACAAACGAAGTAAATGCTATCAAAGAACTATGTTCAACATTTGATGGAGTAAAAGAACCATGGATATATGAGAAAGCAACTACTGTAAATTTTGGGGGAACTGACATTTGTTTAATACCTTGGATATGTGATGATAACCATAACCACTCTATTAATGAAATAGAAACAAGTAATGCTCAAATCGCTCTAGGTCATTTAGAGATTAAAGGTTTTGAAATGCACAATGGCGCTTTCAATAATCAAGGTTTAGATAAGAAGATGTTTCATAGATTCGAAAAAGTTATCTCTGGTCACTTTCATAAGAAATCTGATGATGGTCAAATACATTATTGTGGTTCTCAATATGAAATTACTTGGTCAGACTATAAGTGTCCAAAAGGTTTTCATATATTAGATACAGAAACAAGAGAACTAACTAGAATACCTAATCCAATTAGAATACATAAGAAATTAGTTTACAATGATAAAGAAGAAGATTATAGTAAGTTAGATTTAGAACACTTTAAAGATTGCTTTGTAAAAGTTTTTATAACTAATAAAACTAATGAAGAAATGTTTAGTAATTTAATTGATAGACTACATACCACAATAGATACACACGAAATTAATATAATAGAAGATTTAAGTCCAGACGTAACAGCATCTGTAAAAGACAATATCCTAGAAGAAGGTGAAGATACAATTACTTTTTTAGGTAACTATATAGAACAGATAGATAGTGATTTAGATAAAAACAAACTTAAAGAAGTTATGAAAGACTTATATACTGAAGCAAGTGAAAGATGATATTATTTAAAAAAATTAGATGGAAGAACTTTCTATCAACAGGCTCTCAGTTTGTTGAGATAGAACTAAACAAATCACAAATGACTTTGATGATTGGTGCTAATGGTTCTGGTAAATCAACTATGTTAGACGCATTATGTTTTGCGCTATTCAATAGACCATTTAGACAAATCAAAAAAGAACAGATAGTTAATACTATTAATAATGCGGATACAGTCGTTGAGTTAGAGTTTCAAGTTGGAACAAAAAATTTTAAAATAATAAGAGGTATTAAACCTGCTATATTTGAAATCTATTCAGATGGTGTATTACAAAATCAAAATGCTTCTAGTGTTGATTATCAAAAGATATTAGAAGATCAAATATTAAGATTGAATTATAGAGCATTTAAACAAATCGCTGTATTAGGTTCTTCTTCTTATCAACCATTCATGCAGATGAGACCAAGACATAGACGTGAGGTCGTAGAAGAAATACTAGACATAAGAGTATTGACACACATGGATTCTCTTACTAGAAATCAACAAACAGAATTAGGTAAACAAATAGTAGAAGCTAGGCACCAAGTAGATATAATAGAATCTAAACATGAATTACAAACAAAACACTTTAATGAATTAAAGAATAGAAGCTCAGGCGATAGTGATATTAAGAAAGCTAAACTACAAGAGAACAAAGACGCCACTGAATCATATTTAAGAAAGTCTGAAAGACTAGAAGAAGAATATAAAGAACTAGAAATCAGCGTATCTACTAGACCTCAATACGAAACAAAACTAAAACAATTAGAGAAACTAGAAACAAAGATAGAACAAAATTTAAAAACGCATGAAAGAAATTTAGAGTTTTTTGAACAGAATGATAACTGTCCAACTTGTACTCAAAAGATTGAAGAAACATTTAGAGACAAAAAGATAGAACAAGAGCGAACTGTTGTAGTCACACTTAATCAAGGTATGAAAGATTTAATGGCTGAACTAGCCAAAACAGAAACCAAGATTACAGAGTTTAATGGTATATCAACTAAACTATATGAGAATAAGATAGACTTATCTAAAGTAGAATCTTCTCTAAAAGAACTTAAAAGATTTTCTGATTCATTACACAATGAGATATTATTACTAGATGGTAAGAACGAAGATGATAAAGATATAGAAAAGAGTTTGGTTGATTTACAAGAACAACTAAAACAAACAAAACTTGAACTAGTTAGAATTACTGAAGAGAAGAAATACCTTGATGTTGCTAGAGAGATATTATCTGATAGAGGCGCCAAGGCTAAAATCATTAAAAAGTATCTACCGATTATGAATAGTTTAATTAATCAACATCTACAAGCTATGGATTTCTTTGTATCATTTTATTTAGATGAAGAATTTAAAGAAGAAGTAAAAAGCAGACATAGAGATACCTTTGACTACAATAACTTTAGTGAGGGTGAGAAGATGAGAATAGACTTAGCATTAGTATTTACATGGCGTGCTATTGCGAAGATGAAGAACAGTGCCAATACAAATCTTTTAATACTAGATGAAATATTTGATAGCTCGTTAGATGGACAAGGTACAGATGATTTCTTTAAGATTGTAAGAAATATGGGCAAAGAGAATATCTTTATTATATCACACAAAGGAGATATACTATTTGATAAATTTACTAACATCATTCAGTTTAAGAAAGAACATAATTTTACGGAGTTAAAAAATGGCTAAAGAAATAAAACTAATACCACCAACAGATATGAGAGTACAATCGGCAATCGCACCTTTTAGTGACGACATGTTAAAAGAAGAAGGCTTTAAAGATAGAAAAGAGTTAAGTGATTCTATGTTTGAAACAATGAAAAAGTATGGTGGAATAGGTTTAACTTGTAATCAAGTTGGGTTACCTTTCAATATGTTCGTATTAGGAGATCATGCTGGTTTAGAAAATGGTTTGAAACTATCTTGTTTTAATCCTATGATCATATCGGCTAGCGCTGATACTGTTGTTATGAAAGAGGGTTGTTTAACTTTCCCATTTGTATTTTTATCTATTACAAGACCACGTAAGATAGTCGTTAAGTATGAAGATGAAAAGGGTGAATTAAAAGAAGGTTCTTTAGATGGTATGTTTTCTCGTATATTTCAACACGAATATGATCATATACTAGGAAAGAACTTTACTGAATATGCTAGTAAAATGAAACTAGATAGAGCATACAAAAAGGCAGAGAAACAAATGGATAAGACTGTTAAAATGAGAGCCGTTAAGAACGACAATAGATACTTACCCTAGAACATTGACATTTTACAAGAAACCTGATACTATATAAACAATGCCATACAAACCATACTATATGAAAGATGTAATAGATAACTCTAATAAAGAGTTGTTTAATGTTATATCTACTTTTGCTGGTGGTGGAGGTTCTTCCACAGGTTATAGAATGGCTGGTGGTAAGATACTCGCTGTTAATGAGTTTGTAGAAGCGGCGATTGAAACATACAAAGAGAACTATCCAAACACACCTGTTTTACCAGATGACATAAAGAAACTTACAGGCGAAGACTTTTTAAAGATCGCTGGTATTAAGAAAGGTGAGTTAGATATACTAGATGGCTCGCCACCATGTTCTGCGTTTAGTATCGCAGGTAAAAGAGAAAAGGGTTGGGATCAAACCAAGACATATTCAGACGGAAAACAAGTAGAAAATATAGAAGACTTGTTCTTTGAATTTACTAGAATTACAGCAGACATAATGCCAAAGGTTGTTATTGGTGAGAACGTTGCTGGTATAACTATGGGTGAAGCCAAAGAATATAGAAACAAAATTATAAACGAATTTGATAAACTAGGTTACGAAACTGTATATAAAGTATTGAGTGCCGCTGACTTTGAAACACCACAAGATAGAAAAAGATGTTTCTTTGTAGCGATAAGACATGACATTATGGAAAAAGCAGGTCTTAACTTTATGACTTTAGAAAATGAGATATATCCAGAGCCAGTTACATTAAAACACATAGGTGTAAGAGAAGCGATTGAGGATTGTGTAAATGACCCAGAACAAGAGAAAGAGTTATTTGATTATGTACAAAAAGGCTTTCAAAAGAAGTGGATAGAACTACTAGAATTTAATCCAAAGAAACATAGAAAACCTAGTGATCCTGACTTTATTGATATAAACCCTAAAAGATCAATGTTTAATATGATAAGACCAGCGCCACATTTACCTTGTCCAACACTAACACAAAGAGGACAACAAATGAGTGTATCAGGTGTATTTCATTATGCGTTAAATAGAAAGTTTACTATACCTGAATTAAAGAGATTGATGGGATTACCAGAAGATTATAAGTTACAAGGTAAGTTTGATAAACAAGCTGAACGAATCGGAAGAATGGTAGCGCCCCTAATGATGAAGAATCTAGCGTCAAATATATACGAAAAAGTGTTAAAAAGAACAAAGTAAGAACATCTACGTCAAATAACCCAGATAAACACTAGCAATTTTAAGGGTTGACTTCTCATCTGATCCTGATAGTATTAGCTACATGGACACACAAACAATAAATTTAGATAGAAAATCAATTCTCGCAAAGTTAATCGCTACCGAGAATATTCAAGTACAACATAACAAAGTTAAAACCGCTTCGTTTGATACGAAACATAGAGTTTTAACATTACCAGTTTTCAAAAATCAAAAAGGTGACGTTTACGATATGTTAATCGCACACGAATGCGCTCACGCTTTACATACACCCGCAGATGGTTGGGCAAAGATCGAAGATGACTCTTTAAGATCATATGTAAATGTATTAGAAGATTGTAGAATAGATAGAATTATACAAAAACAATACCCAGGTGTTGTTAAGAATTACTTAAATGGTTTTGATATATTAGAAAAACAAAATTTCTTTGGTACTAATGGTAAAGACCTAAACAAAGAATTAATGTTGATTGATAAGATCAACTTGTTTTATAAGTCTTCAAAAAGATTACCGATTTTGTTTAGTAATGTTGATCATAATTGGTTAAGTAAGGTTGACGCATTGAATACGTTTGATGATGTTGTTGACCTTGCTAAACTAATGTTAGATTGGCAGAAACAAGATTTAGAGAAGATGAAAAAATTACCTGATTTTGATAATCACCCAATCGCTGAAAACTACGACTTAACTGACAAGACAGATGAAGATGAAGAGTCTAGTGAAAGTAAAGACGCAGAGTCTAGTGACGGTAATAAACAAGAATCAGAAGACAATGGTGAAGATAAAAAAGACAGTGAAGAACAGACTGCTGTAAATTCCGAAGCAAAAGACGGTGGTGGTAACGGTGTTGCGCCAGGTGTTCTAGTTTCAATTACTAATGAGAAGATGGAATCTAAAATGTCAAGTTTACATGACGAAGAAAAAAGTTATTCATATTTTACTTTACCAAAAGTTAAATTAAAAGATATGATTGTTTCTAATGACAAGTTTCTAAACGATATGAGAAAGCACATAGTAGATTGTACTAGAAAATATCCAAGTGATCTTATATATTACAATTGGTTAAAAGGTGCATACAAAGATTTCAAAAATCAAAATAAGAAAACAGTAATGTATCTTGTTAAAGAGTTTGAAATGAAAAAAGCGGCGACTGCTCATAAGAGATCAAGTACAGACAAGACAGGTACTATTGACCCTCTAAAATTAAAAGATTACAAATTTAGTGATGATATATTTAAAAGATTAACTATTACACCAGACGCTAAAAATCATGGTATGATTATGATGTTAGATTGGTCAGGTTCAATGTGTGATAGTCTTAAACAGAGTACAGAACAACTTATGAATTTAGTTTGGTTCTGTCAAAAAGTTAATATTCCTTATGAAGTTTATTTCTTTACAAGTGAAGTTGGTGGATCAGCTTGGTCTATAGATAGAAAAAGTAAACAAGGTGAAGAAGTTTTTGATTACAAATATGGTGACGCCATTATGGACAAATGTCATTTAGTTTGTATCGCTAATAACAGAATGAAAAAAACTAAACTAGATGAGTCGTTAATGTACATCTGGTCAATGGCACTATCATATCATGGTAGATACTTTAATTCGCTTAGTGGAAAATCATGGGAAGGCGACAACTTCAATTGTCCGTCAGAGTATTACTTAGGTTCGACTCCGTTAAATCAAGCAATTGTTGCGTTGAATGAAATGATACCAGTATTCAAAAGTAGAAACAAGGTTGAAAAAATGTCCGTGATTACTCTTACAGACGGCGGCGCTAACTGGTGTTTCGGGTCTACTATGGGCGATGATGGTGAGTCAAATATCACACATGGTACTACGCCAGTTATTAAAGTTGGTAAAAAATCTTATACTACTCCAACAGACGGTAGATTTTATAGAAGTAATGAATACACAGGTTTACTATTAGATATTATCAGACAAAGACATGGTGTATCAACTATTGGTTTCTTTGTGACTAAAAAATTAAGAACATGGGATATGGATTCTTACATTGGTGACTATAAAGATTACGCTGATAAAGAATTAAAAAGAGCTAAGATAAGATCATCAATGACTAAAAACAGATTTGCTGAGGTACCACAAACAGGTTACAGTAAATACTTTTTACTAAATGGTAAAACTATGAAAGTTGAGAATACAAATTTAGATGGTATTAAAGATGATATGAAAGTCGGTGGTATCGCTAAGTTGTTTAAAAAGTCAATGAAAGGTCGAATCGCCAGTAGAATATTGTTAAATCAATTTATTCAGGAGGTTGCGTAATGAATAAGATAGACATAACAACGCAATTTAAGGGGTTGACAATTCAAACAAAACCTGATATTATTAGTATATAAACAATGAGAAAAAATAAAGGAAACACTATGATAGACTTAAACACTAGTCAAAAAAAACAAGTTGATGTTTTGTATAAACACTACAAGAAAGATACTCTTACTAGAGGTGAGATTAATTCTCTGGTATCAAAAAAGAAATTAAACAATCCCTCGTGGTTGAAAACAGATAAGTACAAAGTTGATAGAGGTACTTACAAGTTACCACTTGAAGGCCCAAAAAGACTACCGATTAAAGCTACCGAGAACGAACAGTTAATGGGTGAGAAAGATATTCCAGCAAGAAGTCTTAAGGCGCCTGTTGAAACTACGAAGACAGAAGCCGCTTATGTTGTTTCAAGTTTAGTAGGTAATATAGTTCCGAAGAAGGATCCTATATTCGTATCGTTTGGTAACTATCCAGATGTAAAACAAATTATAAAATCGAGTCAATTCTATCCTTGTTTCATTACAGGTCTTTCAGGTAATGGTAAAACGATGGGTGTAACCCAAGCGTGTGCCGAGTTGAAAAAAGAATTGATCAGAGTTAATATTACTATTGAGACAGATGAAGATGATCTACTTGGTGGTTATAGATTAAAAGATGGCCAGACTGTATGGCAGAATGGTCCTGTAATTGAGGCGATGGAAAGAGGCGCAGTTCTTTTACTTGATGAGGTTGACTTGGCAAGTAATAAGATTATGTGTTTACAACCTATCCTTGAGGGTTCAGGTGTCTTTGTTAAAAAGATTAACAAATTCGTTAAACCAAAAGATGGCTTTAATGTTATCGCTACTGCGAATACAAAAGGTCAAGGTTCCGAAGACGGTAAGTTTATCGGTACTAATGTTTTGAATGAGGCGTTCCTTGAAAGGTTCCCAATTACATTTGAGCAATCTTACCCAACAATGAAGATTGAAAAAAAGATATTAACCAACACGTTAAAAGCCGCTGGTAAGACAGATGATCAGTTTGTTGACAAGTTGACTACTTGGGCAGATGTAATCAGAAAAACTTATTTTGATGGTGGTGTTGATGAGATCATATCAACTAGAAGACTAGTGCATATCACACAAGCTTTTGCTATCTTTGATAACAAAATGAAAGCAATTCAAATGTGTACTAATAGATTTGATGATGATACAAAGAATTCGTTTGTAGAGTTATATACAAAGGTTGACGCTGGTGCCAATGCTGAAAGCATTATGGACGACCAGAAGAAATCTGATCTAACCGAGCAAATGAAAGACAATGATAGTGAGTCGGATAAAGATGAGGATTCATCTGGATACTAAATCTATCAATCATAGTGTAGTCCTTGTGGGTGGTGTAGTGGCCACCCACGTTATTACACTTATAGGAGAGGAGGTAAATAAATTATGAGTATTAAAATAGATGTTAGAAACGGAAATTTAGAACAGGCAATGAGAGTTCTTAAAAAGAAGTGTCTTAAAGAAGGCACCTTTAGACTAGCTAAAGAAAGGTCTGTATATGAAAAACCTTCTGAGAAGAAAAGACGTAAGAAAAAAGAAGGCATTGCTAATCACAAAAAGAACCAAAGAAAAAATAGATTAGAAAGAGGTTTTTAGATTTTACACTATACTTTGATGTATATATATTATGGTCAGGCATTTCATAAGTCCTTGACGGTGTAAAAACCCGAGATTTATCTCGGTGTCGCAAAACGCAGGTTGCCACTCCTGCGGGAACAAAAAAGTGGCACTTATAGATATTCACTAGGGAACTGGTAGGGATCCTCAGCCTAGTGAATTTCTATAAGTAGAAAGCAATGAGACTTGACTTCTTAGCGCTTTCCTTATATAATGATTACTTGATTAAAATAAATAAAGAGGATATTATGTTACCAAAAATTGAATTTAAAATAAGAGAAGGCGATATAGGAGAAGACGGTGGTTGTACATTTGACAATGGCAAATGGGTTACTAAAACTACTGATGATCTTTTCAAAGGTAAAAAAGTAGTATTGTTTAGTTTACCAGGAGCCTTTACACCTACTTGTACATCACAACAGTTACCTGGTTATGATAATCTACAAAAAGAATTTAAAAAACATTTTATAGATGAGATTTACTGTATATCGGTAAACGATTCTTTTGTTATGAACGCTTGGGCGAATAACGAGAAGATAAAAAATGTTAAAGTAATACCTGATGGGTCTGGTGAGTTTACTAGACAAATGGGTATGCTCGTCAAAAAAGACGCAATAGGATTTGGTTACCGATCTTGGAGATATGCTATGATAGTTGATGATGGCATTATAAACAAAGTCTTTGAAGAACCTGGTAAGTCAGATAACTTTGATGGAGACCCATATGGTGAGTCTTCACCTGAGAACGTACTACATTGGTTAGACCTAGGAAAGAACAACTAGGGTTGACAATTAAACTAAACTATGATACAATTATATTATATTAAATTATGAAAAGGAGTGAACAATGAACCTAACAAGCGACACAATTAATGTGCTAAAAAACTTTTCGGATATTAATCAAAACATTTTGGTTAAACCGGGAAACAAAATACAAACTATTTCTACTATGAAAAACATCTTGGCAGAGGCTGAGGTAAGTGAAAAGTTTGAAGACGAGTTTGCGATATACGATTTACCAGAGTTTTTAAGATCGGTTGAACTATTTGAAAAACCAGAACTTAAATTTAACGGTGGTACTAATGTTAATATATCACAAGCATCACAATCAATTAAATACTTCTTTGCTGACAAATCAGTTATCGTATCTCCAAGTAAAGGTATCAACATGCCAGATAAACATGTTACATTTACTTTAAAGAAAGATGACTTTGCTAGATTAATGAAAGGTACAACTACCTTAAATCTACCAGATGTTGCTGTAACAGGTGACGGTAAGACAGTTAAAATGATTGCAACTGATAAGAAAAACAAATCATCTAACGCATACTCTATTGATGTAGGCGAAACAGATAAGAAGTTTACTGCTTACTTTAGAACAGAAAACTTTAAACAGATTGTTGATGATTATGATGTTGCGATTTCAAAAGCGAAGATTTCTCATTTTGTAAACAGAAACAAAGCTGTACAATATTGGATAGCATTAGAACCTGACTCTGAATTTTAAGGTAGGTTTTAAATGTCTGATTTTTTATGGGTCGAGCAATATCGACCAAAGAAGATAAGTGATTGTATATTAAGTGAAGACTTAAAGAATACATTTACTGAATTTCTAAAACAAAAAGAAATACCAAATCTACTTTTATCAGGAAGCGCTGGAACAGGTAAGACTACTGTCGCTAGAGCTTTATGTGAAGAACTAGGTGCTGATTATATCATCATTAATGGTTCCGATGAAGGTAGGCAAATTGATACAGTAAGAAGTAAAATCAAAAACTTTGCCTCTACTGTTTCTCTTACTGAAGACGCCAATCATAAAGTTGTTATAATAGACGAGGCTGATTATATGAATGCTGATAGTGTTCAACCAGCGCTTCGTAATTTTATAGAAACCTTTTATAAGAATTGTCGTTTTATCTTTACTTGTAATTACAAAAACAAAATCATACCAGCTCTACACAGTAGATGTACTGTTATTGATTTTAAGATTGTAAATGGTCAAAGAGTTAAAACTGCTACTGCCTTTCTAGCCAGACTAGAGGGTGTACTTAAAGATCAAAATATAGAGTTTGATAAGAAAGTATTAGCAGAGTTAATACAAAAATACTATCCTGACTTTAGAAGAACAATAAACGAACTACAAAGATATTCCGTAAGGGGTAAAATTGATAGTGGTATATTATTCAATCTAGGTGAGGCGAATACCAAAGAACTAGTTACACTTCTTAAAGATAAACGTTTTAATGACATGAGAAAATGGGTGGTACAAAACCTAGACAAAGAGGCTTCCTCCTTGTTTAAGACGTTGTATGAGACGTTATATACCTCGTTAGATGCGAAGTCGGTACCACAAGCGATATTGATTATCGCTGGTTATCAATACAAGTCTGCGTTTGTCGCTGACCAAGAGATCAATATGGTCGCTTGTTTAACAGAGATAATGGCGGGTTGTAAATTTAAATAAACTAAATAGAAGAAAACGAGAACATTATGCCAGGTAAGTGGGACGGTAGAAGTAGATTATCAAATGACAAGTACAGGGAAAGTTGGGATAGAATATTCAAAACCAATCCTGTTGCCAAAGAAGTAAGAACTCCGAAGTTTAAACCTAGTGTAGTGAAACCAAAAAAAGGTAAAGGGAGTTATACGAGAAATGGCAAAAAGAACGATATTACGGACATTGATAGTTAAATTGAGAATGTTCTATGCGGACATAAGAGGACATCATGGTATGCGTTGGGATTACGAACCAGGTGAACACTATATGAGAGGCAGTAAGAATAAAAGAAAATTGTAGAAAGAACTTTATATTATGTATGAACTGCGAGACTATCTTAATGCGATCAATTTCAGCAAAGAAAAACTATTAGATACGGAAGACGAAACATGGGAAAAGAAGTACCCTCCTTTCGTCATAAACAAATGTATGTCCGTTCATTACGATTGTATTGCTCAAGCAAACGAAATGAATGGGTATCACTTTTTAGATAAGAAAGTCCAGTTTAATTTTTACATAAATAGTATTAGAAAAAAGAAGCGATTTGGTGGCAAGTGGTTATCACAAGCCAAGTTGAAGAATTTAGAGTATGTAAAAGAGTATTATGGTTATAGTAATGAGAAGGCAAAAGACGCTCTTAATATACTTACTGAAGATCAAATTGAATTAATTAAAATTAGCCTTTTAAAGGGTGGGAGAACAAAATGAGCGAAGAAGAAATTAATTGGACTGCTGACAGCATGTTAGAAGTTACCATCAAGCAACCAGATGACTTTTTAAAGATCAGAGAGACTTTAACTAGAATAGGTGTTGCAAGTAGAAAAGACAAGACACTATTCCAAAGTTGTCACATATTACACAAACAAGGTAAGTATTTCATAACACATTTTAAAGAACTATTTGCATTAGATGGTAAGAAAGCAACTTTAACCCAAAACGATATTCAAAGAAGAAACACAATCTCTATCTTATTACAAGATTGGAATTTAATCGACATAGTGGACAAAGCAAAGTCGGAAGACAAAGCTCCATTATCACAAATCAAAGTATTACCTTTTAAGGAAAAGAAAGAGTGGAACCTATCAGCGAAATATAATATAGGGAAAAAAGTGGAACCTAAGGATAATACTAACAATGCAAGTACCCAAGTTTAAAGAGTTTATTACAGAAACAGATATAGGTCGTAGAGATAAAGCGATCACGGTTGCTATGGTAACTGTGGCTAACTCAAAAGACCCTAAAGAAAACACTACTGCTGATCTTATACAAAAGGCGTGTAAGAAAAAAGGTATTAAGTGTATCATTGTAAATACAAACTCAACGATCATCACAGCTAAAGACGAAGACAAAGGAACACTTACTGTTTATAACTATGACGGTAATCAAGGTGAGCATACTTTCGTTGGTAGAGACACTTGTTGTATAGTTAGAGCTGGCGCACTTGAAAATGAAGCAGGTCTTTCATTGATATCATCATTTCAAAACTCACAAGCATTTATGATGAACACAAGAGCTTCAATGCTAACTTGTGATAACAAACTAACAACAGCATTATTATTTGAGAAGTTTGGATTACCAATGCCTAAAACAGCATTTATTTCAAACGAGAACAATATCAAAAGTGGATTAGATATGATTGGTGGAAAATTCCCTATCATCTTAAAGACACTAACAGGAACACAAGGTGTAGGAGTAATCAAAATAGAAAGTTACGAAGGCCTTGTGGCAACTGTACAAGCGATGTGGAAATTAAAAGCAGAACTTCTAATACAAGAATATATGCCTAGTGATTTTGACATAAGAACGTTTGTAGTAGATAATAAAATTTTTGCTAGTACAAAAAGAACTCACAGTAGTTTTGACTTTAGATCAAACACACACAGAGGCGCAGAGGCGTCACCATATATATTGAATGATGAAGAAAAAGAATTAGTATTAAAAGCAGCTAGAGTATCCAGAGCTTATATGGTTGGTGTAGATCATATCATATTTAAAAACAAACCATATCTATTAGAGATCAATGGTAGTCCTGGATCAGGTGCTGATTACGAAGGCTATCAACATAGAGACTATTATGCTGAAGCAGAACCAGCAGGAAGAATAGATGGTGAAAAAATGATGTCCAATGTAATAGATCATATTACAGACAGAGCTCATTGGGATAGACAAGCACTTATAGAAACTGGTTGGTTAGAAACAGTTGATATAGATGATATTGGTAAAGTAAGAGTTAAGTTTGACACAGGTAATGGATCAAAGGCATGTGCTTTACACGCTGATGAGATACTTGAGTCTAAAGGTAAAATTGTAAAATGGAAATACAATGGTAAAACTTTTACTAAACCTAAAAAAGGTGTAAGTAAAGTATTCAGAGCAAACGCTGATGGACAAGAACCATCGGAAACAAGACCAACAGTATTAGTAGATATAACATTTAATGGTATTGTATATAAAGATATTGAAGTTGGTTTGGATTCCAGACCTAGATCAGGTTCAGACTTACTAGTAAATAGAGAATTAATGCGTCAAATGAATATTAGTGTCAACCCTAATAGAACGTTTGTATTAAGTAAACGATTAAAACCCGTTGATAAAAAAGGTGAAGAAGAAAAGGTTGGCTTTGAAAAGAAATAAGACTTGACAAATGCGTCAGGATATGATATAATTATAAACAAATAGGAGATATTATGCAAGAAGTGAAGATATTAAGAATGACTACCGGCGAAGATGTAATTGCTAAGGTAGGTGAGAATGACCAAGGTGTTAGTTTAAAATCACCTTTCGTAATCATACCTCAACAAGCAGCACCAGGAAAACCTATACAACTTATGATGAGTTTGTATAATGCTTTTGGTAAGAGTGATACAATCACTGTTAGTAAAGACAAAATTGTTTTTATGACAGATCCCAAAGATGATTTATTAAAATCATACTCACAAAATACTAGTTCGATTATATCGAATACGACACCAGGATTAATTACAGAAAATACAGTACCAAAACTGTAAATGATAACTGTTAATTTTATGAGAGGTCAGGAAGTTATTCCTGTCCAAGTAAATATAGGCATGACTATAATGGAAGCCGCTAGAGATTTCTCTGACGTTGCCATTGATGAGATACCAGCAGATTGTGGTGGTTGTTGTGCCTGTGGTACCTGTCACGTAAACATAGATGAAAAGTGGATATCTTTAATAGGACAACCAGACAAAGGTTCACTAGAAATAGATATGATAGAATATCAAAAAGGTTATGATACTATGCACAGTAGATTAGCTTGTCAAATTAGTTTAGAAAAAAAACACGATGGTTTAGTTGTACATTTACTGGATAACCATAAATTATGATGAAAGTTGAATTGATAGATACAATGGGTACAGACTTAACGGTAGTGAATGCTGCTAGAGTAAGTTACTCAAAAACAAAAGACGCCTTTGATGTAGTTAAAGATGAGAAACTTATTAAGTATCTTGCCGAACATAATCATTGGTCTCCATTTGCTCATGCAAGTTTACAATTCAGAATTAAAG
>Ga0307986_10002013_pt1 | contig 14621 bp, 23 predicted proteins | sample EllFjometageno82_FD_203170 | JGI IMG/M metagenome (GOLD analysis project Ga0307986, IMG submission 203170) | Marine microbial communities from Ellis Fjord, Antarctic Ocean - #82 | ecosystem: Environmental > Aquatic > Marine > Unclassified | place: Southern Ocean | collected 2014-10-09
AGTGGACTCCAGCTACTATGCTTGAGATTACTTTAAATGAGCCAGATGACTTTCTAAAGGTGAGAGAAACACTTACACGTATAGGTGTTGCTTCCAGAAGAGATAAAAAACTATTTCAATCTTGTCACATACTACATAAACAAGGTCGATATTTCATTGTACATTTTAAAGAACTATTCTTATTAGACGGAAAGAAATCTAATTTTGAGTTAAATGATCTAGAGAGACGTAATACAATTGCTACACTATTAAGCGATTGGGGTCTAATAGCTTTGGTCAAAAGAGAGGTATTAAGTTGCGCTCCGCTCAGACAAATTAAGATTATTCCGTTTAAAGAGAAAGAACAATGGGAATTATGTCCCAAATATAATATAGGAAATACTAGACAAAATACAACGTAAAAGTTTTGTCTGTATAAATACACGTGCATGCGGCATTCGCCGGTGCATACTTAATCTTGCTTGCAAAAGGAGAAAACAATGACAGGCATACACGCAATATTTCCCCGATCATCATTTGTTGGATTTGACCACTTATTTAAAGAATTGGATCATACCACAAGACACGCAAATGACCACTATCCTCCACATAATATACTAAAAGTAGATGAGAATCAATATCTCATTGAACTCGCTGTGGCAGGTTTTAGTCAGGATGAACTAGAAGTTGATATCAAAGAACGGACATTAACGGTTAAAGGGGAACACCCAAGCAAAGGTCGCGAATACATACATCGTGGTATATCTACGAAGAAGTTCAAACGCACCTTCAGGCTGTCAGAATATGTAGAAGTACACGGAGCAGATCTAGTGGATGGAGTTCTAGCGATTGATTTGAAGATCGTCATCCCTGAAGAAATGCGTCCTCGTAAAATCACAATTGGTCAACACGAGGATAACCAAAATGCAAAATATATTGACACACGGCAACAGCTTAATGAGCACCGTAAATGAAATAGCTAAAAAAATGTGGGCTCAACATCTTGTTAATCAAGGGCGTAGAGCATCATATTATGCGCTAAAATCTATGACTGAAGCACAGTTGAAAGATATCGGAGTAAATCGCTGCGATATTAGACAAAGAGTGTTTGACATTCATAGCTAAAAATGGTGGTAGGCTAAATGGCCTACCATTATTTATTTCTACATAATCGCAAATAGTTGTTTACATATATGCAAATCTGTGATATAATATTAATATCACAGGAGATTACATGAGTTTTTATACATCAGTTGTAAAATGGGGAAATTCTATTCTTTATAGAGGATACAATGACCATGGCGTTAAAATACAACACAAATACAAATTTCAACCTACATTCTATTTCCCGACAAAAGAGAAATCAGACTGGAAGGGCCTTGATGGCACCCCGGTAGAACCCATGCAATTCGATGATATGAAATCTGCAAAAGATTTCTATGATAGAATGAAAAATACTAATGGCACCAGAATATATGGTAACGAACGATTTGTACAACAATTTATTACAGATAAATTCCCACACGATATAAAGTTTAAGAAACGACTTGTCAATATTGTTAACCTCGATATCGAAGTTGCATCTGACGAAGGTTTCCCCCATCCTGATCAAGCAAATTATCCTATTATTTCTATTGCACTAAAGAGCAGTAAGAGTGATATATATCATGTATGGGGATTGGGTGATTATAGCGTAGATCCAAATGGCCCGCTTATTCAATACAGAAAATGCGATAGTGAGCAAGCTTTACTTGTCAGCTTTCTTAAATTCTGGACAAGTGATTATCCAGACGTTATTACTGGTTGGAATGTCAGATTCTTTGATATGCCATATATCATTAATCGTATCGCTAAACTTAGCAAGTTTTCTGCAGCAGAGAAACTATCTCCATGGAATTGGTTAACCCCAGGCGCAGTCAAAGCCTTAATCGGTGGAACTCAAAATTTTTACCATATAGCTGGTATACAAATCATTGACTATTTACAAACATTCAGGAAGCTCGGTTATTCATATGGCCCGCAAGAGTCCTATAGACTTGACCATATTGCGTATGTAGTTGTGGGTGAGAAGAAGCTATCATATGAAGAACATGGTAATCTTCATGGATTGTACAAAAACGATCATCAAAAGTTTATCGACTATAATATCAAAGATGTTCAGTTAGTTGAGCGTATAGATGAGAAAATGGGCCTTATTGAACTTGTCATGACTATGGCATATAAGGGCGGTGTTAATTATACAGATGTAATGGGTACTACTGCAATATGGGATTCAATTATATATCGTGAACTAAATAAACAGAAGATTGCCATACCCCCAAATCAAGACATATTCAAAGAACCATATCCAGGTGGTTATGTAAAGGAGCCACATGTAGGATCACACGATTGGGTCGTATCATTTGATTTAAATAGTCTATATCCAAATCTTATTGTACAATATAATATGTCACCTGAAACTCTTTTAAACAGCGCTCAAGGTGATGTATGTGTTGCTGCTAATGGTGCTGCATTTACAAAGAAGTTTCAAGGTATGCTGCCACGTATTATTATCAATTATTCTGATGAACGTAAAGCGATTAAGAAAGATATGCTCGCAGCATTGCAGAAGTCTCAAGGTGATACGACCGAAGAAAATATGCGTACTATCAACCGTCTTGAAAACAGACAGATGGCAATTAAGATCTTACTTAATTCATTATATGGGGCACTCGGCAATAGGTATTTTCGTTATTTTAGTCAATCTGTAGCCGAAGCGATTACTACATCTGGTCAGTTATCTATTCTAACTGCAGAAAAAGCAATGAATACAGAGATGAATAAAATAATGAAAACAGATAAGGATTATGTTATTGCTATTGACACTGATTCATTATATGTTAATTTCGGTCCACTTGTAGACAAACTTAAACCAAAAAACATTGTTAAAACTCTTGATACAATATGTAATGAGCATTTTACAAAGGCATTGAATAAAGCATATGCCGAATTAGCAACTGAGAAGAATGTATACGTAAATCGTATGGTTATGGAACGTGAAGTGATTGCCGATCGTGGTATCTGGACAGCAAAGAAACGATATATTCTAAATGTACATAACTCTGAAGGTGTACAGTATGCCGAACCAAAGCTTAAGATTATGGGCATTGAAGCCATCAAGTCATCTACACCTGAAGTGTGTCGTAATAAGTTCAGAGAAATATTTAAGATGATTGTAACAGATACCGAAGAGAATGCACAGAAGTTTATCAAAGAATTTAAGGCAGCTTTCAAAGCTTTGCCGCCTGAAGATATATCATTTCCACGTGGTGTGAGCAAATTGGCAGACTATAGTGATATAAAAACTATATATAAAAAAGCTACACCAATTCATGTACGTGGTTCTCTATTATATAATAAAGCAATCAAAGATAGTGGATTAGAAAAGAAATATGAATTAATACAAAAAGGTGAAAAGATTAAGTTTTGTTATCTAAAAATGCCTAACATGATAAAAGAAAATGTGATAGCATTTCCGCAATATCTTCCACCTGAACTAAAGCTCCATATGTATGTTGATTATGATATGCAATTCAATAAGACGTTTATAAGCCCACTTGAGGATATATTTAACGCAGTTGGTTGGAGTATCGAAGCAAGATTCAATTTAGAAGATATTTTTGGATAATAACTGTGTACAAACAATTATAAATGTGGTATAATATATCTATTATAGAGAAGGAACATATAATGCAAGATCAATTAATAAAAGCAGTTCGAATGCATGCAAAGGGCGACCTTGAACGAGCTAAAACTAACGTACTGGTTTATATGCATAACCCAGCCGGTATTGGTGAACATTCTGATGTAGTAGAAGCTATTCAGGCTGAGCTTGATAAAATGGCTATAGCTACTGATAGACTTGATATGATTGAAGAAATCGAATACGAAGTGAATTATAGTGAAAATTATGATGATAACGATATTAGCATCGGCAGTAGCACTGATGAGTGAAAATTGGGTAGCTGATATAGGTGACATGCATCACAAATTTGGTATAAATTACTGGTTTGATTGTAATAAAAATAACAAAGAATTGATGCAAAAGTATATAAACTTTCGGATGCTTATGGTTCAAGAAGAACTCCATGAGACTATGTCGGCAGTTAATTCAGGTAATTCTGAGGAGGTTGTTGATGGACTTATTGACATGTGTGTTTTTGCTATTGGAACACTTAATGTCATGGGTATCGATTCTGAAAAAGCATGGAATGCAGTACACGATGCAAACATGGTTAAAAGTCCAGGTGTTAAACCCGGAAGACCAAATCCATTCGGATTACCAGATCTTATCAAACCAGAAGGGTGGGTAGGCCCATCACATGAGGGCAATCATGGGGATATCCCTAACATTATTTAAGTCTGTCTTTGATAATAAGACAACTAAACGTATGGATTTAGCGAGTTGGGAACAGTTCGTTGATTTGCTGTTTGATCTGTCTAAAATAAAACGAAAAGGCAAGCGGGAGGCACAGCTGATGTCTCCGGCTATATATAAACCTGATACAACAAGGGCCAATGTTAATGTTGACTCTTGGGCTGGGTGGGCAGCTGTTGATATTGATGATTACCAAGTAAAAGGAGATCTAAAAGATGATTTATTTAATTTATTCGGCACTTGGGAGTACGTTTGCTACTCTACTGCTTCAAGTACTGATACGGCACCAAAATTTAGAGTTGTCTTCGCTCTTACACGAAATGTCACGGATAGTGAAATTCGACACTTCTGGTTCGCGCTCAACACCGAACTCAAGAGCGTTGGCGATAAACAATGTAAAGACCTCTCAAGAATGTATTACATTCCTGCAGATTATAATGGTGCTTCTAACTTTATTTTCAGGAATAACGCTAGGTTGCTTAATGTTGATGCTCTACTTGCCAGGCATGCCTATATAGATAAGAAGCCAGGTAGCTCTTTCCTTGAAAGATTACCTGACGCTCTACGAGATCAAGTCGCAAGTTATCGTAAAGAACAGATGACAAATACAGATGTTCATTGGACTGGATATAGAGATTGCCCATTCTTTCCTAAGAAGTTGGCAATGGAGTATACGGTAATTAACAATACAGGCTGGTACTATAAAATGTATCAAATAATGGTTGCTACTGCCGGTAATGCAACCTCAAAGCAGTATCCAATCACTGCATCAGAAATTGCTTCTCTTTGTAGAGAACTTGATCTAGAAAATGGTAACTGGTATGAGAATAGACCAATTGAAAAAGAGGCTGATCGTGCACTTGAATATGTCTATAAGAGTATGTAGCATATATGATACAGCATAAAAATAAATGAAAATAAGTGAAATGAACTATGTACATATGATATGTTTAGTGCTATAATGAATATATTAAATGAAACAAAAGGAACTATATTATGAATTTACAAACTTATGCAGCAGCTTTTAAACCCGCAGTAATTGATATACTACGACTTTCTACTTTCGAAGGTTCAATACCAGCTGATTATGAATTAGTTGAGTTTGAAAAAGGTACTGATCCAGAAGAAGAAGGACTAGTTCTTTACGGGTTTGACGAAGCTTATACTATGGGGTTTAAAAGGCCACAACATTGTTTTATGAGATTATCTGATGGTGATAAAGCAATAGATGATTTTACAGCACTAAACTTGGCACCAGGCAGCTTATCATGAAATACGATAATGGTAAAGCGCCACTCGCGCTTATTCCATCTGAAGCAATAAATCAAATCGCTGAAGTCTTAGGCTTTGGCGCTGAAAAATATGGCGCAAACAATTGGCGTGACGATGGCCACACTACAGAATGGTCTCGTACGTATTCATCAATTCAACGCCACTTATCATCTTTTTGGGATGGTGAAGATCTAGATCCAGAATCTGGTAAAACACATCTTGCTCATGCTGCATGTCAATTAGTTATTCTTATGCAGCACATTAATGATGGCCATACGGCTATGGATGACAGATGGATTAATCCTATCAACTATGTTAGTGATAAACCAAAGAATTTTACAACCGATAAACTTGACACACACGGAAGACCAACATGGTAAAAAAATCAAATGACAATCTAAACGGCACTCGCACTAATCTATTTAACTGGCCAGGTAAAGCAATACTTTGGATATCTTATATCGGTGCTGAAAAGGGCAAAGTCTTTAAAACCGCAAGAAGAGCTCGTAGCCCGCTTTATACTAACTTTGTATCACTAATATTTTGGGCAATCTTTTTGCTCCTTTTTGGTGTACCATTGTTTGAAGTAATAACAGGTATCGAATTGATAGGAGATTCTAATGTTTAGAGCTATATTTTGGATGGCAGTAGGTGCAGCGCTATTGTATTTTTATCAAGATCCTGAATTATTCGTACAATTAATTAATAACATTAAAAATTAGAGGAAAGTATATATAGATCATGAGAACGGAAACTAGCACAAATCAAAATCTTTCGATAAGAAAGCCGCCCGAGCAATCGAGTTCATATACGGAAACGTTTAACCAAACGGATATTGATCCAATCTTATTGAAAGAAAGAGCTACCGCAGAGTGGGAAAAGATTACTCTCGTTGGCTCTCGAACCCCCCATCAAGTATTAATGCATTGCTACATGGGACAATGCGCTGAACTATATCTTCTATCAAAGGGATATATCGATAATCCAAATGGATATTATGATGTATTTAAACCTGATGGTATCACAGAAATAGAATGCAAAGTCACTAGCCACCCACGTAACATTGAAAAGATGTTAGATATGTTGGATAAAAGACGTTATGGTTGGAGACAGGGTATTGCTGATAAGGTTTATATCTGGTTATTTGATGAATCATCAGGTGACTACACCTTCTATAAAACCGCTACTGCAAAAAATAATTTAAATAGGTATGTACTTGACGATGAAATCGTGTTATAATAAATTCATAAACAGGAGATCAAATGTCAGAATTTCAGAAGTTCGATGGTAATAAACTACAGTACGATTTAGTACCACCCTCACTAATCGCAGCAGTAGCCGATGTATTAACATTCGGTGCAGCTAAATATAGTGCGCATAGCTGGAAGAGTGTAGATGACCCTTCAAGATATGTATCTGCTACATACCGTCACTTAGAGGCATGGAGATCTGGAGAAGAACTCGATGCGGAAAGTGGCAAACCACACTTACATCATGCAGTAACTAACCTAGCATTCTTAATTGAACTTGGTCACAATCCAGTCGGTTGGAAGAAATAAAATGAATTATATCGATGATCTCTATAAAGAGTTAATACAAGACGTATTAGACAACGGTGAATTACGTGAGACTAGGAATGGTAACACTCTTTCATTATTCGGTACCAACCTATCATTTGATATGGAGAAGATTGGATTACCATTGTTAAGTCTACGTCGTATATTCACTAAAGGTATTGTGGGTGAATTCCGCGGATTCCTAGCTGATGCAAAGTCAGTAGCAGAGTATGAGGCATTAGGTTGTCCTTATTGGGAACTATGGGGTGACAAAGATGGTTTAATAAACCTAGACTATCCACCTCGTGAACAATTAGATATTGTAATCGAATCAATTAAAAATGATCCAATGAGTAGGCGTCACATCATTAATTTATGGGATCATACCCATCTGAATGATCTGTCTTTACTTTGTTGTCATTTTAACTATCAGTTCTATGTTAGAAACGGTAGACTGGATATGATTTGGACACAACGTTCGGTTGATGTTGCCATAGGATTACCGAGTGACTGCATTCTAGCAGCATTGTATGTTAAGCATATTGCAGACGCAACCGGATTAGATGTAGGACGAATCACAATGAACTTTGGGGATACTCATATTTATGAAGAGCACATCGAAGATCTTACTGACATGATTAAAACCCCTTCAGTCACCAAATTCCTCCCTTGGACCTTTGATGGCGAGAGTCTAACTTATACTGACTACAAACCTAAGAAATCTATTAAGTTTTTATTAAAGCCTTAGTATTAAACATGTTATAATAGATACATAAACATATGACTGGATCTTGACCAGAATGATAGCAGGTAAAGTCTGGGGACAGACTGAATTAATTGAGGCGAATGGTGCATTAGAATTCCATCGCATCGAAATGAATGGAGGGGGAGTTTGTTCTAAGCACCTCCACGAATACAAATGGAACGGATTCTATGTAGAGTCCGGTTCTATGCTTATACGAGTATGGCAAAAGGATTATGATCTGATTGATGAGACTGTACTAGTGGCTGGTGATTATACAAAAGTAAAGCCTGGTGTATATCATCAATTTGAGTGCCTAGAATCAGGTATAGCTTACGAGTTATATTGGGCCGAATTTAATCATAATGATATAAAAAGGGAGACAGTAGGTCATGCGAGTAGCTAATAAATGGCATCTTCACGGTGAAGAGATTAAGAATAGTGAAACATATAAGCTTGTAGATAATACAGAGCTAAATAACCTTGTTGTAAGCAGCACTGTATTATATCCAGGTAAAAAAACGCGTGGTCATTCTCATAAAGATCAAGAAGAAGTTTATATGTTTACAAATGGTGCAGGTTATATTTGGTTGGATGGTAAGGCTATGCAAGCTCAAACAGGCGACGTATTTACTATAAAAGCCGGAGTACATCATCAGGTAAAGAATACGCATCCTGAATTTGCTTTACATTTCATATGTATATTTGAAGGAAAGAGAAACCACTAAATGCGGAAATACATTTTTGATATAGATGGTACACTCACGCCATCAAGAGGTTTAATCAATACATCTTTTAAAAGATATATGAAAGCCTTTATGGAAAATAACTATGTTTATTTTGTAACAGGCAGCGATAAACCAAAGACAGTTGAACAAATAACTACAGAACTATACGATAAAGCCGTAAAGGTATATCAATGTTCTGGCAATGATGTATGGCAACAAGATACAAATATTAGTACTAATAACTTTAAGTTGCCAGACGAGGCTGAAAAGTTCCTTGCAGTACGTTTAAACGATTCTCCGTTTAAGCCTAAAACTGGTATGCATTTTGACTTTAGACCTGGACTATTAAACTTTAGTATTCTTGGTAGAAATGCCAGTTTACAGGAAAGAGCTAATTACAAATTATGGAATAGCGAAGATGATGAGCGTAATTACATTGCACGAGATTTTAACGAGTTATTTCCAGGATATATAGCTACAGTAGCAGGTGAAATTGGAATAGATATATCACCAGAAGGTATGGATAAAGCTCAGATAATACACGACTTTTCTCCACATGATGAGTTATATTTCTTTGGTGATGCTATGGAACCAGGTGGCAATGATTATTCATTGAGTCTAGAGATTGCTCAACAAGGTGGAAATGTATATCATGTAAAAGATTGGAAAAATACATGGGATATATTGCAAAATATAAACGCAATAGACCAGTATGAACCTGCATTAAGATCTGTTGCAAGTGAAAAATATAACAAGGATTAGAAAATATGATTGTTGGACTGACTGCCTCTACATTTGATTTGCTTCACGCTGGCCATATTGCTATGCTTCGTGAAGCTAAATCAATTTGTGATCATTTAATATGTGCATTACAAGTTGATCCTAGTGTTGACAGAAAGGAAAAGAACTCACCAGTCCAATCAATTGTAGAAAGACAGGCCCAATTAGCTGCAATAAAATATGTAGATGAAGTCATTATTTATTGTACAGAAGCCGATTTATGCGATATAATAAACATGTATCCAATTAATGTTAGAATCCTTGGTGAAGAATATAGAAGTAAAGATTTTACCGGTAAAGATGAATGTCGTCTTCGTGGAATCGATTTACATTTCAATAAGCGGGACCATCGATTCAGTACTAGTGATTTGAGAAAGAGAGTAGCCGATGAAAGTAAGCGATAAACAATATTTAGACCTTGCAAGATGTATTGCAAATTGGTCAAAAGACCCGTCTACTAAAATTGGGGCTGTTGCGATAGGTTTAAAGGGTCAAGTATTAGCTCAAGGATATAATGGATTTCCACGTGGAATTGAAGATACGTATGAAAGATTAAATACTCGAGAAGAGAAGTATAAGTATATGGTACACGCAGAAATGAATTGTGTATTTAATGCTTCGTTTAACGGGGTATCGTTATACGATTCTACTATGTACATTTGTGGATTGCCATGTTGCAGTGATTGTGCAAAGGGTATGATACAGACCGGAATACACAGAGTTGTTATGGAAGTATCGGACCTTGATGGTGCGTTAAGATGGCAAGATTCATGGGATCGGTCAAAGGCCATGTTTGATGAAGCAGGCGTTCAATGGAATTTAAATGGGATTAAATCTAAATGAAAATAGCTATCGTCGGTCATGGTTTTGTAGGAAAAGCAGTTGATTATGCAATACAGCATCCAAAGGTAGAGAAGATTATAATAGATCCACTATATGGTAATAGTATAAAGGATCTAAGTGAGTTCGGCCCAGAGTTTACATTTGTAAGTGTTCCTACACCGATGGGTGATAAAGGTAAAATAGATTGTAGTATTGTCTATGATGTAATGAATTACTTAAAACAAAATACAACCGGTCATCTTGTTATAAAATCTACAATAGTTCCAAAGGATATTAAGAAACTAGCCTCTGGATTTAGAAAAGAAAACATTATATACAATCCCGAATTTTTAACAGAAAAGAATGCTAATGAGGATTTTATTAATCCAAAAATGCATATCTTTGGTGGTGATATTAAGTCCACAAAAATACTAGAACAATTTTACAATGATTATACAATATGCACACCATGCCCTACTGTACATTGTACACCCGAAGAAGCTAGCTTTATAAAATATGGTATCAATTGTTTCCTTGCAACAAAGGTTGCATGGTTTAATCAGTTCTATGATGTCATAGAAAAGTCAGGACAGAATAGTAATGCGATTATAAATGCAATAGGAAGCGATGAACGTATTAGTCATTCCCATACCCGGGTGCCCGGATATGATGGTAAACGCGGATACGGCGGGGCCTGTTTCCCAAAGGATACATCAGCCTTCGCACAGTTTGCAAATACGTTCTCTATACTAGATAATGTAATAGCAGTTAACAATGAATATCGTGCAGTCTATGATAAGGATGCACGTGAAATAGAACAGAAAGTTGAATATAAATGAAATATTTTATAACCGGTATTAATGGGTTTATAGGATTCAGTCTTGCAAAAAGATTAGTTGATCTAGGCCATGATGTATCTGGTATCGATGATATGAATCATTATTATGATGTAGCGTTGAAAGCTGCACGTGAACGTATATTAAATGATGATTACGAAGTAAATACACATCATGGAAGTATAGTAAAAGCCTCTAATTTTAATAGATTAGATGAGTGCATAAAGCATGAAAAGCCTGACGTTGTTATCCATCTTGCTGGATATGCTGGTATTCGCAATTCAATTGAAAATCCTGAGACTTACATTTCAAGTAATATAAGTGGAACTCAAAACGTTATTGATGTATGTGAAAAATATGGAATACAGCAAGTGCTATATGCATCAACCAGTTCAGTTATGGCAAATAATACGGTATTGCCATGGACTGAAGATGAGAGACTTGGTGATATGCTGAGTCCATACGCATATAGTAAACAAGTAAATGAGCATCAATTTAAAATGTCAAATATTCCTACTACAACCGGCTTGAGATTCTTTACTGTATATGGACCATGGGGCCGACCTGATATGGCGCTCTTTCATTTTACAAAGCAGATCATTGCCGGAGAGCCAATAGATGTATATAACTATGGTGATATGAAAAGAGATTTCACATATATCGATGATATTGTTGAAGGTGTTATTGCGCTATTAGAACTTATTCCTAATTCTGTTGATGAAATATACAATATAGGATATGGTAAACAAGTAGGCCTAATGGATTTTATAAAAGAGATTGAAAATAATTTAGGTCGTACTGCTGAAATAAATCTTTTGCCTATGCATCCAGCTGACTCAAAAGAGACATGGTCTAATACGACCAAGCTTCGAGATATTACAGGATGGGAACCAAAAACTAACGTAGTTGATGGGGTCAAACAGTTTATAGATTGGTATAAAACTTTTTATAAAGTAAATTAACTGTTTACAATCATTAGTAAATGTGCTATAATTATTATATCACTACAAAGGAAACTAAATGTCAATAATGGACAAACTAAAAAAGAACTCAAAACTCAAGCATACTGCGATATTATCTGAGTCTAGATTCTTTAACGAAAAAGATTTTACCACAACAGATGTACCAATGATAAACGTAGCTTTATCTGGTTCTGTTGATGGAGGCCTATCATCCGGTATGATAGTATTAGCTGGGCCAAGTAAGCATTTCAAGACTTCATTTGCTTTACTTATGGCATCAGCTTATCTAAAGAAACACAAAGATGCTGTGATGTTATTTTATGATTCAGAGTTTGGTTCGCCACAAGCGTACTTTAAACAGTTTGATATTGATACAGCTCGTGTACTACATACGCCTATTGTAAATGTAGAAGAACTTAAATTTGATCTGATTGGTCAGCTTGAAGGTATGGATCGTAAAGATAATGTTATTGTAGTAATCGATTCTATTGGTAACCTTGCATCTAAGAAAGAGATGGAAGATACTATCAACGAGAAATCTGTAGCTGATATGTCAAGAGCAAAAGCTCTCAAAGGCTTATTCCGCATGACTACACCTTATCTTGCTATGAAGAATATACCATTACTTGCTGTCAACCATACGTATATGGAAATAGGTTTGTTTCCAAAGGCTATTGTTGGTGGTGGTACAGGCATCTATTATAGTGCAGACAATATCTGGATTATCGGTCGTCGTCAGAACAAGACTGGAACTGAAGTTACTGGTTATGATTTTGTTGTGAATATTGAGAAATCTCGTTATGTTAAAGAGAAATCTAAGATACCTGTGACTGTGTCATGGGAAGGCGGTGTAGAGAAATACAGTGGTTTATTAGAAGTTGCTCTTGCTGCTGGTTATGTAGGTAAACCTTCGAATGGTTGGTATTGTAGAGTTGACCGAGAAACTGGTGAAATAGTAGATCCTAAATATCGTGAGAAGGATACACTCACCGCAGAATTCTGGGATCCTATTTTTAATGGAACAGATTTCAAAGAGTTCATTCAGAAACAATATACTATTGGACATAAGGCTCTTATTGAACTAGACATTGAATGACAATAGGGGATAATGGAGGTCCACCATTAGATGATCCAAATTATGCTTATCACTTATTTCTATGGAAGAAAGCAAGAAAAGAATTAAAGAAAGTTTCTATCGAGAGTGTAAGAGCTCGTATGAAGGATGCAGAAAAAGAAGGATTAACGTATGACGAATACTGCGTCAAATATCGTTTACACAAAGAATTGAGTTTAATATGATAGAAAACAAACATTATGAATTAATACCAGGTGATGATGACAAATGGAATGTACGGATTTTAGATGGTCCGTACGTTGAAACTGTTATTCAATACGGTACATTGATACCAACTGATGCAGGTCAATTGAATTGGGGTATGAGTATTATTGAAACTCCGGATGACTTTTTAACACGTGACGATGAAGATTTTCAGGCGTGGTGTGGTGCAATTTTATCTGCAATTCTTGAAAATGAGCATTTACAATCCAAGAAAAAGATGATATAATAGTACCATGAACATAAATTTAGAACAAACAATTCTTCGTAATGTATTAGTTAACGAAGATTTTATGCGTAAAGTGTTACCCTTTATAAAACCTGAATACTTTGAAGGTGTGTATAAATCACTCTTTGTTGAACTTGGCAAGTATGTAAGTAAGTATAATAGACTTCCTACACTTGAATCGTTTAAAATCGGTATTGATGATGGTGACTTTAATGAAGAACAATATCGCCATGCAATTGAAATACTACCAGAGATATTTAAGGTTGAAAAGATTGATCAACAATGGCTATATGATACTGCAGAGAAGTGGTGTCAAGATCGTGCATTATACAATGCAGTCATGGAATCAATATCTATTATTGATGGTAAACATCAGTCACTATCTAAGAATGCCTTACCAGATATTCTATCAAAAGCTCTTGGAGTTACCTTTGATACGAATGTAGGTCATGACTATATAGATGATGCAGAGAAACGTTATGAGTATTATCATACAGTCGAAGATAAGATTCCATTTGATCTAGATTATTTTAATCGTATTACAAAAGGCGGTCTTCCAAAGAAAACATTGAATGTTGCTCTTGCAGGCACAGGTGTCGGTAAATCGCTCTTCATGTGTCATGTTGCTGGCTCTCATCTTGTACAAGGTAAGAATGTCTTATATATTACAATGGAGATGGCCGAAGAAAAGATATCTGAACGTATTGATGCTAACTTATTGAATACACCTATTGATCAAATTGAAAACATACCAAAAGATATGTTTACAACTAAAGTACATAATCTTACAAAGAAGTGTAGCGGTAAACTAATCGTTAAAGAATATCCGACTGGCGCAGCAAATGTAAATCACTTTAGATCTTTATTGAATGAGCTTAAACTCAAACGAGCATTTGAGCCTGATGTTATTTTTATTGATTATTTAAATATTTGTTCATCTGCACGCATGAAAGCGATGGGTG
>Ga0307986_10002015_pt1 | contig 14615 bp, 13 predicted proteins | sample EllFjometageno82_FD_203170 | JGI IMG/M metagenome (GOLD analysis project Ga0307986, IMG submission 203170) | Marine microbial communities from Ellis Fjord, Antarctic Ocean - #82 | ecosystem: Environmental > Aquatic > Marine > Unclassified | place: Southern Ocean | collected 2014-10-09
GCTTATAAATCAGATTTTAAAGATTTTGGATTATTCTGTGCACAAAATGGATTTCAATCACTTCCATCAGAACCTAAAATAGTTTCACTATACCTAACATACTTATCTACTAAAGATGCGAAAATGAGTACGTTGAAGAGAAGATTAGTATCAATAGGTGTTATTCATAAGTTAAAAGGGTTTTATCTTGATACAAAACATCCATCAATTATTGAGAATATAATGGGCATAAAAAGAAGAAAAGGAAGTATTCAGAAAGGTAAAAAACCTATATTAATCAGTAATTTAAAAGTAATAATTAATGTAATAGATCAACAAAATAGAGAGGAAATTAAAAAATTAAGGGACAGATCTATAATCTTAATTGGATTTTCAGGTGGTTTTAGAAGAAACGAGATAGTTTCGTTAGACTATGATGATCTAGATTTTGTTACAGAAGGTCTTAAAATTAATATTAAAAGGTCAAAAACAGATCAATTTGGTGAAGGATCCAAGAAGGCTCTCCCCTACTTTGACAATTCGCAGTATTGTCCAGTAGTTTCTTTAAAGAATTGGATAAACATAACAAAAATTAATTCTGGTTCTTTATTTAGAAGGTTTTCAAAGGGATCAAAATTAACAGAAAAAAGATTAACAGATCAAACGGTAGCTTTACTCATTAAAGAATACTTACAATTAGCAGGAATAGACAGCAAGAATTACTCTGGTCACAGCCTAAGATCAGGATTTGCAACATCAGCAGCAGAAGCAGGAGCAGAAGAAAGAAGTATTATGGCAATGACAGGTCATAAATCGACAGAAATGGTAAGAAGATATATTAAAGAAGCAAATTTATTTAAGAATAATGCGTTAAATAAAATAAAAATATAATGAAAGTGTATAAAAAATTAACAATAATATTGATAGCATTTAAAAGTGAAAAGAAAATTTATTCATTTGTAAAAAAAATACCAAAATCGATAAATATTATAATAATAGAAAACTCAAACAATCATTTTCTGAAAAGAGATTTAGAAAAAAAATATAAAAATATCAAAGTATTTGTTAAAAAAAATGAAGGTGTAAGTGCATCATTAAATTATGCAGTAAAAAAAACTAAAACAACTTATTTTTTACAAATAAGCCCAGATATTTTATTTAACTATAAAGATTTAGAAATTTTTTTTAACTTTGCAAATGAAATTAACGATAAATTTGCAGCATTAGGTCCAAGATTCTTGAATGTAAAAAATAAAAGTCATAGACAAATTAAGGAAAATTTAGATATAGATTCTATCGAGTCAATTCATGGATCATTTATGTTTATAAATAAAAAAAAATTTAAGAAAATTGGTGGATTTGATAAAAATTTCTTTTTATATTTTGAAGAAACTGATTATTGTAAAAGAGCTTTAGCAAAAGGTTTTAAATCATATCAAATTAATAAAGTAAAAGTTAAGACAGAGGGAAGAACTGTATCTATTAAAAATAAAAATAAAAAAAAAGAACTAGATAATATTTTAATTTGGCACTTCATATGGTCAAAATATTATTTTACAAAAAAGAATTATGGAATGATAATATCCTTGTTAATATTTTTACCAACAATAATTAGAATAGTTTTTAGAATTATTTTATATAAATCGATTAATAAAAAAAACTTTATAAAATATAAATATAGGTTAAGTGGATTAATGACCTCAATTATGGGAAAAAGCTCAAGTTTAAGACCGTAATTGCTTTTTATAAAGAATAAGCTCTAATGTCCCCATGAATTATAAGATGCAATTAAACGCTCACTACTAGATAGTTTTAAATACTTTCTGGTATGTTTATCAGAAATTAGTGTCTTTGATTGTAAATCGTAATTATAAGTCTCACTAAATTTCCATTCGTTTTTAATAAATTTCTTTCCATCAGAATTTACTACATAAATATTAAATTCTTTTTTTATAAAAAAATTTGTCATACCATTAAGGCCACTTTCTGCAGACCAAGCATCTTCTTTATTTGAGAACTTTTTATTTTTAACAAATAATATAAAATCAGATCCTTTTATTAAAAAACTTGAAGTTCTAATATGAGGATTTGGAAAAGGATTAAATTTTTTCTTATATTTGATTAATTTATATAAATAAGAAAAAAACTTATAAAATTTTTTAAGCCTTAAAGATGTTAATAAACTTTCATAAGAAGCTGTTGTAGCAATAAGAGTTTTGTTTTCATAATGAAATAACATTTTTTTTAACCAATTTTTCGAAATCGGATAAGAATGGCTATTCAAGAACAATATAGTAAATGATGGATAATTTTGGGCAACACGCATGTAACTTCCAAAGTCAAAATCGTTTAATTTTGAGCTATCAATATACTCAATATATTCAATATCACTTAAAATATTCTTAAAAAAGTTAATTTGAATTGAATTCATTAATTTAAAACAAATTAATAGACTATGTTGGCATCCACTATTATATCTCTTATAGTTACGTACAAAGTTTAATAAAGTTATCTTGTTATCGAATTTGGTAAATAAATAACAAACAAGTATTTTCTTAGTTTTAAAACTTGTCATAAAATTAGTTAAAATAAGATTTAAGTTTTTTTGATTTATTTTTGTATATTATTTTAATAATAAATCTTTCTATTTTTTGGATAAATCTAAATTTGTATAAAAAACTAAATTTTTTTCGAAAATCAATAATATTATGACCAAATGTAGTATCATCGTTATTAGATTTATAACCATTATTTTCAATTATAGAATTTTGATCACATAAATTTTTATTAATTTTAAATGCAACAATACTTTCAAAAAATTCAACAGAATATATGTGTTTATTTAAAGAATGATTGAAACTTTTAATATTAGGAAAAGTTGCATTTATATCATCTATAGTTTTTTTTGAAAAATTAATAAAAGAGTATTTATAAGGGTTGCCATAATGTTTTTGATAGCTTGAATGAACATCTTCTACAATGTGTAAACCACCGTCATTTATATATTTAATACTTTCAACCAAGGTTATTATTTGTTGATCATTAGTATGCCCACCATCATCTAAAATTATATCTACATTTCCAATTTTTTTGTAAAAGTTATTCCAAAATAAGGGATCAGATTGGGAACCAATATAGATTTCATAATCTTTATTCTCAAATTTTTTACACTGTGGGTTGTTATCAATACCAATTATTCTAGATTTTGTACCAAAATACTTTTTCCAAATTTCTAAACTACCACCATCTAGAACACCAATTTCAACAAAAGTAATTTTTTCATTTCTATATTTTTCAAATAATTTTTCATAAATAGGGAAATATTTTTTCCATTTAATAGACCTGTTTTTTGAAGAATTAAATAAATCTATTAATTTTAAATTTTCTTGCATTTTGAATAGTTAAATTATCCTTGGTGTTGGTACGTGGGTTATAAATTTACCACCTTTTTGAATAAACTTTTTTTCTTTTTTAAAAATTTCTTTACTAAAATTCCAGGCACCTAAATAAACATAATCAACGTCGTTTAATAATTTTTTTTCATATTTTTTAATTTTAATATTTTTTCCTGGCATATATTTATTTTTCTTATCTGGTGTTGTATCAACAAAATAGTCAATCATATCATTTCCAATATTACAATAATTCAAAACAGTACTTGCTTTTGCAGTCGCACCGTAACCTATAATCTTTTTATTTTTTTTTTTAATTGTTTTGAGTAATTTAAGTAAGTCATTTTTTGATTTTTTTACTGAATTACCAAATTTTAGGTAGGTAGAAAAATTACCTAATCCAAATTTTAATTCAGTTGATATCTGTTTTGAAACAGTATTTTCAATTTTAATCTTATTATTATTAGTTCGTTTAATATAATACCTAAGAGAACCACCGTGGGTATCCAATTTTTCAATATCAAATAATTCTAGACCAAACTCATTAATCAATTTTTTTACAGATAAAGCTGAAAAAATATAGATATGTTCATTGTAAAATTGATCATAAGATAGTTTTTTAATACATTCTAAAAAAGAAGGATCTTCAATAATTAAAATACCATCTTGAGCTAATAAGTTTGAGATTGATTTGAAAACCTGATTAAGGTCATTAATATGAGTTAGCGTATTTGCTGAATAAATAACATCAACAGTATTAAATTTATTTTTAATCTTGTTAGATAAATTTAAATCCCAGTAGTTATTATATGTAATATAGCCTTTTCCTTTTGTAATTTTAGCTAAATTAGAGCATGGCTCTACACATATAACTTGATTTTTATTAAAATTTTTTATTAAAGCACCATCGTTACTTCCAATTTCTAAAAATAACTTTGGATTAAATCTTTTCTTGATTTTAACTGAAAGTTTTTTAAAAGAGTCAGTCATCGTTTTTGACATTGAAGATTTATAGGGATAATTACTATCAAACATTATCCTATCAGGAATTTTATTAAATAAAGAAACCAGTTTGGTTTTGGTGTCAAAACCAACGGTGAGTCTGTAAAGCTCTTTTTTCTTGATAGATAATTTCTTATAAGATTTTAAATATTTATTTGCTAACGGCTGATATCCTAAATCCAAGAATCTTTTAATCATTATTTTAAGTTATAAAATTCTATTAAACTTAAACCTAAATTTTTATCTTTATTAGACAAAAGAGGTTTTTTAATAGGCCATTTGATATTGACAACAGTATCATCCCATTTTAAAGTTTTTTCAGACCCTGCGTTTCTATATCTAGAGCATTTATAGTTAACGGTGCATTCTTTAGATAAACACATAAAACCATGGGCAAACCCCTCAGGTATATAAAAAGAAAAATCATCTTTGTCGGAAATTTTAATAGCAATATATTTACCAAAAGTGCTAGATTTTTTTCTCAAATCAACTGCAACATCTAAAATACTACCATGTGTTACAGTTATTATTTTTGCTTGGGGTTGTTTAATTTGGATATGTAACCCTCTTAAAACATTTTTTTTTGAGAATGACATTACATCAAAAGGGAATTCAATATTACCTACAATATTTTTTTTATAAGTTTCTTTTAAAAAACCTCTACTATCATTAAAAATTTTAGTTTTAATAATCTTTGGACCGTTAATTTTTGTCTTAAGTAATTTCATATTCAGATTAAATTATGTTTATTGTTAATATTATATACATATTTTATGTATATAAAATTTAATTTACACAAAATTAATTGTAAAATATAATTAACATTTTTTTTAGGTTCCTTTAATTCACTTAAATATTTTGTATCAGAATTGAGTATAAATCTTTTAAAAAAGTTGATTGTAATCCCCCACTTTAATAAAAAAATTTTTGCACCTCTGCTGCCTGACTCAGTTTTTATTGTTGGGTGGTTTTTATATTTTCTCGTTACTATTGACCCAAAGTGATAAACTTTAAAATTATTAATACCCTTAAACACACGAACACCCTCTTTCCAAAGTTTCATATTCAAATCTGGATCTGAACCAGTGCCTGGAAAAAATTCCTCACTAAATCCTCCTACTTTATCCCAAATTTCTTTATGGATTAGATGTGGAGCCCATGTTGATCCTTGAAAATCAAAATAATTTGATTCATCAATTTTTTCTAATAATTTTTTTTCATCAAACGATTCTAGATCATTTCCACAATCAAGTTCAATTTGACCATTATTAACCATCGTCCCTGATAAGTAAAAACGGTTATGTCCAATTTTGTCAACTTCACTCTTTAATATTTGATCCCATTTGGGACAAAAATAAAAATCATCATGTGCATAAAGAATATAATTAGTTTTAGCTTTTTTTGCAGCCATGTTCATTCCTGTGCAAATACCTGAATTATAATTAGTGTATGAATATTCAATATTAATACTTTTTAAATATTCTGTAGTACCATCCGTACCCTCATTCACATGTGGTATAATTTCATGATCATAAGCTGAATTTTTTTTTATACTTTTTATACACTGTTTTAAATAATCAAGATTATTGAATGTGGGAATTATTATTGAAAACATCTATTTAGACCAAATAAAATTTTTTTTACTTTTATAATCAAGTGTTTTTGAAAGTATAAAATCAGCTACTATTGTAGAATTTAATTCCTTTAAATAAAATTCTTTTCCATTCTTGGCAATACGTTTTCTTTCTTTATGATCTTTTTTATATTTGTTCAATTTATAACTCAAATCATTAGCATCATTATAATAAATAATTTTATCGTCAGATAAAAAATCAATAAAATGAGTTTTTTTGTCAACAAATGTTAATAATCCATTACCCATAAGCTGAGCAATTCTATCACTACTATAATATTTAATTGGCTTCCCTCTACTCAAATTTAATCCCATGGACGAACTTGAGACTTTATTAATAAAATTTTCACCCCATATGGGTTGTACATTATTCATTCCATATATATCAAATTTGATATCTTTATTTTTTTTAATAAGTTTATTAATAAAAATTTCTCTATCATCAAATTTTCCTTTTTTTAATCCACCCCTATGGACACCATGACTCATGGCAAAAAAAACATCATTAAGATTATCATTTTCATAATTTTTTAGAGTTTCAAATGACTCATCACATGGATTAGGTATAAAGTGAGAGTTATCCAAACTACCCTTTAAAACTAAAGGATCTGTTGTTAAAAAGGTTGCATCAATATTATTTTTTTTATGCTGAATTCTTAACAAATTTTTATGATAGTCAGGTCCATTTACACCTAGTGGGTCTAAAAACCATTGACAAATTTTTAAATTTTTATTGATGTTTTTAAGATAATCTAATGTTTCATTAGTAACAGAGTCGGCGTGCCCTAAAACGATACAGTCTGTATTAAAGTTTTGATTAGCTTCTATAATTGTATTTTGAAGTGCTTTTTTACCGCTATAGTCTGTAATATTTTTATTCTTATTTATTATATCTCTGTCACTTATAGTTAGAACATTATGACCCAATCGTACAAATCCATTATTTAAACGTCTGCCAGTGTTATAGTGAAGCCTACCATTAAATCTTTGATTAAAGTTAGTTATATGAAGGATCTTCAAAACAACTTTTCTTTTAACATTAAAGGTATTTATTTTTTTTGAAACAAAACTTTTTCTTATAGCATCAATGATATTTGCAACATACTTATGTGTTAGTTTAAAGTTTTTAAAATTTTTTTTTTGTAAATTTAATAATTTTTCCTTGTTCAAGATAAGCTTTTCAATAATGTTGAATAAATTTTTTGAACTTAAAGGGTTTAAAATAATAGCATCTAGTGTTGTTTCGGGTAATCCCCCCTTGTTACTTATTATTACAGCAGCACCACGACTTGCTGCTTCCAAGCTAGTTCTTCCAAATGGCTCATCCCATCTTGAACACACTACAGAAATACTAATCTTTTTTAATTCACTAAGTATAAATTTATTACTTTTAAACCCTAAAATTTTCAAATTTTTATGTTTATAAATTAACTTTTCTCTTGGTTCGTCACCTATAACTTTTGCTGACCAATCCTTATATTTATTTAAAATTTTTAATATAGCATCACCAAATAAATCATAGCCTTTAGCATGATTAAGCTTTCCAACGAAGGAGATAATTTTTTCTTTTTTTTTAAAATCTATTTTAGTTTTTGATGAAGATTGATAGCAAACAAATGTTTTTTGAGAGAGCAATCCTAAATCATTGGGTAAACCTATAAAAAACCTTTTTTTAGACCATTCACTATTAAATATAATCTTATGAACATTATTCAATAAATCAATACGTTGATTTATTTTTTTAGACCCATTCATGGAGAGTGGATCATTGTGGAAATATAAAATCAATTTATTTAAAAATTTATGTTTAATTAGATTAATATAATTTGGTCTATTATGAACTTCAACAAGATCAGCATCTACATCTTTATGATAATCAAGAAATTTTTTTATATAACTTTTACTTGTACTTTGAAAAATCTTTTTATTTAAATCAAGGTTTATATAATTTTTAGATAATTTTTTTTTAGAATCTGTATTCCCAAAAATGTAAGTTGTTTTTTTGAATATACTTACATTAGTAATATCGTTTACAAATAAAGAAACAGCACCTGCATAATTGGGCGCAAAATTTTCCTTGTAAGGTAATAATATTGAAATTTTCATTAAATAGAATTCTCTAAAATTTTTTTTCTCATATTTTTATCTTTTTTGAGTTTATATTCAAATGACATAGCATCATTCTTACTTTTAAATTTTTTGCTATAAATTAACAACCATTTATATCCTTTTGTAGATTTTGCCCCCTTGTTGGAGTTATGTTTATTAAGTCTATTTTCTAAATTATTTGTATAACCGACATAAGTTTTATTAACCCCAGGAGATATAGATTTGAGCATATATGTGAAATAAAACATATTTATGGCGGTCCCTGGGGGAATCGAACCCCCCTTTGCAGGATGAAAACCAGCTGTCCTAACCGATAGACGAAGGGACCATGTTGCTGATCTTTTATTTTAAAAGTGATTATTTATCAAGTTTAATTAAACTATATGATCACATCCCTAATAGTTAATTGGAGAGTTTTTTTATTATTCCAAATATTTTCATTAATTTGTCCTAAAACATTCAGGTTATTTTTATAGTTAAGTAAATATTGACCAACTTTGTTATTTACAGAGTTAAAGGATATGGATTTTATCGTAAGACCAGTTTTAGACTTTAAGATTAAGGAGATATGCTTATTATCTAGGATTGTTGTTTTGATAATCTTCAAATCTTTTAGGAGAAAAGTTGGTATAGGATTACCTGTGCCAAAAGGCTCTAATTTTTTTATATCGGTATAAAAATCCATATTGAGAGCCAGTGATGATACCTCTGCATCGTAGGTAAAAGAACGATTCTTTAAAACACCTGCCTTAGAAAAATCTTCTAAAATAAAATTTTCAAAACTTTCAAGATTAGCCTTATCTAATATAAAACCTGCAGCTGCATTGTGCCCACCACCATTAATAATTATATCATTATCAAGGGAATTCTTTATCGCACGACCAATATTATAATTAAATATAGATCTAGCTGAACCTTTTAGCAATTCGTTTGAAGCAGTTATTACTATGGAGGGTTTATTAAAATAATCCTTTAATCTAGCAGCAATAATACCGATCAATCCTTCATTGATGTTTGGATTGTAATATACAATAACATCTTTATTTTCATTTTCTATTTTTTCAAAATTAATTTCATCAAGTATTAACGCTTCAATTTTTTTTCTTTTATCATTTAATTTAATTAACTCATTAGATTTAATATTTACAATTTCTAAATTATCAGAGGATAATAATTCTGATGCAAAACTTGATTTACCTAATCTTCCTCCTGCATTTAATATCGGACCAATCAAATAACCAAGATCATTCACATTAAGTTTATTTTTTTTGTTACTTAAATTAAATAATTCGTTAAATGCTATATTTTTATTAATATCAAAATTTTTTAGGACTGCTATGGCGATTAATCTGTTAAGTTTTCTTAAAGGCATTACATCACATACAGTTGCTAACAGAACATATACTAAATAATCTGACATTTTAATTTCACTTTTGATTTTTTTACATAATAGATCTAAAAAAAAATAAGTTAAAGTTGTTGCGCATAGATAATCAAACTCAATATAACCATTATCTTTTTTTGGATTAATAATAGAATTTGCTTTTGGGAAAGGTCTATTAATTTCATGATGATCAATTATCAATGATTTGATTTTATTATCATTTAGAAAGGTTATAGCCTCATTGGATGTTGATCCACAATCAACCATTATTACTAACTGTGGTTTTTTTAATATAAGTTTTTGAAATAATTTTTTAGTAGCTCCATACCCATCTTTTTCTCTATCAGGTATATAATAAAAAAATGGGTGTTTTATGCTTTTAAAAAACCTTATAAATAGAGATGTAGCAGCAGAGCCATCAACGTCATAGTCACCTAAAATACAGATATTTTCTTGGTTATTAATTGAATTACCAACAAGTTCAATTGATTTTTCAAAATCAATATTTTTTAAAAAAACATTTTTTACAACTAAATCGTTATCAATAGTGGTTAATTCAGTTTGGTCAAAATCTCTTGAATGAACTAGTCTAGATAAAGTATCACTAAAATTGTAATCTTGTTTTAATTTTTCTATTGAATTTTTATTAGTTTTTTTTTGTTCCCACTTTTTACCAGTGACAGAAATCATTCGTTAATATGATTTGTTTTTTTTACAATTTCTTTAAAGTGCGAATCCTTATGTGTAACAAGTGTTTCTGATGTGTAATTATTGCCTTTGATATCTATACCGGATAATACTTCATTAGTTGTTATACCTGTTGCACAAAATATAGAGTCTCCTTTAACAATTTCATCTAATTCATATTTTTTATTCAAATTTGTTATGCCCATTTGCTTTGCCTCATCAATATCTTTTTTATTATCAAATATAAATCTTCCTTGAAAATGACAATCATAAGCATCAAGTGCTGCTGCAGCCAAAACTCCTTCTGGCCCTCCACCTATGCCTAGAAAAATATCAACATTATATTTAGGATCAGACACATAAAGAGCACCAAGAACATCTCCGTCTGTTATTAATTTAATCTTAACCTTTAATTCTTTTAACTCTTCAATTATTTCTTTATGCCTAGGTCTATCCAAAATACATGCTGTTATTGAGGAAATGTCTTTATTCATAAATTCTGCTAAATTAGAAATATTTTTTTTTAGTGTGTAATCAAGGTCTATTAATCCTTTCTCAATTTTACCAGTAGCAATTTTATCCATGTATGTTTCTGGAGCATTAAAAAGATTTCCTTTTTCAGCAATTGCTATTACCGCTATTGCTCCAGGTAAGTTATTTGCTGCAAAATTAGTTCCTTCAAGTGGGTCGACAGCAATATCAAATTCTGGACCACTTTTATTTCCTAGTAATTCACCTGTATAGAGCATTGGAGCCTCATCTAATGAGCCCTCACCTATCACAACTTTACCATTCATATCTATTTTATTTAATTCAGCTCTCATTGAATCAACAGCCGCTTGATCTGCAGCATTTTTATTTTTTTTACCCACCAAGTATGATGAAGCTAAAGCTGCTTTAGAAGACACATTAATAAAATGATTAATGTATTTTTTATCAATGGTCATTAAATTTTTTCTTCTATAGACTCGGTAGAATTTATTGCATTTTCAAATTCTCTTAAACGCTTGTAAACACTTGCAAGTTCTATAATAGTTGGCCAAGCTTTAAGTAAATATTGCATAGAACCCTCAACTCTTCCAAACGCTCTTATTATTTGTTGCATAACACCTAAAGTTACAACACCTGCCACAATAGCTGGTGCCAAAAAAACATAAGCAGATAGTACGTTTGCTTGTAAATAGGCCATACGACCAACATTAAAATATAAATAACGGGTATAGCTTAAAAAGTGAATTGAACGAACATCATCAAATAATTCATTTATTGTCTTGGGCCTAACATTGTTGTTATCTTCAGCTACTACTAATATTTTTCTATAGGCAGCCTCTTTTTTTTGTAAATCATATTCAACACCAACTAAACGTAATACCCAACCTAATCCTATCAAGAATGCTGTACCACCTAATGTCCAAAGTAATGCACCTGTTATTAATCCATATTGCCAATCACCAAAAAAGAAAATTGGTATACCAGCAGACAATCCTAATAGTATGGGAGTAAACTGTATTAAGACCATAACCGATTCAACAAAGCTTGTACCTAGTGATTCCATAATACGTGTGAACTTAATTGTATCCTCTTGAACCCTTTGTGAGGCCCCTTCTATTTTACGAGCTTTATCATAAACAGAATGATACCATTCTACCATTGCAGTTCTCCATCTAAATAAAAAGTGAGCTGTAAAAAAACTTATTGCAACATAAAGAGCTATATATATTCCAGCTAGAGTAATAAATGATGTTAAATTTGCCCAGTATTCATTAATGGTAATTGCGTTTGGTTTTGCTAGTGCTTTTTGAATCATATCGTAGAAAACACCAAACCATTCATTTATTTTTACATCAATTTTTACCTGAACCCACAATGATGATAAAATTACAAATGAACCTAACCAAGACCATAATTGCCATTTTTTTTGTATAAAAAATTTAAACATCTAATTATTTAAGAAAGTTATCTGCATAGGATTTTTTAACGGTTTTTCTTTTTTGCGGTTCAATAATCTCAAAATCAATCTTATTTTTTTTTGCATATTCGATTGCTAGTTCTTTTGATGAAAATTCTAAATTTAATTCTGAAAGAGTGTTAGTACTTGTTTCCCAGCCCATTAGAGGGTTAACACCAGCATTTTCTGTTTCAAATTTCATAAGCCACTTATCAGATTTACCAAGACCAGACTGCATTGAACTTTTGGTAGGAATATATAGTTTGGCTTTATTCATAATAATTAAGTTGGTCGGGGCGGCAGGATTTGAACCTGCGACCCTCTGGTCCCAAACCAGATGCGCTACCAGGCTGCGCTACGCCCCGACTTGTGATGGTTATAGCGTAAACACTTACTAAATCAACATTTAAGAAAGTATGAAAATAGGAATAAATGTGAACATTAGTAGATCAGTTTGGGGGCTAGTTGGGGGCAACACCAAAAATAATAGCTCAATTAAAACAATACTAATAAGTCGTTCATTTAATATTTGGGGGCAAGATTGGGGGCAAGATCATCCCACGTTTAGATCATGGGATATTTAATTTAACGTATTATTATTTTGATAAAAAACTATTAACCTCTGAGAAATGAACAGCAAAATTCATACCTTCTGTTGAATCTTTATGTAAACCTTGGGTGTTAACACCAACAACTTTATCTTTATAAAATAAAGGGCCACCTGAATTACCATTATTTATAGCAGCATCAGTTTGAATAAATAATACATCATTTTTCCCAGTCGCACTGTATGTGCTGCTTTCTTTTCTGATAGCACTTATCCAACCTTTAGTTAGTGAAAACTTTCTCCCCTTTGGATGACCTAAAGCTTCTACCATTTCACCTTGTTTTAATTGATCATTAAAGAAAATAACTGGTGTTCCTGTCATATTAGTTTTGAGTAGCGCAAGATCTCTTTTTAAATCTTTTTTAATTACTACAGCAGAAGATTTTTTTTTATTATTATTTATAACAGTTATGGTTGAAGCACCTTCAATAACATGATAATTGGTTAATATCTCATCATTACTTATAAAAAACCCAGAACCTAAGCCTTTTTCTGTCATTACAATTACAACACTGTCAAATCTTGTGTCTTGAATTTCATATTTAGATGAACCTGCATTAGAAAGAGATGCTGTTTTTTTAGTCTTTTTTTCTGATTTACCAAAATTAAATAAACTACCAAACCAAGAACTCTCTTCATCGATTTCAAAATTTAGACTTGCATACAGCTCTTTTTCATTATTAAGCTCTTTAAAAGATGTTTCATTTTTTATTATATCTAATACTTTTGTTGAAGAAATATCTGCTAATTTTAAGTTTTGCCAATTTGAAACTTCATCCGATGTAGAAAATTGATTTGTTAAACTCTCGTAATTTTTATCTTGTGGATTAATATTGTAAGCAATTTTAAAATCTTTATTTTCATTAATGGTTATTCTTTTTTCCTTATATAAGTCATTTTTATATTCTAAAATTTTGAATATAGATTTTTTTTCAGCTTTAACATCTTGCACTAAAAAATTGTAATTTTGCATAATATCTTTATCTAGGTATTGAGGCGTATTTGAATAGCTGTTTATTAATGAATCAAGTTTATTATTTAAATTAGATGCAAGATTTTGGTTTTTTATTTGCACAGCTAAATCACCTGCCTGAGCAATAACAGCTGTAAAATAATCTAGATGAGAATAATTATTAGGATTAGAAGCCATCTGTTGTGCACGATTAGCTCTTTGGCGCGCAATATTCATTCTATTTTCGGTATTCCTCATATCCATTTGAAGTTTATTAAATTCAGGGTTCGGAACTGAACGTTGACCAGCTACTAACTGTGAAGTTCTTTGGTTTTCAAAAATTATATTTGAGGAAGAGTCAAAGTCTTCTGGTATAATTATCATAATGTTTGAATTTGCGGATAATAAATTTTTAAAAGAAACCTTGTCAAAATCTGATATCTTAGAAAAATCTAAATTATCAGTCTCTATATTGCTGATTGTTGGCAGAAGTTCCTTGTTGACTAAAACCTTATCTAAATAAACAATTTTTAAAACATCATTTATTACATCTGCTTTTTTAACAACTAATCTTTTTTCTTTTTTTAATTTTTGCTCTTCTCTTTGTTTTTTTATCTTAGCTAATCTTTTTTCTTTTTTTAATTTTTGCTCTTCTCTTTGTTTTTTTATCTTAGCTAATCTTTTTTCTTTTTTAAATTTTTGCTCTTCTCTTTGTTTTTTTATCTTAGCTAATTTTTTTTCTTTTTTATTATCATTTTGATCTTTATAAATTTTTTGTTTTGATTTCTGGGCTAATTTTTTTTGCTCTAGCTTTATATTTTTTTTTTCTTCATCAGATAAATTATTCTTGTCTTTGATACTAGGAATTAATTTTAATTTTTCAGCTTGAATTTTTTTTTCTATATTTTTTGGGTTTGCTCTA
>Ga0307986_10002016_pt1 | contig 14614 bp, 16 predicted proteins | sample EllFjometageno82_FD_203170 | JGI IMG/M metagenome (GOLD analysis project Ga0307986, IMG submission 203170) | Marine microbial communities from Ellis Fjord, Antarctic Ocean - #82 | ecosystem: Environmental > Aquatic > Marine > Unclassified | place: Southern Ocean | collected 2014-10-09
TTCAATGTATCTATTTAAAGTTTCCTCTGAAGCTTTCCCTCTTCTAATTTCACTAGATGAAATTCGTGCTTGTTCAGATAAAATTCTAGTTGATAATTGTTCTGATGACATTTCTAGAGAAAAAAAGGCAACCGAACCTTTTTCATTATTTTCTTGCATGGTTTTAGATGCATGATACGCAATATTTGTGGCAAGAGCTGTCTTACCCATTGAAGGTCTTCCTGCGATAATAACTAAATCGGACTTATGAAGTCCACCTAATTTTTCATCTAAGTCTGTTAAACCAGTAGGAACACCCACAATTCCTTGATCATTTTTCATGGCCAAGGTTGCCATTTCAATAGTTTGATCTAATGCCTGATTAAATTTTAAAAAGGTTTGTGAGAAGTTTCCTCTTTCAGCTAAATCAAACAATGATTTTTCTGCATCCACTATAATGTTTTCCCCTGTTTTTTCTATTTGATCATCTTTTGCCTGGTCTGAAATTCCGTCTGAAATAAATATAAGTTCTCTCTTAACATACATTTCATGAATTATTTTTGCATAGTCTATTGCTTGTTTAATTGAAGAAGAAAACCTAGTTAGTTTAACTAAATAGTCAACTCCACCAACTTCACTTAAACCAGAGTCATTTTCAAAATAATTCTTTAGTGTAATGGGATTAGCTATCATTCCCTTATTATTCAAGTTTTCAATTACTTCATAAATTTTTCTATGTATAGGGTCAAAAAATTTACCAGCACTAACAATGTTTGAAATCTCATCAATTATATCGTTGTTAACTAAAACAGATCCTATCAAGGACTGTTCAGCCTCTATATTTGAAGGTAACTTCTTCTCTTCTGTGTTGCTAATACTTAGTTTTACATTTTCCATGTTGAAATATAATAGTTAATGTAAATTTAATAGAAACTCTAAAGTTACACACTTTTTTTTCTACCTGTGGAAAAAACGATTTAAATAGAGTCTATTTTATCAACATGTAAATCAACACTAGCTGTAACTTCAGCATGAAGATTAATATTGATTTTATATTTACCAACTTGGGTAATTTCTTGTCTCAAGTCTATTTGCGATGGATTAATTTCAACTGCAAGGACATCCTTAAACACAATAGAAACTTCTTTTGGCTTTATTGAACCATAAAGCTCACCATTTTCTTTAGATTCTTTTTTAAATTTTAAAGTCTTGTTTGTAATTTTATCGGCTATTTCTTTAAATTGTTTTTTGGATTCTTCATTCTTTTTATTTAATTCTGTTTTTTTTTTGCTTACAAATTCTATATTTTCTTTGCTTGCTCTCAGTGCCTTTCCTTGTCTTAAAAGAAAATTTCTACCAAATCCATTTTTAACCTCAACCTGATCACCAATTTTACCAAGTTTCATAATATTTTCTAAAAGTATAATCTGCATGCTTAAATAAGACCTAAAATTTTAGCTTTTTTAATTTCACTAGTTAATTTTCTTTGTTTGTTTTGTGAAACAGAAGTTATTCTTGATGGCATAATTTTATCTGTATCTGAAACATATCTTCTAAGTAATTTTATATTTTTATAATCAATAATAGGTGCATCTTTTCCAGACAGTGGACATTTTTTAGAAAACCTAGAGTCTGACTTTTGGAATAAACTAAGTTTATTTAAAGGGTTCTGAGGTCGTTTGTTAAATTTTTTATTATTTTTTCTTTTCATTACTATCTTTTTCTTTGAAATATTCAGTTTCTGTGTCTAATTTTTTGTATCTTACCGTTAAATGTCTGAGCAAAGAATTATCTATAACACTACTTCTTTTTATTTCGTCCAATGTTTTATTTTCTGCTTCAAATTTATAGTGAATATAAAAACCTTTATTGTAAGCTTTAATTTTCTTTGCAAAATTTAAAAGTCCCCATTTTTCTACTTTTATAATTTTTCCGTCTGTTTTTGTAATAATATCTTTATATTTTTTTTCTATTTTCTCTAAATCAGGCGTAGAAATGTCTTGTTTTGCTATTAATGTGTGTTCGTAAGAATTCATTGCGTAATCATTGTTATTTATTTATTAAAAGAACGGTTTTATACTATTATAAGTACGTCAATTCAATACTAATAATGTTATAAAAAACCAATTATACAAATGAAAGCTATATTATTTCCAGGTCAAGGTTCTCAAATAGTAGGTATGGGAACTGAATTTTATAATAATTTTCCAAGTGTTAAAAATATTTTTTTAGAGGCTGATGAAGCACTTAATTTTAAAATATCTAAGATTATCCTTGAAGGACCAGAAAATGAACTTAAACTTACTCAGAATACACAACCTTCAATACTTATAGTTAGTTATGCAATTTTTTTAGTTTTAAAAAATGAATTCAATTTTAATTTAGAAAATGTGAAATATTTTGCTGGTCATTCTCTAGGTGAGTATAGTGCTCTACTTTGTTCCCAAGCACTTAATTTTAAAGATGCATTGAATTTAGTTTTTGAAAGAGGAAAATCGATGCAAGATGCTGTGGCTATTGGTCAAGGAAGTATGCTTGCAGTTCTTGGCTCCAAAATTGAAGAAATAGATAGTTGTATAGCTCAAATCAAAAATGAAGGTATATGTGAAATTGCCAACGATAATTCAGAGGGTCAGATTATTGTAAGTGGTAACACTAAAACAATTGAAGAACTTAAAAATATTTTAAAAGAAAATAAAAAAAAAAGTATTTTACTCCCTGTTAGTGCGCCATTCCACTGTTCGTTAATGAATCCTGCTGCTGTTGAAATGAAAAAAAAAATTGATAATGTAGATTTCCAAAAGCCTGACTACGAAATTATAAGTAATGTTACATCGCTACCTGTTAGCAACCCTTTAGATATAAAAAAATTATTAGTTCAACAAATTTATTCAAAAGTCAGATGGAGAGAAAGTGTAATTTTTATGGAAAAACAAAAAATTAGTGATTTTATAGAAATTGGTCCTGGTAAAGTTTTAACTACTCTGGTCAAACGGATATTACCTAATAGTAATTCCTTTAGTATTAATTCAATAGATGATATTAAAAATTTAAAAAATGTATCTTAAAGATAAAAAAATATTAATCACCGGAGCTACTGGTGGAATTGGCTATAGCTTAGTTAAAAAATTTTCAGAATTAGGTTCTATAATTTTAGCTACAGGAACAAACCAAGATAAATTAGATAAACTTAAAAATAGTTTTAAAAATATTCATATTAAACAATTTAAATTAGACGAGCATTCAAAAATAGAAGAGTTTGTTGACTCATGTCATAAAGATCTAGAAGGTCTAGATGTTTTAATAAATAATGCAGGGATAACATTAGACAACCTTTCTATTAGACTTGCAGATGAAAACTGGAAAAAAGTAATCGATATTAATTTAACTTCCAGTTTTCTTATGTGCAAATACGCCATTAAGAAAATGTTAAAGAACAAGTATGGAAAGATTATAAATATTACCTCCATTGTAGGTCATACGGGTAACTTAGGCCAAGCTAACTATGCTGCTTCTAAAGCTGGAATAATTGGTTTTTCAAAAAGTCTAGCCATTGAGTATGCAAGAAAGAAAATTAATATTAACTGTATTTCCCCTGGATTTATAAAAACTGAAATGACAGACAAGATCAACGATGAGTTTAAAAAGACACTTATTGCAAAAATTCCAAACGGGGACTTAGGAACTGGAGAAGATATTGCTAACTGTGCTGCTTTTTTAGCCTCATATATGGCAGACTATATAACAGGTGAAACAATTCATGTTAATGGTGGGATGTATATGTCTTGACAATTATTTTTAATAATCTAATAACGAATTTAATCATAAATAGAAAAATAGGATTTTAAATGTCAGATGTTAGTACAAAAGTTAAAAAAATAGTAGCAGATCACCTTGGAGTAGAAGAAGAAAAAGTTACGAACGAAGCAAGTTTTATCGATGATTTAGGTGCAGACAGTCTAGATACCGTAGAATTAGTTATGGCTTTCGAAGAAGAATTTGGATCTGAAATCTCAGACAGCGAAGCAGAAAAAATTTTAACAGTAGGTGATGCAGTCAAATTTATTGAAGGTAAACCCGCTAATTAACTTTTTTGAATCTGAATTAATATGACTTCCAGCAACGCTGGCATAATGATAATTTTATCATCTCCATCTGGGGCGGGTAAAACTACATTAACAAAAAAAATTCAACAAAAATATCAAAGTTTTAAAATATCAGTTTCTCACACAACAAGAACACCTAGATCAAATGAAGTCGAGGGAATAGATTATTTTTTTGTAAATCATACAGAATTTAAAGAAAAAATTTCTAATAATGAATTTTTCGAGCATGCAAAAATATTTGATAATTGCTACGGAACATCAAAAAAATCTGTCAATTATCTACTAGAAAAAAATCACGATATTTTATTTGATATTGATTGGCAGGGAACGCAACAACTATCTAAGTTTAAAGAATTAAATCTAATTAAAATATTTTTAGTACCACCAAATAAAAAAGAACTAGAAAAAAGACTAGTTCAACGAAACCAAGATAAACCGGAAGTTATTACGCAAAGATTAAGAGCCTATGACGATGACATTTTTCATTGGTCTGATTATGATCACGTAATAATAAACGATAATCTGGATCATTGTTTTCTACAGATAGAAAAAATTATTATAGACGCAAAAAATAATTAATAATTATAATTCTTTTTCAAAATACTCTGTAATCTTAAAATATTCCTCTTCAGATATTTTATTAGGCCTTAAACTTAAATCTATATTGATTTTTTTGGCTATTAATTCAGGGTCTTTAAACAATATCTTAAAAGCTTTATTAATCATTTTTCTTTTCTTAGAAAAAAAAACATGTGTGACTTTTTCAAGATTAGAAATATCTTTAATATTAAAATTTAAATTTATTATTGGTTCAAATACTAAAATTGTAGATTTAACTTTTGGCACCGGATAAAAACAATTCTCTGAGATGTCAAAATTATTTATAATTTTTAATCTTGCATTAGTTAAGATAGTTAATCTCCCAAATGAAGATGATTTATATTTTGCTAAAATTTTATCTGCAACTTCCTTCTGAAACATTAAAATTAACTTTTTGTACTTAGGTAACCATTTTTTAAACTTAATTAATTTAGCTAATATTTGTGAGGATATATTGTAAGGTAAATTACCTATTATTATAGAATTATCTTTTATTTTATCTTCTAAGTTAAATTTTAAGACATCTTCATTATAAATTTTTAAATTTTCCCTTGCTCCAAATTCACTTTTTAAATTTTCAACTAATACCTGGTCTTTTTCTATTAAAATCAAACTTTTTGGTTTATTAGAAAAAATTTCTCTTGTTAAATTTCCTGTGCCAGGCCCAATTTCTATAATATTATTATTCTTAATATCAGAGAGTCCTATTATTTTATTAATAATGTTATTATCAATTAAAAAGTTTTGTCCTAAAGATTTTTTAGGTTTAATCATTAATTTTATTTAAAAAATTTATTGCATTAATTAAACTAATTGGGTTAGCTTTATTTAGTCCCACAATATCTCTAGCAATGCCATGATCTGGAGATATTCGTATATATTTTAAACCTAATGTAATGTTGATAGCATTATAGCCATAAAGAGCTTTAAATGGTGCTAACACTTGATCGTGATACATCCCAACCACAACATTATAATTAAATTTTTTTTGATTACTAAAAATAGTATCAGCTGGGAATGGACCTTTAATATTAAAATCTAATTTTATTAAACTATTTACAACAGGTTTAATAATCTTATTTTCTATTGAACTAGAGTGATTTTCACTATTATGAGGATTTAAGCCCAGAACAACAATTTTTGGTTTTTTATTAAATAATTTTTTATATGACTTATGTAAGGTGGTTATTTTAGTTTTTAACAAACTAGGTTTTATTTTCCCTGTAACATCTTTTATTTCTAAGTGAGTTGTTAGAGGCACAACCGCTAGTTCCTTGTTAAAAATCATCATAACTTCTTTATTTTTTTTTTTATTTTTTTTCGACAAGTACTCAGTAACCCCTAAATATTTATTATTAAAAATTTTCTTATCTATAGGAGCATTTATGAAGCCCCTAATTTTTTTTTTAAAAGCTAAATTGTGAGCAATATCTAAAGATTTCAGGACATAATTTTTTGTATCATTAGATTTATTTTTAAAAATAGATTTAAATTTAAATGGTACATCCAAGACATAGAGTCTACCATCATTCTTATAGTGCTTGATCAGATCAATCTTGAATAATGGAATGCTCATACCTATTTGGTTTAATTGCTTTTTAATAAGCTGATAATTCCCAATTAGGAATAAATTTTTCTTTACTTTAATTTTTTTCCAAGCTTTTGCAATAATTTCAGAATTGATACTATTTGGATCTCCAGCAACAATAGCAATCATCTTTTTCATTGAAAATTAATTGATGTATTATTTTCTAAATTAATTAAATGTGATCTAGAGAATAATTGTAATTTTTCTTCTTTTTTTTTATTTACAATTTTTTCCTTCAGCTTATCTGGTTTAATCTTGTTATTAATTCTTTTAATATCATTTATTTTTATAATAGAAACTGAGTTTTCGTTAAATATTGGTTTAGATATTTCATTAATTTTAAGAGTACTAATGTTTTCTAAGTATTTTTTAGACATAGATTTTTTTGTAACCCATCCTAGTAATCCACCATTTTGTCCAGTAGGAGATGTACTGAACTTCTTAGCCGCTAAAACAAATCCTTTATCTTCAATAAGTGCAAGTATTTCATTAAGCATGGTTTTATTATAGCTTAAATTGGATAATTCTATCTCTGAAATATTATATTCTATCTCTTTTAGATTTTTAAAATCTTTAAGTTCTGTTTCAACTTCAATTATATTTATATTTATTTGATCTTTGTAGATTGCAAAAATTAGTGAATTCCAAAGGAGTTCAGTTTCACGTTGTTTAATAAATATATCATAACTTACTTCATAATTTAAAAAAATATTTTTTAAACCATTTGTATCTGTTTTTAAATTATTTGCTATTTCGTCAGTGTATTTTCTTAAGTCATTTTTATTGTAGTTTTTTATATTAAATTTCTCTATTTCATTTCTCTTTAATTTTTTAGTTATCAAATTTTTAATAGAGTAACCTTTAGCATTATTAATATTTTCTTGTGTGATTTTTTTTTCATTTAACAATAAAGTTGTTATTATTTCATTTCGAACATCGACAGATGTAATTATTGAATTACCTACTTTCACAACAATGACATTATTAATTTTAGATTGCAGACCAGAAGTTAAAAAATTTACAATCAAGAAAATAAAAAAAATATTTAATATAATTTTGTTTTTCATTTTCTAGCTAAACTCGGACTGTTTATTTGAGCAAATGGTATAATGGATATTGTAAACATTAAATTATTTGTAGGTTCTACATCTCTATCTCTATAAAATTCTCTTCTATAGGCAATACCAGCTTTTAAACAATCGTTAATATAATTATAACTTAAGTTATAAAATTCAGCGGAGTCGGTTAATAGATTTCTTTTCGTTGACAAGCTTAATTCCGTAGAACTATTAATCATAAGATCTACACCAGTATTAATAAATTCTTGATTTCCTATATGATTTTTTTCCTGTAAATAATTTATGTTAAATTTTACATCAGCAATATTTAAATCCGCACCCACCTCATTGTAGTTAAATTTATTATAACCTTGATCTACAGAAAAATTATAATTTAGATTAATATTATCATTTAGATTGTAGTCAACTACTCCAACTACGTCTGAAAATTTTTGATCCATAGAACTTCTCGATGATATGTCAGTATTTTCTTCCGCACTTACAACTTGACCAACAGACAAAGAAAATATTTGATCACTTATATTATTTTTTTTATTTAGTTTATTTTTCTTATATTCAAAACCTAATGAAGTACTAAGACCACTTTCAATTACATCAAGTTCATTAGTTTTGTTTAAATTAAATAAATTTCCATAATTAAGCCTACCTTTATTCAATTTCCTCATGTGTGCAGGAGCATACCTCAAAAGAAACCTAGGAGTTAGTGTGTGAAAATTTTTATTAACAAGGTCATTTTTATATAAACCTAATTTTGCAAAGTAACCTAGTGCAGAACTTAATTCAGAATTAGTTCCGGCGTTTTTATATTCATCTGTTTTGTTTGCTTCATAATTTACAGTTTTTAATAAACCTTCAAAATAATTTTCAAAACCAAATTTATTTATTGATTTATTTGATTTCCAATTAAAATCATTAACTAAAAAATTAGTTTGTTTATTAGTCTCGTAGTTTCTAAATTTTAGATTAGTTGTTAGATCAATAAAACCTAATGTTTCATTTGACATAATTTTCTTTTCAAATGTTATTGGTAGCAAATACTCATTTCTCAAATTACCTAGTTTATCAATATCCTCATAAATGCTTGGAGCCATACCAAAAAAGAAATCTTCATTTTGATAAGTAAAATCAATATTGTTTTTTAATACATTTTCATTTTTATTCACTAACGAAGTATCAAGATCATAAATTTTAAAATATGTGTCATTTGATACTTTTTGTAAATTTATTTCTATGTTACTTTTTTTCTCTTTCTCATTTATCAGCTCCATGTTTAAAAAAGAAAAAAAATGATTTCTTCCACCAGCAGTCTTCTTTTTATCTATTTTTTTGTAGCCTTTTGTGTATCCACTATCAACAATCAGATAGGATTTTTTAAAATCTTGCCTATACTCAGCTAGCATAAGAGGATTTTCATTGACGTATAGTTTAGGTGATAAAGTAAGATCTCTATCATTTCCCAAGTCTAAAAAATAAGGAATGCTGAACCCAGAGCCTAAAGTAGAGCTATTACTTAATAAAGGAGCTAAAAACCCTGATCGTCTTTTAACCGTGGGATCAGGGTGAGAAAATTTTGGTAAAAAAAACAATGGAAAATCATATATTTTCAAAACAACATTATCGTAGAAAATAGTTTTTTTTGCTAAATCGTGTTTAATTCTATCAGATTGTAAGGTCCACGGAGGACACTTATCATTCTCTCTATTTTTACAATAAGTAAAAACTCCTTTTTCCAAGGTATTTATATTGCCATCTAAAGACATAGTGTTAGCAAATAATCTAGGTTGGTTATCTTTGTTTATGGAAATACTATCTTGGTTTAAAAAAGCTTTTACATCAGAGCCTATAATTTTTTTTTTTGTTTCATCAATATAAATTTCTGAAAAATTATAATTATTGTTTTTAATATCAAAAATTTTAATATTTCCTTTTGAAAAAAAAATATTATTGTTAATAGAGTAATTAAACATATCTACTAAAACCTTATTACCATCTACATCATTAATTTGAGTTTTATAATTAGAGAATATTAATTTTTTTTCATCATCAAAAGTTACATCAGAACTTGAAACTTTGTATCCACCAGAGGTAACAATATTTGTTTTACCTTTGGTAACAATCAATTTAGAAATTTTATTATATTCAGCATAATTAGAAAAAATTTTATTTCCCTTTTTGTCTTTCAAATTTACCTTGCCTTCAAAAATTGTAACCTTCTTGGCATCATCATACCTAATTGTTTCTGAATTAATTTCTAAATCTTGTGCAGCTAGACTCAAGTTAAAAAAAAAGAACAGGAAAAATAAACTAATATAAAAACTATTTTTCATTTATTTGAATAACTCCAATTGAACAAAATAAACCTATTGCTATAACAGGCATCCAAATGGATAGAGCTAAACTAACTTTTCCTGTTTGTCCTAATGCAATCGATAAATCTTTGAAATAAAATATGATAACAGAAACTAATATAGATAATATTATATAATAATAATTTTGTTTAGGATTAATTGAACCAATAGTAAAAATTGACGCCAAAACAACCATTAAAAATAAAAAAAAAGGTAGGGAAACAAACTTATGAATCTGCTCATTTAATGATTTTTTTGAATATCCGTTAGAGTTTAATTTTTTATAATCTTTAATTAATTTAATGAACGATAATATATTTAGATTCCTATACAGAGAATTAATCCTATCTGAAAGTTGAATAGTTTCAAATTCATAAACATCAAAGACTTCCTTTTTGCCCTTTTTGAGATCAAAAACTAAAGTATTTTTCATTTTCCATGGATTTTTTGAAATTAAAGCAAATTCTGACTCTACACGTTTAATTACCATGTTATTTTTATCAAAGAAAAAAATAGAAACTTTATTTAAGGTATCACCTTTTAGTTCTTCAGCATTAATAATTTTGTATCCGTTATCATCTATCTCTTTAATCCAAACTCCATTCTTATTTACTGAAATTAGATGATCTATATCTCTAGCGTACTTAGCTTTCTCTATCTCATAATACTTTAAAAGTGTGGATGTAACTGGATTAACAGCAATTAATATAAAACACCCAAAGAGAAAGGCAAAAGAAGCAACGATAAGTGTAATTTTGAAATTAGAGTAGCCAAAAATTTTTATAGACAGCAAGTCTTTGTTAGACTTTAAAGATAAAAAATAAAACATAGATGATAAAAAAATTACAAAAGGAAGAAGATCTAAGATTAATGTTGGAACAAAAGACATCGATAGAATAAATGGAAGCGTTGGTGACTGATTTAAATTTTTAAAAAATTCAATTTCCTCAAATAAATTTAAAATAATACCTAGAGCTAAAAAAATTAAAACTGTATTTAAAATTATTTTTATATAATTAGTTATTAAGTACTGGTTGATAATATTATTCATTATATTGTTCTTTCAAAAATCATTTTTTTAACTAACAGAAGATACAAAACAAATAAAAAAATGATTGGTGTAAAAAAGTAAATTGCAAAATTTATTAACGAGAAACCAGAATAACGAAGTGTTGTTTCTGCAAAAACTAAAATGAGAAATGCACAGCTAAATACAATATATTTTTTTAAAAAATTATATTTTTTTTCTTTTTTATGGATTAGTAAAAAAGAAGCTATTAAAGCAACCAATGGAATATATAATGTCATACCTATACGTCGTGATAATGCTTCAATTACATCTTTACGATTATTTTTGAATATACAGTTTTGATAAGAACTATTAAAATTTAAACATATGAAAAGTTCATAACTTGAAGTTTCTTGTATCTTAGGTGTCATTATTGTTCTGGTAGCTAAATTTTTAAGACTTAATTCTGTTGTTTTAAAATTAATATTTTTAAGCTTTTTTTCGTGGTTAAGAGTTTGAATAATACCTTTAAATAAAACTAATTTATTATCAGATACAAAACCTCTTTCAGCAAAAATTGTAGTATTATTTGAACTTTCTACTTCATTAATTATAGAATTTAAGCTTCCACTGTTATCTTTAATAAAAATATTAAATAGTTCATTATTTGAATTTTTATCTTCAATAAAGAAAGTAACACCCTCAAAGACGTCACTAAAATCATTAGATTTTAGAACCGAGTTCACTTGTTTAAATTCTGTGTCTCTTAAAAGCATTCTTGATTTATACAACAAGTATGGATTTACAATTAAACTTAATAAAATTTGAAAAAGAGCTATTAAAAATCCAATTAAAAATAGAATATTAGTAATTTTTATTTTATTTAATCCGGCTGTCCATAAAATTAGCAATTCTTGTTGTCTTTCAAATTTTGTAATTGCAATAATTAAAGACAAGAGAAAAGATAAGGGTATAAAACGAGTAGCAACAGAAGAGATATTTAGTAAAGAGTATTTAAAGTAAATATTTGCAGAGTATCCATCTGCTATCATTAAATCTAAAAAATTAACTGCTTTCACAGTCCAAGCAACTGCAGTGAATGTTAGTAAAATCGTTAAAAAATTTTTAACAATCTCTGTTAATAGGTACTTATAAATTTTGTTTTTAAGCATTAAAATACGATGTCTATCTAAAGCAACTTTTGACAAAACTCAATCTACAGTTGATCTAAATGACTAATTTTTCCATTGAAATTCGAGATATTTGGACATATATACCATTCAAATTCTATTGAGCGTATTTATATATTTATGTCGATTAAAATTAACTATTCAAACAAAGTAAGCAGCAAATCCTCAGCTAACCTTGTCTTATTTGTGGATGAAAAATTTAATATTAATGGATTAAGAAAATATCTCTCAAATTCAGAATTTTCTTACATAAATGACTTATTGAAAAATAGTGATTTTAAAAAAAATTTACTTGTTTTTGAAGTAAATTCTAAAAAAAAGATAGTTTTACTATCTATAAAAAAAGATTTGACAAGTTTTGAGATAGAAAATTTAGGTGCTGAATTTTATGGACGCATAAACCATGGAAAGAATAGTGAGTTTTTTATAAATTCTGAAAGTATAATTAATAAAAATGAAAATTTTATAGGCCTTTTTCTTCATGGACTCAAATTAAGATCTTATGAATTCAATAAATATAAAACAAAAAAAGATACAAGGCTTATTTCTATAAATGTATTAGGAAATAAAAATAAACCTTCAATTCAAAATCAATTAAAATTCAAATCTTTAGAAGAAGGAACTTTCTATGCAAGAGATTTAGTTTCTGAGCCAGGGAATATTTTACATCCAGATGAGTATGCAAAAAGATTAAATTCTCTTAAGAAAGATGGTTTAAAAGTAAATATATACGATAAAAAAAAATTAAAAAAATTAGGTATGAATGCATTACTTGGTGTAGGGCAGGGAAGTATCAAAGGAACATACCTTGTAACAATGGAATGGAATGGAGCAAAAAATAGTTCTAAGCCTTTAGCATTTGTTGGAAAAGGGGTTACATTTGATACTGGTGGTTATTCATTAAAACCAGCAAAATTTATGGAAGACATGACTTATGATATGGCAGGTTCTGCTGCCGTAGTTGGCTTAATGAAGAATTTGGCATTAAGAAAAGCGAAAATTAATGCTGTTGGCGTTGTAGGGCTTGTAGAAAACATGGTTAGTGGAGATGCACAAAGACCTGGAGATATCGTTAAATCTTATAGCGGTAAAACTATAGAAGTATTAAACACAGATGCAGAAGGTCGATTAGTTTTAGCTGACGCATTAACTTTTACTGAAAAAAAATTTAAACCAAAATTTATGATTGATTTAGCGACTTTAACAGGAGCAATCATTGTTTCATTAGGATCAGAATATGCTGGACTTTTTTCAAACGATGATAAATTATCTAAACAAATTTTAAATGCTGGTGAAAAAGTTGAGGAGAAATTATGGAGAATGCCTCTTCATAAAAATTATGATAAACTTATGAATTCTAAAAATGCTGACATGCAAAATATAAACTATGTTGGTGGTGCAGGATCAATAACAGCAGCACAATTTTTGCAAAGATTTATTTTAAATAAAACTCCATGGGCTCATCTAGACATTGCTGGTATGGCTTTCTCAAAATATGGAGGTGCTTTAAATTCAGGAGGCGCAACTGGATTTGGAGTAAGATTATTAAATAAATTGATAGAAGAAAATTATGAGTAATATAGAGCAAACATTATCAATTATTAAACCGGATGCTGTAGAGAGGAATCTCACAGAAGATATTAAAAATATTTTTGCAAAAAATAACTTAAAGGTATTGAACGGTAAAAAAATACACATCACAAAAGAAGAAGCGGCAGAATTTTATAAAGTTCATCAATCAAAGCCTTTTTACGATGAATTGTGTTCTTATCTTTCGTCTAGTCCCATATTTGTTATGATATTAGAAGGTGAAAATGCTGTGGCTTTAAACAGAAAATTAATGGGAGCAACAAATCCTAAAGACGCAGAACCAGAGACAATTAGAAAATTATACGGAATATCTATAGATAAAAATTCTGTGCACGGATCTGATTCTGCTGAAAATGCAAAAATGGAAATTGATTTTTTTTTTAAAAACTAATTTACCTAAAAATTTTTATAATAGCCTCCGCATAAGTTTTATACTCAGCTTGTTGGACTCTAGTTTTTAAAGACATTTCAGTATCTCTTTCTTCAATATAAATCTTTTTCTTTAAAATTATTTGCCCAGAATCAATTTTACTATTTACATAATGAACTGTGCATCCAGTAACCTTATCTTTAGATTTTAAAACTCTTCTGAATGTATCTAAACCTTTATATTTTGGAAGGAGAGAAGGATGAATATTGATTATTTTACTATTATAGTTATTCATAAATTTTTTTTTTAATATTTTCATATATCCCGCTAAACATATTAAAGAAATATTATTCTCTTTTAATTTTTTTAAACCTAAAGCTAAATTTAATTGACTATTTAAATTTAAAATATAATAAGGAATTTTATATTTTTTAGCAAAATTCAAACCTTTGGCTTTTTTAGTACTACTAATAATAAGTTTAATATTTATTGGAAAATTATACTCTCTTGAACTTTTTATTAATGCTTTTAAATTAGTTCCTGCACCTGATATAAAAATACAGGCATTTTTTTTTACCATTTAATTTTATTATATACGTTTACTTTTTTTTTATCCTTGGTGATATAACCAATTTCATAAGGTGCAAATTCCTTAGAAAAATATTTTTTTATTTTTATTATATTTTGTTTTTTTACAATCAAACAAAAGCCTACACCACAATTAAAAGTATTAAGCATTTCTTGATCGCTTATAT
>Ga0307986_10002017_pt1 | contig 14609 bp, 8 predicted proteins | sample EllFjometageno82_FD_203170 | JGI IMG/M metagenome (GOLD analysis project Ga0307986, IMG submission 203170) | Marine microbial communities from Ellis Fjord, Antarctic Ocean - #82 | ecosystem: Environmental > Aquatic > Marine > Unclassified | place: Southern Ocean | collected 2014-10-09
GCCATGAATGATAACGTCCACGAGCGCCGCGGTGTCATCGGGATTTACCAGAAGAACGCGGGTTTTACGTCCTGCAATTGCGCCGCCGCCGACAAACCAAAACTCCGATGCTGCCGGTGCACATGCAGTGCTTGCCATGCCGCGACCTCGACCGCTGGGATCACGGCCCCACTGGTCAGCGACGAGTCCAGGTGCCAACGAGCCTTCACCGTAAGCACGGATTGCTGGAAGTCGGTCACCAAATGCCTCGATTTGGCCCTGCTCCCCTGGCACTTTTATTCGCGAACTCGCCGATTCCTTGCCAGGAAGGGTTTCTATGCCAGCCGAGCCCGGACCAGAGTCTTGGCCCAGTTGCCCAGGTACAACTGCAGCAGTCACTCGAACACCGAGGTCACCACCTGTGCCCGGTTCCGGGCACAGCAGTACGGCCGAGCCAATTGGTTCAATTGTGACAGCGCCTTCTGAAGCTTTTGGTTTCTCGACTTGGATGAACCCGGAAATTCCAATGACAAGCGCGGCAGCAGCTACCACTGCAGCAGGCGCAAAGAACCGCGAGCCCAGGAAAGTCGAATCGATATTTGCCACGTCAATCCCGCCCTTGGATAGGCTGAGCATTGTCATTCATATGCGTGATATCTGGCGAAATATCAAGATCAGGGTCCACTTCGATTCCTCTGCGGGACGGCAATGCAATCACAATAAGTGAGAGCACAATGAACAGTTGGGCGAGCAGCCACATTTGACGTGACGAGTTGTCAAATACAACTCGAACCTCAGGGCTTCCCGCGGGAATTTCAAATGTTGCCGACCAGTCCAATACACCTTCAGTCGCCACCGATCCCAAATCGCCCGCCTTCCAACGAGAGTCAGCCCCTGCGCCGATATAGAGCACGCGAGTGCCTGTGCCATCGGGCAATATTTGCTCAATGTACGGTTGCGTGCCCAGATCCTCCGGCGATGCGATGCCCACCGGCGACTGGATATCTCCATCGGTGATGCGGGCCCGCGAAGTGACACCGGAAACGCGCCACAGCACTTCGCCGTCGGAATTAGATAACCGGCGCAAACCGGGCTCAGCGTCAAGAATTGGCACGATTTCCTTTGACGATCCTGTGGCAAGTGCCACATAGCGGACTCCGTAACCTCCCAACGCGGCAACTTCGTCGCCACCACGCCCCGAGGCCAGCGCCGCAACATACGGATCGATTGTGCGCCACACCTGCGAACTCGGGGGCGTGTCCGCATCTCCGAGACGTAAGCCGTCGCCATTAATCAACGTGTATTCGATATTTCCGGCGGGCAGTTGCGTGAGCATGAGTGTTCGTGGCGCTTGTGGGCCGAATGCATCCGCGGCAACAAAGGCTGGCACAGTCGCAGGCGAATTGCGGGCTAGCACGCTGGTATCGGCCGGAATAAGCCACAAAAGTGACAGTAATGGCGCGGCGAGCGCGGCAAGAACAGCGATCGCCGCGATTGGCTGTCCAAGACTGAAACTTTGCCCGATAAACCGGGTACGTAATCCCTGCGCGCCCAATGCCGCTGCAGCAATCAGCATCAGCCCAATAAACAATGTTGCCGGGCCAGGCCAGGTGCGCATTTGTGTTGTTGCACCGGCAGGTGTGAAGAGAAAGACAACTTGAACGAGGGCAAACAGTATTCCCACCCACGCAGCAATGATCAAAAGAACAGCTACCGAACGTCGATCGGTGCGTGCGAGGGCGAGCACAGCTGCAAGAACAATCCCGATCGTGATCACGATCGGAGACATTCCCGGGCCGCCGGGGTGAAGCAGGAAAATATCTACCATTGAAATATCTGGGTCAGTGAGAGTCGCAGAGTTTAAGCCCGGCTCAAAGAAAAACTGCACCGGATTTAGTGCCAGTGAGAAGCTCCACGGAACGAGGGCCGCAAATGAGGCGCCAAATGTAATTGCCGCTTTGATCACGGCTTCTTTGGTTCGGCGGATAAAGGCTATTGCCAAAACCGCACAGACCAGCGAAATGAGCCACAACGCTGGAGCGAACGCGAGGAGCAAGGCAAAAAGCAATGCCGTGCCGGCCGCGCGCCTTCTCGTCGAATCGGGAGTAAGCATGCGAACCCCCGAACGTAGCGCGAACGGCAAAATAAATGCAGCAAAGCTGGTTCCCAGTCGACCCTGTGCAAGTGAACCCGTCATGGCTGGCAAAAGCGCGTACGTTGCTGCACCCCAGAAACGAATCGCCTTGCTCGGGATCAGAACCCGCGACGCAAAGTAAGCGGCCCAGCCGGCCAAAGGAATTGCCAATAGCAACATGAAATTCACCGCGAGGGTGGCTTTGCCCAACGTGATTGTTGACAGGACTGCTATCACCGCAAGATACGGCGGTGAATCACTTACCGAGCCGGGGCCAACGTTGTGCCACCCTTGGAAGTAGAAGTTCCATAGATCCGATGCACCCCACGGACTTGGCAAAAGCGCCCCGCCTTGGATTACCCCTTCGCCGAGCCATAGTGATCGGGTTGCCGCGGCGGCAATGAGCGTCAACAGCACAATTATTGCAACGCTGGGCTTGCGAAGCACCCTTTTGAACAGGCCGGCAGAGGATTCTTCCAGGTAGGACGCGTCTTCATCGACTGGACCCGAATCAAGTGCGCTGAGCGTATTAGTTGTTGACCCACTTGTTGTGGCAAGGCCGGCCGCAGCCTCTCCCAGAGACCGGATCTGCTCCCACGTACTCGGTCGCAAGTGTCGAACGACTGAGGCGGGTTCGGTCGACGTCACGGCAACAAGTGCGCGCGAACGTCGCAACCGCGACGGATGAAGGATTACAGATACGACTGCACCGATTTCGGCTCCCGCAGCACTCGCATCCTTGCCCAACAAATACCCCAGCGAGCGAATTACGCTGCCCAAAAATAAACGCAGGCCAATCAAAACTGCGGCTACGCCAGAGGAATGGGCAAGTAGCACGTGAACTGCGGCTTCCCGATCTGCACGAAGCAGACGTGAGCTTTCCAGGCGGCTCTGATTGTCAAGCCTGCGACCGTGTGCGGACGCTTCGCGGTGGTGCATTTGTGCGCCCGTAGCAATAATCACGCGCTCACCCATGCGGTGGGCCCGCCAGCACAAATCTAAATCGTCGCGAAAAAGCGGCAGTTCCGGGTCAAAGCCCCCTAGGGCATCGAAAATATCGCGCCTGACGAGCATCCCGGCGGAACTGACCGCCAATACATCACGCTCACCATCATGTTGACCTTGGTCATGCTCGCCACGTTCAAGCCCGGTTACCCGCCGACCGTCTGAGGTGATGCCCACGCCCACTTCCAATAGGAGCCTGCGGTCATGCCAACCGAGAATCTTGGGGCCCAGTACGGCAACGCTGGGGTGACGGTCTGCGGCCAATAAGAGCTGCTCCAGTGCGGTTGAGTCTGGTGCGCAGTCGTCGTGCAACAGCCAGATCCATTCAATTGTGTCAGCCAGACGAGCGTCTGCGCGGAAATCCGGTCGCGGCACCAAACCCAATCCCGCGTCAACACACGCCCCGAAACCCTGGTTCTGTGCCAGGGCTACCACCCGATCTGCGCCCAAGCTCTGGGTCAAAATTTCTAGGGATGTATCTGTTGATCGGGCATCGACTCCCACAATTACTTCCGGGGGTCTGGTGGTGCGAGCGAGTTGAGTAAGTACCGCCGGTAACCAGGTCGCTCCGTTGTGGGAGACGAGAACCGTGGTGACAAAGTGCGAACGCGCTATTACCGGTTCGCTGATGGGCTCTTCATCGAAGTCATAGCTGACATCTTCGTCGAACCATTGAGGGTCCCCGCCAAGCGCCGGTTCTGGCTCAAAGCCGATTTCACTCACCGCCACACCTTACGACGCGGGCGAGCCTAAGCTGGAGTGCACGCGCACTCGCGCCGAAGTGCCTACGAAATAGCGAGTTTTTTCAGGCGACGGCGCTCCCGTTCGGAAAGGCCTCCCCAGATTCCAAAACGTTCATCTTGCTCGAGGGCATATTCCAAGCAATCCACACGTACTTCACAGGAGAGACATACTTTTTTGGCCTCACGGGTACTTCCGCCTTTTTCCGGGAAGAACGCCTCAGGGTCGGTTTGCGCGCACAAGGCCTGTTCCTGCCACGCCAGCTCCTGCGCGTCTGACAGAGGCACCAACCCCAGCACGGCTCCTTGCGTCGGTTGCGTGACGACCTGCGCAATGAACTGCGTATCACCCACCATGAATTCCTCCTCGACCCAAAATTCCAGTACAGCTTTTTCTTTCGCTACGCTGTATTACAGGGGTGTGATTCACAAACGTCAAGCGTAAAACGGACATTTAGGGCAGAATTTGGAGATTCCTTGTAAAAAACTTCAAATCTCGGTGTGTCTGCAATTTTTTGTCCCCATGACGGGGGACGCGCCATGGTATGCCGATCGTGCAAAGATAGCGCCGTGAAAATCACTGCCCTCGCCGGCGGCATCGGCGGTGCCCGCTTTCTTCGTGGCCTGACCCAATCAAAAAAGGTGACCCGGGAAGTAGACGTCACCGTAATCGCAAACACTGGTGACGATATTTGGGTGCACGGCGTGCGGGTCTGCCCAGATCTTGACACCGTGATGTACACCCTCGGCGGCGGCATCAGTGCCGAACGCGGTTGGGGACGCGAAGGCGAAACTTTCACGGCAAAAAACGAACTTGCCGCTTACGGTGTCGATCCCACCTGGTTTGGCCTTGGCGACAAGGACTTGGCCACCCACCTGATCCGCACGACTTCCCTTAATTCCGGTTACACCCTCAGTCAAGTCACCACCGCACTCTGTGATCGTTGGCAGCCGGGCATCAACTTGATTCCCATGTCAGACAGTCGCTGCGAAACTCACGTTGTTGTTGACCATCCGGATACTGGCGCGCGCGTAGCCATACATTTTCAAGAGTGGTGGATTCGCTATGGCGCGAAACTCCCAGCCCACGAGTTCATTCAGGTTGGACTTGACGCCGCGCAGCCTGCACCTGGCGTAATCGATGCAATCCTTAACGCTGACTTGGTCCTATTGCCGCCGAGCAATCCTGTCGTGTCGATCGGCACGATCCTTGCCATCCCTGGAGTGATCGACGCGATTCGCAATACGTCAGCTCCCGTGATTGGCCTGTCTCCAATCGTAAACAACGCCCCCGTACGCGGCATGGCTGACGCATGTTTGAGCGCAATTAACGTCGAGACAAATGCCGCGGCAGTTGCGCGGCATTACGGATCAAGATCTGATGGTGGACTTTTAGACTATTGGTTGATCGATCACACGGATGCCGACTCTTTGGGCGAGATCGAGAACCTTGGGATCACCGCTCGCGCAATTCCACTGCTCATGACCGACATTGATGCTGCCGGTGCAATGGCCAACTCGGCCCTTGATTTGGTGCTCGCAAACTAAGTGCGATTTCCGATGAAAACATCTGCGGTCATTCAGGTTTTCGGGATACCAACCGACCATCAATTCACATCACAAGATGACTTGGTCGCTATGTTCCTTGATTCCCTCAGCTCCACGAATACCGTGCGCAACGGGGACATAATCGTGATCACGAGCAAAGTGGTCGCTAAATGCGAGGGGCGCGTGGTCACCGAAGCCAATGACCGCGAATCCGCAATTAGGTCGCAGGCCAAGCGCGTGGTCGCAACAAAAGTTCACGATCGAGGTGTAACCACGATTGTTGAAACCCACTCCGGCTTGATTCTCGCAGCCGCGGGAGTTGATGCCAGCAACACCGAACCGGGAACGATCGTGCTGCTGCCCGTTGACTCAGATCACAGCGCGCGCGGAATTCGAGAGCAAATCGAGGAACGTGCGGGGGTGAGTGTCGGTGTAATCATCACCGACACACTCGGGCGTGCGTGGCGCCTAGGCGTGACCGATCACGCAATCGGCGCTGCCGGAATCACCGTACTCGACGACCTCACCGGTAAACCAGATGCTTTCGGCCGCGCTTTAGAAATGACCATCGTGGCCGTGGCAGATGAAATCGCGGCAGCGAGTGAATTAGTCAGGCCGAAGGACTCCTTAACCCCTTTCGCAATTGTTCGGGGGCTGGGCCACCTCGTCACCCAAGAGCACGGACCTGGCGCGCGCTCAATCATTCGCCCGACCGAAGAAGACCTATTTGCCCTTGGTACTGCTGAAGCAATTGCGCTTGGGAAAGAGCGGGCAATTACCGATCGCCGCACTATTCGCAGTTTCACACATGTTGTAGTTCCCGACGGTGCAATCCAGACCGCAATAGAGGCCGCGGTCACCGCGCCCGCACCGCATCACACTACACCTTGGAGATTTCTGGTTCTCCATTTCAACGACCCGCAGCACCAGCAAAAACGCATCGCACTACTTGACGCCATGGCTTTAACCTGGCAGCGCGACTTGGAAGCTGAAGGAAAATCACAAGACGAAGTATCCAAGCGCCTTGCCAGAGGCGACATCTTGCGTACTGCGCCATGTGTCGTCTTTGCGTTCATGGACCTTGCGTCCGGCGCGCACACCTACCCCGAGGCGGGTGGTCGCAACAACAGTGAACGAGACATGTTTCTTGTCGCCGGTGGCGCTGCAGTAGAAAACTTTCTCATCAGTATCAGCAGTCAAGGCTACGGATCGGCTTGGATCTCCTCAACGCTGTTTTGTGCTGAAACCGTGCGCAATCACTTGGGTCTACACAGCAGTCTTCTGCCTCTTGGCGCGGTTGCTATTGGAGTCCCAGAATCAATCCCAAGCCAGCGCCCGCCTAAAAGTGCGGCTGGTTTCCTGCTTGATTAAGAAATTATTTATCAGAGGAAAAACGGACAACTAGCTCGTCAAGTTCGGCATTAACCCAGACTCTTGCGCCATTGCGCAATTCGTTCCCAGCTCCGATCTGGGCGAAGTCCCCAACAACGCTGTCAGCAATAACGCATGAGTCGCCAATCATTGCGCCCTGTCCAATAATGCTGTTGGTAATACTCACATTGGATCCAATGGATGCCGAATCAAAGACCACACTTGCCCGAACTTCGCTGTTGGCACCGATCTTCGTCCCTCTGCCAATTGTGGTGCCCCCACAAATTCTCGCCGAGACCGCAATCGTGGTGCCGGAAAGAATCAGCGACTCACCCGGCTTCGTGACCGCAGGCGAAGGAGCATTGCCTAACACCAGATCAACGGACCCAGCGACAAAGTCCCTGGGTTGGCCAAGATCTAGCCAATATCCAGAATCAACGACTCCCATGACCGCGCGATCCGCGGCCAACAGAGCAGGGAAGATTTCGCGCTCCACCGAGACTGGCCTGCCTTGGGGAATTGAATCAATCACCGAACGAGTGAAGACATAGCAACCCGCATTGATTTGGTCGGTCACGATTTCTTCCGGGGTTTGCGGTTTTTCGAGGAACTGCAGGACCCGACCCTCGAGCGAGGTGGGTACTAAGCCGTAGGCGCGGGGGTCTGCGACCTTTGTCAAGTACAGGGTGACGTCAGCAGAGGTGTCCTCGTGGCTTGTGATCAGTGCGTCAATGTTCACACCCGTAAGGACATCACCGTTAAAAATCACCACGGGATCTTCCGCGCCACCTGTGAGAAACCCGGAAGCAAATCGAATCGCTCCCCCGGTACCCAAAGGAACCTCTTCGGTTGCAATCACGACTTCAATTCCTAAATCTGAATCTGCGATGAAGCTGGCAAATACGTCGGCGCGGTAGCTCGTGGCCAACACAATCCGCGTGATCCCCGCATCACGCGCCCGCATAATCTGGTGAACGGTGAACGGGACGCCCGCTACAGGCAGCATCGGCTTTGGGGTGTTGATTGTCAGTGGGCGCAGTCGGGTTCCCTGGCCACCAACGAGAAGGATTGCTTCGCGCATGGGGTCACCTTGCCATAAGAGCCTCACGACGTACGATCGTGCGCGTGCAGACTCCTGAAACTAAAGATATTTGGCAACTGCTCACGGGCTTCCCCGATCCACAGCAGCCTTTCATTACGACAAATTTCGCCGACGGTGGGCGCATTGAACTTTCGTTAACCACTTTTACGAACGGCGCAGCAAAAGCAGCCAATGCCCTGCGAGACCTGCTTGACGTTGAACCGGGAGCCTTAGTTCGCGTGGATCTTGGCTGGAGCTGGCAACAGAGCATCTGGCAGGCCGCCACACTGATTTCCGGAGCGCAATTGGTGTCGGCGAATGCCGATATCGCCATTGTCGCCGCTGCGCAGGTCAGCGAAGCATCCGCTGGTTTTGATGGGGAGGTCTACGGGGTGTCAACCGATGTTTGGGGTCGCCCACAAGGTTGCGAGGGCGAGATCACGGCTGAGGTACTTGGGCAACCCGATTCGTGGATGTATCCGGAATACTTCGCATCGCATGGTGCACTCGTTGAGCAAGCGCTGCAATGGGGCGAAGATCATGGGGTGACTGCGAAAGACCGAATTGGCATTGATTCCGGACACATTTTGCCAAATCTGCTTATCCCATTTGTCTTACCACTTGTGTTCAGCGGATCCGTTGTGCTGACTGATCACCTCGATGAAAATCTGATTGCCCAAGAACAAATAACCTGCAAATTATTGCGTTCTAGTTAACCGTGATCCTAACGAGCGGACTCACGCCGGCTGCCTGGCGGTTATCGACAACGACTAGCCGATACACGTAACTAACTCCAACAGGTGGGACTTCCTTTTTCCTCACCTTAAACACGATCTTTCCCTTGCCTTTGGTCTTGGTTTTGCCGACGGTGCGCCACTCGCCGGTCGCCGGGTCGCCGCTGACCAATACTTGTCCCAACACCTTTAAGCCCTTCTTTTTCGGGCGCATCTTGGCTTTGATGATGACCCGTTTCCGATCAGTTTTAATCACAGCGGCAGGACTGCTCAAAGCAACAGTGCGAGATTTCACACTGGGAACCACGCCGATGGCGAGTTCTTCGCTAGCTCCAACGACAACCTTCTTCTTAGTGGTCACAACCCGATACATCTGGGTTGAGGCCGGTGGCCAAGGATCCTTAATTTTAAAAGTGACTTTCCCTTTGGCCTTTGTCTTCTTTTTGGCGAGGGTCTTCCATTCTTCACCCACACGTTGTTGCAGCCAAACGCGTAAGCCTTTCTTTGCCGGGGTAACTTTGGCTTTCACTTTCATTGCTTTGCCGGCTGGTTGATCTGCTCTTGGTGCTGTCCGCAACGCAACGGATCTCTCACTTGGTGGTACCACCACTACAGGGACCTCAGGCGCGGGTGCGACAGGTTGCGCTACCGGAACTCCAGCGCCTCCATCGATCGCGGTGACATAGTTTGATTTGAGCCCGAGCGAGCTACGCATTTCATTCCCCGTTTTGGTAACGACGCTGCCGTCGGCCAAGGTCGCCGCAAGAGTTTTCACGGCACCGGACGCAAAACGCTCGGTCACTGCTAATTGCCAGACGCCAGCTACCCCAAATGCTTGTGCGGCTTCGGCTTGAGTGATCACTTTTGTCCAGGATGCATCCGGGTGCGAGGGGTCAATTGAATATGGATCTGGAACGGAGACGGCATAGGGAAGCCCCGCGCCACCCCACGCGTCGGCAACCGATTGTGAGGCTCCTCCGTTAGACGAGGAGTAAAAAGCTTTAATTGCTTTACCGTCTTTGAGAATCGCGAGGCCAACGTTGGGTGCGGTGGTCGTGGCATTCACCGCGTTAACCCAACGCTCTCCTTGGGCGCTAGCTTGCTTTGACCAACCGGCGAATGCTTGATCAGAGAAAGGTCCATAACCATCATCAAGGTGGCAGTTACAACTTTTTCGAAGTCCGGCATCAATTTTGGACAGTGCATATGTTCGTGCCGCTAACACTTGGGCTTGTAATGCCGCGTCGGGCCACGAATTGGATACTTCGGCAACGCCGTAGAGGTATTCGTCGTGCAGTCGCAACCGATTAACCGCATTGAGTTTCACCTTGCCGCTGACAGCAACCGGCGTTACTTCGAAATAGCCATAGCGGAATCGGCTCCCCGCCGCAGAGAGACCTCTGGCCTTATTGGTGACATGAACGAGCGTTGCTCCCACCGGCCTTGCCGTTGCTGACGGGCCCACGCCAACGACCGTGCTCACACCACCGGTGATTTTGACGACTTCGACTTGCCCACCTGAACTCCGAAATTGGAATACATCTGCGGGACTTCCTTGGATAACTGCCCCGCCGGCGGAAACTTCCAGTGCCCCTCCGCTGGCATCAAGTGCCTCACTTTGCATGTCAACACGCGCTTTTTTGTATTCAACGTTAACGGAGATTTCCATATCGTCTTGTACCGGAATTACTTGCGTGCCTTGGTAGTAGTAGCTGACAATTGATGTGGCATCCATGCCGGCATTCGCCATTGCACGCGCCCCCCACTGGGACATGCCAACGCCGTGACCGTATCCAGAACCGGTCAGGCTGAAACTTTCTGGTGGAGCACAAGGGTCCGCCGGAGACTCTTCCGTTGCTAAGACCCGGGCTTGTCCAATCCACGGATACAACGTTTCTCCATTGCCCGTTGAATTCATGGTTACCGTGTACGTGCCCGGCGGGACGGGTGCGCCGGCATCATTTTTCTTGTCCCAATCAATACCGAGTTGTCCAGGTTCGCCTTGGCCACCAGCGAGACTACGAACTACGTCACCACATTGAGATCGAATAGACAGATTCCATGCCAGTGGCGCATTCGTTGCCGCAGTGATGCGCACCGGCAGTGCTTCGCCCCAATTAGCAGGAATAGCAGTTGGGTTAATCATGCTGGCACCCATTTTCGCTCCGGTTGCGGCTCGGATTGCCGGCAGTTGCGCCTCTAAGTATTTGCCAGGACATGACGTTGACCCAATGTCACCGTGGCCACCCACAACTAACGCGGTAGCCGTTTGCCCGGGTTCGTACTGTGACGTTCCAGCACTCGAATCAGACACGAGCGATATTTGACCATTGGGATCGCGGTGGTTCATGGACAATTTCCAAGCAAGCAACGAGGAAACCGAGTCCACCATGGCGGCCATTTCTGAGTCATTGGGCTTAAAATTCTGAAAGTTTCCCAAGGCCGAAACCGCAAAAGTTTGGTCATTGAATCCAGCTGTGTGTCCGCCGACCACCGCCTGATCCATGCCGCCACCGCGTCCTTCATAGAGTCGACCGAACCGATCGACAATGAAGTTGTAAGCCATGTCAGAATACCGCAGACCCTTTGTGAAATATGTATAAAGATTACGCATTTGGGCGGGTGCTTGCTCGGGTGAATAATTACTCTTGCTCGCTGTGTGGTGAATGAACGCTGCCTTGATGGTGGGGGCAAACTTTGGGCCGCTACGACGCAAGCTTTCGTCTGCTCCCCATTGCGCGCGAGTGATGATTGCCGGCATGGGCGCGCTGATCGTGCTCGCGGCGACCGTGCTGATTGGCCCAAAATCTGATCCGTCCACAGCAGGATCAGGATCAGGAATTGACGCATCAGATTTGATCGTCGGCGAATCAAGCAGAACCATTGATGGTTGAGTCACTGCGACTCCATCGGGTGTATCAATGCGGACTTCCACACTCGTGGCCGAATTGGTCAGCAGCGGCTCGGTGCCGTAGAGAATATTGCGGGCTTCTTCTGCGTCGGGCTGATCTATTGAAATCTGAAGTGGCGTCCACGAAGTCCAGCCAGACTCTTCCTCCACTCGGACCAAAACGCGGGCGCCCTCTGCAAATGGTTCGGCAGATGTGATCCCCACCAGGGTGAAGGGCTTTGTGTCTGCACTGCGGGTAGCAAGTACGGGCTCGAGGTTGGTGAGTTGATCAACCTGCTCAGTGTGCGGCTGCGCCGCACTGGGAGCCAGGGGAAGAAATTCCACGTCGTGGGATCGCCCCTCGTGCACATGATCCAGATCCTGTTCAAAGGAAGCCAAGACAGCTGATTGTGATTGCGCCACAATCGATTGATCCACCCCCACGAGGTCGATCTGCTGCTCGACCAGGGGCGGCGCTGCGACTGTCTCTGAGCCTTCGCCCACCAGAACTTGGGTGTTTGGGTGAGTTGGCGATACTTCTTGGCTGGAACCGAAAACTGGCAGGATCAGGCTGACCGTGAGCACGGTGGTCACAATTAGGCCGCCGTGGGGTGCCCTTTTGCCACGCTTTCGATAAAACAACCGCACAAACCCTTCAATATTGTGGTCAAATTTCACTCTGGTCACACAAGTCCCAGAAGTAATGTCTCATTAGTGTCACACACGCATCCCCGTCCGGCCAAACTCCACCCCGCCACGACCAGGCGCGTGTTGCCCTGAGCCTGACCTCGTACCGGCCCCACTAAACCTGCAAATCCGACATTTGGCCCACATCTGGTCGCTACTTGGGGCATGGCCAGGTGACAGCCTGGGAGCGGCGGCACCTTGGGACAGGTAGCCCGCAATGGCTGACCTGTGGCCCTGCTACCTCGCTCCAGTACCTCGCTCCAGTACCTCGCTCCAGATGCGCTACCGGACATCAAAGAGGCTCCAAATGGAACCAATTCGGCATTTGGGAGCGTCCTACCTACGGGTAAGAGCCTCCCGGCTTACTATTGAGGGCGGTTCTGCTTCACCGGGCCGCACCCGCCCGGCCGCAGTTTATTGCCCAAAGTATCGCCCAAAGTAAGGATCCCCGTGAGTAACCGTCGTTGGCCCAAGGTTGTTGCAGCGCTCGCCTCAGGGGCGATTTTGGCTGTGACTGCGGTGGGCGCGGGAGTTACCTCCGTCTTGGGCCAGCTCGAAGGAAATATCACCGCCCTCGACGTCTCCGATCAAACCGGAAACGCTGTTAGCAGCACCGAGTCGGTCGTTGTCGACGAAATAACTGGCGAGGTAGCCCCCTTCGATGTCCTGATCATGGGAAGTGACTCGAGGACCGGCAAAGGCAATAAGGGCTACGGAAGTACAGCTAAATTCGGAACCGCCGAGCGCTCGGACACCACGATCCTGTTGCATGTCAGCGCAGATCGTAGTGATGCAATCGCGGTGAGCATCCCCCGCGACACTCTGATTGACCTACCCACGTGCAAGAACTCCAGCGGTGAGAGCATCAGTGGTGGCACTGGGAAATTCAATGAAGCCATGTCCCGTGGCGGTCCCGGCTGCACGCTTAAGGCCGTCGAGAACATGACCGGAATGGCGATTGATAACTTCATGGTGATCGATTTCGGTGGGTTTAAAGCAATTACCGAGGCAGTCGGGGGCGTTGAAATTTGCTTGAGCGAGCCGGTCAACGATCCACTCAGTGGCCTCAAACTCAGCGCCGGTAACCACACTATTGCCGGTGAAGAAGCACTCGCGTTTGTGCGCGCCCGCAAAACGTTAGGCGACGGATCGGACACCTCCCGAATTAGGCGCCAACAAGCATTCCTTTCCTCGATGGTTAAAAAGGTCCTTTCCGCCGGCACATTGCTCAACCCGGCGGCCCTGCTCGGCGTGCTCACTGCCACCACCGAATCACTCACCGCAGATCCACAGTTGGCAAATATTGATAACCTGCGCCAACTCGCACTGAGCATGAAAGACCTGAAACCTGCAAACATTACATTCACCACAATGCCGTGGTATCCCGCAGGCGACGGCGCAAATGTGCTGATGAATAAGAAAAAAGCCAAGCCACTTCTCAAAGCCCTCAAAAACGATACCCCGTGGCCGCCGAAAGCTGCGAATGATCAACCACTGCTTCGCACCGTGCCCAAAAACATCCGCGTTGAAGTAATCAATGGCACCGGCGTTCAGGGTGCGGGCAAGCGCGCCAAGAAAGCACTACGCCAAGAAGGCTTCGTCGTGGTTAACGTAAAAAAGGGCGACCCGGTCGCAGCAACAACACTTATTTATGACCCCGAATGGGACAACTCGGCGAAAACGCTGGCGTACTCGGCGAACGCAACCGTGCAAGAACCTGTGAAAGGAACCGGATCAACCCTGCAACTGGTGATTGGCCCAGACTTCACTAGCGCCAAGGAAGTCCGAATCAGTGAAGCTCTCAAAGACAAGACCGCGAATATCAATTCTGCAGATGAAACCTACTGCGCCAGTTAAATAACTGGTGGACGGCCAGCTTTTGTCATGGCCCACACGGTTTTCCACTTCATGGTTTTGCGCCCACGTGGTCGAACCGCAATCCCCTCCCGCATTCCGGCAATCCAAGCTTTGCGCGCACCTGAATCGCGAACCCGCAACATGGTGAGTGCCGCCCAGCTCCCGACGTAGATCGGTTCGAGGACAACCGGCAAATTACGGCGGGCCAACCAGACCCGATTGCGGGCATTCATCCGATAAAACTCTTCATGTCGAAGCGGATTGATCACCGGGTGATATACGTCAATGTCCCCGGCATACCAAGGGATAAACCCGTTGTCCCACACCCGCCACACCAGGTCAATCCCTTCATGGGCATAGAAAAATTGCTCGGGCCAACCAGCAGATAAGTCAAAAACCGACCGACGAATAACTGTAGCGCCCTCCCACAACGAAGTGGCTGCACTCGGAGTCTTGGGGTCACCCACCCGAAGTCTGGGCACCCAACGTCCCGGGCCTTGCTCGCCGGTCGGATCCACAACCCTGGGTTGTACCAGGCCAATTTCTGGGCGGGAGGACAGCAGGGTCGCCATCCGCTCAAGAA
>Ga0307986_10002020_pt1 | contig 14599 bp, 16 predicted proteins | sample EllFjometageno82_FD_203170 | JGI IMG/M metagenome (GOLD analysis project Ga0307986, IMG submission 203170) | Marine microbial communities from Ellis Fjord, Antarctic Ocean - #82 | ecosystem: Environmental > Aquatic > Marine > Unclassified | place: Southern Ocean | collected 2014-10-09
CAGGGGCGGCTTACTAAGCATCAGTCAGAAGGGATTAGATTGCTTTCTCCGCTCCATGCTATTCCTTTCGGAGAGAATTTTCTGAATTGGAATTCTATTTTTGCTAGTGAAGGAAAACGAATTATTGAAATAGGTTTTGGTATGGGTCATACAACTGCTGAAATTGCTGAAACTTTAAGTCACTCTAATTTTATTGCAATCGATGTTCATTCTCCAGGTGTTGGAAATCTTTTAAATGTAATAAAAGAAAAAAAGCTAACAAATTTAAAGATTATTCAGCATGATGCGGTTGAGGTTTTAGAGAAGATGGTTCTAGATGAAAGCTTAGACGCTGTGCATATTTTTTTCCCAGATCCATGGCATAAGAAACGCCACAATAAAAGAAGGCTAATACAACAGTCTTTTTTAGAATTAATAAGTAGAAAATTAAAAAAAGAAGGCTATATTCATATAGCAACAGATTGGGAGGATTATGCTAACTGGATAATAGAAATATTTAAGAAGAATACAATGTATAAGACTAAAGATAGTGATTTTTCAAAAAAACCTTCATATAGGCCTAAAACTAAATATGAGAATCGAGGTGTTAATTTAGGACACCAAGTTTGGGATATGGTGTTTGTTAAGAGCTAACCAACTTTGAATAATTTCATCTGCCTCTTCAATTCCTTGTTTTTTTAAGCTAGAAAATAGCTGAACAGTACATTTTGTGTGAAACGAATCAGCCCATTGGGTTTGTACTGTTTTCTTTACATCAGCAAGAGCTCTAAGCGATTTATCTTTTGATAATTTATCAGATTTTGTAAGCAAAATGTGAATTGGTTTTTGTCTTGGAGCAAACCAATCGAGCATTTGAATATCTAGGTTCGTTAAAGGTCTTCTTATGTCCATAACAATAACAAGTCCAGCTAGACTATTTCTTTCTTGAAGGTATCGAGGCAATGTTTTCACCCAATGGTCTTTAATTGCGCCCGGGACTTTTGCATACCCATAACCAGGAAGGTCAACTAGTGACATATGATCACCAATACTAAAAAAGTTAATTAATTGAGTTCTGCCTGGTTGCTTGCTAACATAAGCAAGACGATTTTGTTTGCTTAAAGAATTAATTGCACTTGATTTACCAGCATTTGATCTTCCTGCAAATGCAATTTCAATTCCTTCATCAATTGGAAGCTCATCAAAGTGATTTACTGAAATAATAAACTTAGCATTTTGTAAAAAAGCCATTCTTTCCCCTTTTATTCTTGAGTTAATGCTATCACGTTGTGCATATTTTAGTTAAAATGTAGCCTTTTTAAATGAATTAACTTCGGAGCCCTAATGATAAGAATTATTCAATTTGTCGGTTTTATTGTAGCCTTTCTAAGTTTTACAGTTAGCGCTGAAAGTACTCTTTCTTCATCAGAGCTGGTCAGCACAAAGAGGACTATTAACAATTTATGTATTGCTTGTCATGCAATTGATGGAAATAGTGCAATTTCAGCTAATCCGAAATTAGCAGGGCAGCATGCCGCTTATATCACCAAACAACTTAATAATTTTAAAAGTGGACTTAGGGAAAATGTAGTAATGGCAGGTATGGTGGCAAATTTGACTGAGAAGGACATGATAAATCTTGGTAGATATTTCTCAGAGCAAGTTATTTTATTATCTTCAGCACAAAAGAATGGCGTTGGCTCTTTGGGTGAAGATATTTTTCGTGCGGGTATAAAAAATAAAGGAGTAGCAGCTTGCGCAAGTTGTCATGGTCCTTCAGGGCATGGAATCCCAGATAAATACCCAAGATTAAATGCACAGCATTCTCAATACACTTTATCTCAATTAAATTCATTTAGACTAGAATTAAGAAAAAATGATCCTGAATCAGTTATGCGAACTATAGCCCAGAAATTAACTGAACAAGAAATGCAGGCTGTAGCAGATTATATTCAAGGTTTGAGATAATCAATTCTATTAAACTAGGATGAAACTTAAATTATCGTAGGTTGTCATTTATTAACCAACATATCAATGCTTATAATTTTTGAAAAAATCAAATAAAAATCTAGAAAGTTTTATTCATCTTCTCAGTACAATGCGATTTGCAATCACAATGTTTTCTCTTCTTGCTGTTGCCTCAGTTATTGGCACTGTTCTAAAGCAAAACGAACCCTATAATAATTATATTATTAAATTTGGACAATTTTGGTTTGATATCTTTAATCAATTAGGATTGTATAATGTGTATCAAGCTTTTTGGTTTCTCCTGATATTAATTTTTTTAATTACATCTACTTCGTTATGTATTTCTAGAAATACACCTAAAATATTGAAGGATTATAAAAATTTTCAAGATCGCATTAGAGAAAAATCATTACTGTCCTTTAAACACTCATATCAATTTCCAACTAAAAAATTTAACGCAAAAAAAATCATAGAATTTTTAAGCTCAAAAAATTATAAGGTTAAACATAAAGCCAGCAATGAAGAGGGGGATTTAATTGTTGCAAAAAAGGGAGACCTCCAGAAATTAGGTTATATTTTTACTCATCTTGCTATCGTAGTCATTAGTATTGGCGGATTATTAGATGGGAATTTAGTTTTTAAATTTCAGGAGTTAATGGGGACTAAACAGATTCAGCTATTAGATCAAGAATTATCCCAAATACCTTTGGCTGGGAGAATGAGTGAAAACAATCTATCTTATAGAGCTAGTATTTTATTGTCAGAAGGGCAAACAAAAACAGCGGCGATATTGAGAGCTAAGGAGGGATACCTGGTTCAAGAAATACCATTTTCAATCACCTTAAAAGATTTCAATATTGAACATTACTCAACAGGACAGCCTAAATCTTTTAAAAGTGATTTATTAGTAAGAGATAAAAAAACAGGGGAGTCCATAACAAAAACAATTAGCGTTAACAAGCCTTTAACTTATAAGGGGGTAACGATTTATCAGGCCGCTTTTGAAGATGGAGGCTCACAATTAAATTTTTTAGTCTGGGATTTAAGTTCTTCGCAACCATCTTTTAAAATGAATTCTGAGATTTTTAAAAATAATAAGCTTACTTTTGAAAATAGAAATTTAACCCTTGAGTTCAAAGACTTTAGAAAGTTTAATATTTTAGAAATAAGTAACAATGCAGAACAAAAACCAAAACCTACTAATGTAGGACCTAATTTTTTATATAAAGTTAGAAATGAATCAGGTCAGGCTAAAGAATATCAAACTTATCAATTCCCAATGTTTGTTGATGGTAATTATTTTTTTATGAGTGGGACGAGAGACTCCCCTCAAGAAGAATTTAAATACCTCAAGATCCCTGCAGATAATAATCTTAGCCTTGAAGGATTTATGATTTTTAAATCTTTATTAAATAATTCTCAAAAAGTTAGTAATGCAATCAGCAAAGGACTTAATGAATCAGCTTTTGCAACAAATGAAAAAAAAGAGGCTTTTCAATCAGGCACTCAAAATATTATTAATTCTTTTATATCAGGAGGATATAGATCGGTTGTAGAGACAATGAATTTAAATATTCCTGAGCAAGCTTCATTTTCAGATAAAGAAAAAGCAGTAGAAACTTATATTAATATTATTTATTTAGTAGGGCAGGAACTTGTTAAGAGCTACAAAGATGATAACCAAGATAAAATTATTTTTCCCACAAATGATTCTCCAAGGTTTATTCAAGATGCTCTCACTGCATACAGTGATAGTTTTTTTTATGGAGTCCCTTTATATCTTGAATTAAAAGATTATAAGCATGTCCAAGCTAGTGGTTTACAATTGACAAAATCACCTGGCCAAATTTGGGTTTATTTAGGCTCAATACTTTTAGTGATGGGTATATTTTGTATGATTTATATTCAAGAAATTCGCTTATGGATTCTTGTAAAAAAAGGAAGCAATAGCTTGATAGTTTCCTTAGCTACTAATAGAGATCGCATGGATTTTGATCAATATGCAATTGAACTTAAAGATAATATTAAAAAGATGACTAATTGATGAGGTTAAAAATGCTAAGCAATATAAAAGATAAATTTATGAATTATTCGTTTGGTTTGGCCCTAGCGTGCCTAACTATTTTAGCAATATTTAAATTTAATAACTTTATGGATAATTATGAAATAATTATTTTGATTGGGTCAGCTATAACATTTACTTGGATGGCTAATGTATGGCCAAATTTTAAAAAATTATTTATATTTACTTTTTTATTGTCATTTATTTCTATTTATCTCTTCAAAGGTAGTTTGGATCAAATAGAACTCAATTTCTTTCTTAAATATTTTTTATCTAGCCAGTCAGCCATTATGTGGATGACTGCTTTATATCCATTAAGTCTAGTTACTTATTGGGTTTATTTATTTAGCAGGCAAGAGTTTTACGGAAATCTTGCAACTAAAATAACTTGGATAGCAACAATGATGGGATTTGTGGGCTTACTAGTTCGCTGGTATGAGTCTTACTTAATTAGCATTGATGTTGGCCATATACCCGTAAGTAACCTATATGAGGTGTTTGTTCTTTTCTGTCTTATTACATCTTTACTTTATCTTCATTATGAAGAAAAATTAGAAATAAAAAAAATGGGTGCGTTCGTGCTTATTATAATTACTGCAGCTGTAGCCTTCATTCTTTGGTATACCTTTGAAAAAGGGGCGAATGAAATACAGCCCTTAGTACCAGCTCTTCAATCATATTGGATGAAAATTCATGTGCCTGCAAATTTTATTGGGTATGGAGCTTTTGCAATGGCAGCCATGATTTCTGTTGCATATTTGTTAAAAGATAAAGGCATTATGGGAAATTATCTACCAGAATTAAATGTATTGGATGAATTGACTTATAAAGTCATATCAATTGGATTTATTTTTTTTACAATTGCAACAATATTAGGCGCTGTATGGGCTGCTGAGGCTTGGGGCGGTTATTGGTCTTGGGATCCAAAAGAAACTTGGGCTTTAATAGTATGGTTGAATTATGCAGCATGGCTTCATTTAAGATTAATTAAGGGGCTAAGAGGAACGGTTTTGGCTTGGTGGTCTTTAGTAGGCTTAGCCGTTACAACTTTTGCGTTTCTTGGGGTTAATTTATTTTTATCCGGGCTTCATTCATATGGCGAACTATAGTTTACTTTACTAGATTTAATGTAAAATATATCCAACAACTTAATAAGAAAGACAATAATGTCTGATAATTTAATAAATATTAAAAACCTTACTTTTGGCTATGGTAAAGAACTCCTCCATAAAGGAATTAATATGGAATTCCAAAGAGGTAAAGTATCTGCAATTATGGGCGGAAGTGGGAGTGGTAAGACTACTATCTTAAAACTTATCGGTGGCCAAATTAAACCTAAGTCAGGCAGTGTTGTTATTGATGATCAGGTTGTCCATGATCAGAATCTATCTGGTATTTATAAATTAAGACGTAAAATGGGCATGTTATTTCAGCATGGAGCTTTATTTACTGATCTATCGGTTTATGAGAATGTTGCATTCCCTATGAGGGAGCATACTGACCTTCCGGAAAATATAATAAAAGATCTAGTTTTAATGAAATTAAATGCAGTAGGTCTTCGCGGAGCATATAAACTAATGCCTACAGAATTATCTGGAGGAATGGCAAGAAGGGTTGCGCTAGCAAGAGCAATTGCACTCGATCCCGATATCATTATGTACGATGAGCCATTTGCAGGGTTAGATCCAATCTCAATGGCTGTAATTTGCGATTTAATTCGAACACTAAATGATGCACTTGGAGCAACTTCAATCATTGTCACTCACGATGTTGCAGAAACTTTCTCTTTTGCAGATTATATTTATTTTGTGGCAGATGGTGTTGTTGCCGCTGAAGGATCTCCAAAGCAATTAATGGCATCAAAACTTCCATTTGTAAAACAATTTATTCATTCTGAAAAAGATGGGCCAGTTCCATTTCATGTTGCTGCACCATCTTATAATTTAGATTTGGCGCTTTAGGAATTTAAAATATGAAGAGTTTAATAAATTTTTTTGAAAAAATTGGTTACTCAGTTACCAGTAGAATTAAGCGCCTCGGAACGGCTACAAGACTATTCTTTTTAATACTTATATCCTCAGGAGAAAGTTTTAAACGATTTCATTTAACTATGAAGGAAATTTATTTTACGGGAGTAATGTCTTTAGTAATTATTATTGTTTCTGCTTTTTTTGTAGGAATGGTTCTGGGATTACAAGGTTATTATACTCTTGAGAAATATGGATCATCTGAGGCAATAGGTGTTTTAGTTGCGCTTGCTTTGGTTAGGGAGCTAGGACCAGTTGTAACAGCACTTCTTTTTGCAGGTAGAGCTGGAACTGCAATTACTGCAGAAATTGGATTAATGAAAGCAACAGAGCAATTATCAGCAATGGAGATGATGGCGGTTAATCCTGTTGGAAGAATTATTGCACCTCGTTTTTGGGCGGGTGTGATTGCTATGCCAATATTGGCTTCTATTTTCTCAATGGTAGGCATACTAGGTGGTTATGTTGTCGCTGTTATCGTAATTGGAGTTGATGAAGGAGCATTTTGGTCTCAAATGCAGGCAAATGTTGATTTTAGATATGATATTGTTAATGGAGTGATAAAAAGTTTAGTGTTTGGCGTAGCTTGTACAATAATTGCTCTTTTTGAAGGATTTGATGCACCACCGACTGCAGAAGGGGTTAGTAGGGCTACCACAAGAACAGTAGTAACATCGTCATTAGTAGTATTAGGGCTTGATTTTATATTGACCTCTTTTATGCTTGGTGGGTAAACTGATTTAAATTAAGGAAACTTTATGGATAAAATTAAACTTGATGCTTGGGTTGGAATCTTTGTTGCAATAGGCGTAATGTCTTTGCTTGGTCTTGCTATGAAGGTTGGGAATTTATCTTCTAATGATATAAGAGAAACCTATTCAGTTATAGCTCACTTTGAAAATATCGGAGGATTAAAGCCGAGAGCCCCTGTAAAAGCAGCGGGTGTTGTAGTGGGTAGAGTAAAATCAATCTTTTTTGATACAAAAGCCTATCATGCTGTTGTTAAGATTGATATTGATAAGCGATACGTATTTCCAAAAGATACATTTGCTAATATTTACACTGCAGGTCTTTTAGGTGAGCAATATATGGGTTTAGAGGCGGGCGGAGATATGAGTAACTTGCGTGAAGGAGACAGAATTACCCAGACTCAGGATGCAGTAGTTTTAGAGAAATTAATTAGTCAATTTTTGTACAGTAAAGCCTCCGAAGAGGAGGAGTAAATTGAAAAAATATCTTATTAAATTATTCTTTTTATTAGCATTCTTTTCATTTAATTCCATAGCTGCTTTGGGGCCTGAGGAGTTGGTTAAAAAAACAGCTGAAGATGTTATGTTTGCTATTAAGGCAGACCAAGAGATTCAAAAAGGTAATAAAGAAAAGATTTATAAATTAGCTGAGGAAAAAATACTTCCTAATTTTGATTTCGAAAAAGTTGCACGTCTGGTTTTGGGTAGAGCTTGGAGATCTGCAAGCGATAAACAAAAAAAAGAGTTTATTATTGAATTCAGAACTCTTTTATTAAAGACCTATGCAGTGGCTTTGTCAAAGTACAAAGATCAGAAAATAGAATTTAAACCAACAAGAACGTCTGAGGAAAGCGATATTGTTATAGTAAAAAGTGAAATTATTCAAAGTGGTGCCCAGCCAATCAAAGTTAACTACGCTTTATCGAAGAGGACTGGAAAGTGGCTTGTTTTTGACATTGTAATTGAAGGCGTAAGTCTAGTTACTAATTATAGAAGTCAATTTTCAAGTGAGATTAGACGAAATGGTATGGATACTCTAATAAAAAAATTAGCAAAAAAAAATAAAGGTAAAAAATAGAAGTGAGTTCAATAGAATTTAAGAATACCAATTGGATCATGAAGGGTGATATAACTCTAACGCAAGCACCTAGTATTATGAAATTAACCATTGACTTCGAATGGAAAGATTCTGTTGTAATCGATTTAATGCAGGTTAGAGAAGTTGATACATCTTTGCTAGCATTAATATTTGAATGGAAAAGACAGGCTAAAAAGTACAAGAGAACTGTGAGCATAAAAAATACTCCCGTTAATCTAGGAAGTCTCGCCAAGCTTTATGGTGTAGAAGAATTTATCTCTTAATAATAATTTTCAATATACAAACTAAATTTAGAGATCAATTAAGAACTTGATGAAAAAAGCTATTGCATTTAAAAACGTTAAAAAAAATTATGGTCAATTAAAAGCTGTTAATGGGATTACTTTGTCAATTGAAGAGGGGGAGTTCTTCGGTTTGCTTGGTCCTAATGGAGCTGGTAAGTCCACTTTAATTAATATGTTAGCAGGTTTAGTCAGGCCAACATCGGGCTCAATATCCGCAATGGGCTTTGATGTCGTTCAAGACTATCAAAATGCCAGACATTCTCTTGGAATTGTTCCACAAGAATTAGTCTTCGATCCATTTTTTAATTTAAGAGAAATGCTTCGTTTCCAAGCAGGTTACTTTGGAAAAGGAAAAAGTAATGATGTTTGGGTTGATGAAGTTATTGAGCGCTTAGATTTAACAGCAAAAGCCTTTACTAATATGAGAATGTTATCGGGTGGAATGAAACGGAGAGCTTTAATAGCTCAAGCTTTAGTTCATAGACCTCCTGTAATTGTATTAGATGAACCAACTGCCGGGGTCGATGTGGAGCTTAGGCAAAAATTATGGGATTTCATTAAAGAATTAAATAAAGAGGGACATACAATTGTTTTGACCACTCACTATCTTGAGGAAGCAGAAGCTCTATGTAATCGAGTGGCAATGCTAAGAGCTGGAAAAGTTGTTGCTTTAGACACAACGACTAATCTTCTTAAAAAATTTGCAGCAAAGAATTTAAAACTTAGGCTTTCTGCAAAAAAGATATTTAAATTACCAAGTAGTATTAAAGAAATACATTTCTCAGTTGATGATAATTTTTATACTTTTGAATTAAAAAAAATTACTGATATTAGTAAAATCATTACAGCTTTAAATAACTCATCTATAGAGATATTGGATATGGAAACTGTAGATCAGGATCTGGAAAATATTTTCTTAAAGCTGACTGGAAATAAAATTTAATATGAACAATATACACAACCAATTAATAGGGACTTGGACTCTGCTAAAAAAAGAACTCCTTAGATTTTGGCGTGTAGCTTTTCAAACAGTCGCTGCACCTGTAATTACAGGAATATTATATTTGCTTATTTTTTCCCATGTGCTCGATAGTCGTGTCGAAGTCTATGAAGGTGTTCCTTATATGGCTTTTCTAATTCCAGGATTAATTATGATGTCTCTTCTACAAAATTCTTTTTCAAATAGCTCGTCAAGCTTAATTCAAGCGAAAGTAATGGGCAACATTGTTTTTCTCTTGCTAACGCCTTTAAGCTATATTCAGTTATTTTTTTCGTTTCTTATTGCATCTATTGTTAGAGGTATATTTGTTGGGTTTTGTATTTATTTAATTGCTACCTTATATGTTGATTTGCCTATTGAGCATCCGTGGATAGTATTTTTATTTGCTATTTTTGGAGGGGGGCTTATGGGGGCATTTGGAATAATCGCTGGAGTTTGGTCAGATCGTTTTGATCAAATGGCAGCCTTCGGAAATTTCGTTATCATGCCTTTATCAATGTTATCTGGTGTATTTTACTCAATTCATTCATTGCCAGCATCGTGGCAAAAAGTCTCACAATTAAATCCATTTTTCTATATGATTGACGGTTTTAGGTATGGCTTTTTTGGGCAATCAGATGTGTCACCTTATTTCAGCTTAAGTATCGTCATCATATTTTTCATTGTTTTATCTTATGGCACGATTCAAATGCTAAAATCTGGTTATAAACTAAGGGGATAAATGTTATTACCTAACCAAATAGAAGAAGTTATTGCCGCTAATTTAGAATGCGATTTTATCAAAGTCAAAGGTGACGACGGGACTCACTTTGAAGCAACCATTGTCAGCCCTCTTTTTAAAGACCAATCTATGATAAAACAGCACCAAATGGTGTATCAGGCTTTGGGCGATATGATGAGGCAGGAAATACATGCTTTATCAATAAAAACAATCACCCCAGAACAATGGCAAGAATTTAATAAATTAAATGAATCATAATGGAGATAAGAAATGACTGAAAATTTAAAGATTAAACAATTAGTTGATGAGAACCAAGTGCTTCTTTTCATGAAGGGAAACCCTAAGTTTCCTCAATGTGGATTCTCAAGCTTAGCTTGTCAGGTTTTAGATGCATGTGGAACACAATATGAAACATTTGATGTGTTACAGGATCCTGATGTTCGTGAAGGAATTAAGCTATTTTCAAATTGGCCAACAATTCCTCAGCTATACATTAAAGGAGAATTTGTTGGGGGATCAGATATCATAAAAGAAATGTATGAGTCTGGCGAGCTTGCTAAATTAATATCCAAAGATTAGCTCTTGGATAAACTTATAATAAATGGCCAAAAAAAACTAAATGGCGATGTTTATATTTCTGGCGCTAAAAATGCTGCATTACCGATTTTAATTGCCTCTTTATTATCTAAAAAAGAATTAAAATTAAAAAATGTCCCTAATCTTTTTGATATAAAAACAACCGAAAAACTATTGACTGCTATGGGTGTGGAAATATCAAAAACTGATTCTTTGATGACATTAGCAGCTAGAGATATAAAAGTCTTTCACGCTCCTTATGATTTGGTGAAAACTATGAGGGCATCTATTCTTGTTTTGGGGCCCTTACTAGCAAGGTTTGGAAGTGCAAGAGTTTCATTGCCGGGTGGTTGTGCAATAGGTTCTAGACCAGTTGATATTCATATTAAAGGCCTTGAGGCAATGGGTGCTTCAATTAAAATTGAAAATGGGGACATAGTTGCATCCACCATTGGATTACCAGAAGGAAAATTAGTTGGAGCAGAAATTTCAATGAGTCAAGTGACTGTGACTGGAACTGAAAATTTAATGATGGCAGCGTGTCTTGCGAAAGGAAAAACCATACTTAAAAATTCCGCTAGAGAGCCTGAAGTTATTGATTTAGGTAATTGTTTGATTAAAATGGGAGCTATTATAAAAGGGTTGGGGACTGATATAATTACGATTGAGGGAGTAGAGAAATTAAATGGGGCAGAGCATTCAATTATTTTTGATAGAATTGAAGCAGGTACTTACATGATAGCTGCTGCTATGACGGCTGGAGAATTAAGATGTATCGGAATTGAGCCAGACAAGATGACCTCTATTATTAATAAATTAAGAGAAACAGGAGTTGAGGTTATTGAGTCAGATAATGCTGTTACAGTTAAAAGTATCGGTACGTTAAAAGCTGTAAGTATAGAGACGGCACCATTCCCAGGTTTCCCAACCGATATGCAGGCTCAATTTATGGCATTAAATACCATTGCAGAGGGTGTTAGTGAAATAAAAGAAACAATTTTTGAAAATAGATTTATGCATGTTCAAGAGTTAATTAGAATGGGCGCTGATATTGAAATTAATCAAAATACAGCAGTTGTAAGAGGTGGTAAAATGCTAGAAGGTGCTAGTGTTATGGCAACAGATTTAAGAGCATCAGCATCTTTAGTTCTCGCTGCTCTTTCAGCTAAAGGGACTACTGTGATTGATAGAATTTATCATTTAGATAGGGGCTATGAGAATTTAGAGAAAAAATTTAACCAGATTGGGGCACAAATAGAGAGGGTTTAGTTAACATGATTACGATTGCTTTATCAAAGGGAAGAATTTTTTCTGAGACCATGCCAATTCTTAATGCGGCTGGAATTCATTGCGAAGAAACTCCAGAAACTTCTCGCAAATTAGTTTTAAAAACGAATGATGAAGAAATTCAACTTATTATTGTGCGAGCTTCGGATGTGCCTACTTATGTTGAATGGGGCGGGGCAGACTTAGGTATAGCTGGTAAAGATATTTTGGATGAATATCAAGGAGTTGGACTTTATCAACCATTAGATCTAAATATTGCTAAATGTAAAATGATGGTTGCCTGCAGAAAAAATTTTAATTATGAAGAAAATGTAAAAAAAGGAATGCGTCTAAGAGTTGCTTCAAAGTATGTTGATGCAGCGAGAAGCCACTTCGCTAAAAAAGGTTTACACATAGATTTAATTAAATTATATGGATCAATGGAGCTAGCCCCTATTGTAGGTTTATCAGATGTAATTGTAGACTTAGTGAGCTCAGGAAAGACTTTAGAGGCAAATGAATTGGTAGCAGTTGAAGAAATAGGGGAAATTAGCTCTAGGCTAATAGTAAATAAAGCTTCTTTAAAGATTAATCGAGAAATTCTCCAGCCGATGATTGATAAATTTTCAAATGCAGTTGCAAAGTAAATTGTGGATATTAAAAGATTAAAATCAACTGATAATAATTTTTTATCCGATCTTAAAGCTCTTTTGACTTTTAATTCTGATGATAACGAAGAAATTATTAAAACTACAAATGATATTATTAATCAGGTAAAAAAAAATGGTGATCAAGCAGTTTTAGATTATACAAAAAAATTTGATCGGGTAAGCACTTCTAGCCTCCAAAGTTTGGAAATAGAACAAGATGAATTAACAGAATCATTAAATAGAATCCCTAAAGAAACAAAAAAATTCTTAGAGCTTGCTGCAGCAAGAATTACCGAGTACCACCTTAAACAGAAAGCTGAATCTTGGTCATATAAAGATGATCAGGGGTCTAACTATGGTCAAAAGATATCTCCATTAGATCGTGTTGGTTTATATGTGCCTGGCGGGAAAGCTGCATATCCATCTTCAGTCTTAATGAATGCTATTCCTGCAAGAATTGCTGGGGTAAAAGATTTGGTTATGGTTGTTCCTACACCTGATGGTGAAAAAAATGATCTAGTTTTGGCTGCAGCAAAAATTGCAAAAGTTGATAGAGTTTTCACAATAGGTGGAGCGCAAGCAATAGCTGCCTTAGCTTATGGCACTGAAACGATACCAAGAGTTGATAAGATTGTGGGCCCAGGGAATGCATATGTAGCAGAAGCAAAAAGAAGGGTGTTTGGAACTGTGGGCATAGATATGATTGCTGGCCCTTCAGAAATAACTATTATTTGTGATGGGAATACAAACCCTGATTGGATTGCTATGGATCTATTTTCTCAAGCAGAACATGATGAACTATCACAATCTATTTTAATTGCCACGGATCTAAGTTTTTTAAATTTAGTGATGGCTAGTATTGATAAATTAATTGTTGATATGACTAGAAAAGATGTAATTACTTCCTCATTAAAGAATAGAGGAATTTTTATTTTAGCTAATGATTTAAAAGAAGCAGCTGCAATATCTAATTATATAGCCCCTGAACATCTCGAACTTTCAGTTGAGGATCCAGAAGAATTATTAAAAGAAATTAATCATGCTGGTGCGATTTTTATGGGAAGAAATACTTGTGAAGCAGTTGGAGATTATTGCGCTGGACCAAACCATGTTTTACCAACATCAGGAACGGCAAGGTTCTCTTCCCCTTTGGGCGTTTATGATTTTCAAAAAAGATCTAGCTTGATTTTTTTATCTCCAGAAACCGCAAGTAACTTGGGCTATGTTGCATCAGCACTTGCCGAAGGTGAGGGGTTGCAGGCACATTCAAAATCTGCAAAATATAGAATTATTAATAATAAATGAGTAAGTATTGGAGTCCTATCGTTAGTAGCTTGACTCCATATACCCCTGGTGAACAACCACAAGAAAAGACTTTACTTAAACTAAATACCAATGAAAATCCCTATAGTCCAAGCACTGAAGTTTTAGATGCTATTAAACTAAGTGTTCAAGAAAGTCTAAGGCTGTATCCAGACCCAGAAAGTATTGATTTAAAAAAGGCGATCGCCAATTACTACAACTTATCAAAAGCTAATATTTTTATTGGCAATGGGTCTGATGAAATCCTTGCATTCATTTTCCAAGCTTTATTAAAAAAAGTAGACCCTGTTTTATTTCCAGACATCACTTATAGTTTTTACCCGGCTTATTGTAGTCTTTACGATATTAAATATAAAAAAATCCCATTAGATAAAGAATTAAATATAAATCTAGAGGATTATTTAATTAATAATGGCGGTATTATTTTTCCTAATCCAAATGCGCCGACTGGTATTCCGAAAAGTGTAGTTGATATTGAAAAGCTATTACAGCTAAATCAAGAAAGTGTTGTTGTAATTGATGAAGCCTACGTTGATTTTGGAACAGAGTCAGCAGTCCAATTAATAAATCAATATAAAAATTTAGTGATAACTCAATCATTTTCAAAATCAAGATCTTTAGCAGGTATAAGATTGGGGTGTGCTTTTGCTAATGAAGATTTAATCGAGGCACTAAATCGAGTGAAGAATAGTTTTAATTCTTATCCCATTGATCGCTTAGCTCAAGTAGCCGGTGTTAAAGCGATTCAAGATGAAGATTATTTTAATTTAACAAGAGTTAAAATCATTGAAGCAAGAAAATTTTTAGAAAAAGAGTTGCTCTTGATTGATTTTAAAGTTCTCTCTTCAGGAGCAAATTTTATATTTACTCGGCATAAATCAAAAGATGCAATTAC
>Ga0307986_10002021_pt1 | contig 14594 bp, 10 predicted proteins | sample EllFjometageno82_FD_203170 | JGI IMG/M metagenome (GOLD analysis project Ga0307986, IMG submission 203170) | Marine microbial communities from Ellis Fjord, Antarctic Ocean - #82 | ecosystem: Environmental > Aquatic > Marine > Unclassified | place: Southern Ocean | collected 2014-10-09
AAGGGTCTTCTTTAGCTAATCTTCCTAGCGCTTCACCCATTTTTTCTTGGTCTGCTTTTGTTTTTGGTTCAACGGCAATTTCAATTACTGGCTCAGGGAATTCCATTGGTTCCAATAAAACTAAATTTGACTCATCACAAAGTGTATGACCAGTTATTGTATATTTTAATCCAGCTAAAGCTACAATGTCCCCAGTGTTTGCTTCTTTAATGTCTTCTCTTGAATTTGCATGCATTAAAAGCATTCTTCCAACTCTTTCCTCTTTTTCTTTTGATGAGTTGTAAATACCTGTTCCTGTTTTAATTGTTCCTGAATAAATTCTAATAAAGGTTAATGAACCAACAAAAGGATCATTAGCTACTTTGAATGCTAATGCTGAAAAACCTGCTCCATCGTCAAATTTCATATTAATTTCTTCTTCAGTGCCAGGCTTGGTTCCTTTAATTGAACCAATATCAATTGGGCTTGGAAGGTAATTAATAACTGCATCAAGTAAGGGTTGAACTCCTTTATTCTTAAATGCTGAACCAGTAGTGATTGGAACAAAACTAAAATTTAAGGTTCCTTTTCTTATGCATTTAACTAAATCTTCTTCTTTAATTTCATCGCCATTTAAATAGCTTTCCATAAGTTTTTCATCTTGTTCAACAGCCATTTCAACTAATTCAGTTCTATATTTTTCGGTTATTTCTTTTAAATCTTCTGGAATTTCTTTATATTCCCACTCAGCACCTAAGGCTTCATTTTTCCAAACTTGTGCTTTCATTTTAACTAAGTCAACAACGCCCGATAAGGAAGCTTCTATTCCTATTGGAATCTGTATAACTAATGGTTTGCAGCCTAATCTGTCTCTAATCATATCCACACATCTAAAAAAATCTGCACCAGTTCTGTCTAATTTATTAACAAAACAAATTCTTGGAACTTTATATTTATCAGCTTGTCTCCATACAGTTTCAGACTGAGGCTCAACACCAGCAACGCCATCAAAAACACAAACAGCACCATCCAAAACTTTTAAAGATCTTTCTACTTCAATTGTAAAATCTACGTGACCTGGTGTATCAATAATATTAATTCTGTGGTCATTCCAAAAACAAGTAGTTGCAGCTGAGGTAATTGTAATACCTCTTTCCTGTTCTTGTTCCATCCAATCCATTGTTGCAGCTCCATCGTGAACTTCACCAATCTTGTGGCTTTTACCCGTATAGTATAAAATTCTTTCTGTTGTAGTGGTTTTGCCAGCATCAATGTGAGCCATGATTCCAATATTTCTATATGTATTTAAAGTATGTGTTCTAGCCATAATTTTTTACCACCTAAAATGAGCAAAAGCCTTATTCGACTCCGCCATTTTATGTACATCTTCTTTTTTTTTAACCGCAGATCCTTTTTTTTCATAAGCATCATACAGTTCATTAAAAATTTTATCTGACATATGTTTGTCTTTTCTTTTTCTAGAAGCATCAACAAGCCATCTAATCGCTAAAGCTTGAGCTCTTTTTGACTTTACCTCCACCGGGACTTGGTAAGTTGCACCACCAACTCTTCGAGACCTAACTTCAACAGTTGGTTTTATATTGTTAATGGCTTCATTAAATATATTAATTGGCTCTTCTTTAGTTTTTGTTTTAATTTTTTCAATTGCTTCATATACTATTTTAGCAGCAACTCCTCTTTTTCCATCGTACATTATATTATTAATTAATTTTGGTATAATTGTTGAATTAAATTTTGGATCTGGAACAACTAATTTTTTAGGTTGAGTTTTTTTTCTAGACATATTTATTTACCTTTTTTAGTTCCATATAATGATCTACGTTTTTTTCTGTTTGCTACACCCTGCGTGTCTAAATTTCCTCTAAGAATATGATAACGTACTCCAGGTAAGTCTTTAACACGACCTCCTCTAATTAAAACTACTGAGTGTTCTTGAAGGTTGTGCCCTTCACCACCTATGTAAGCTGTGACCTCAAAACCATTTGACAATCTAACACGTGCTACTTTTCTTAAGGCTGAGTTAGGTTTCTTTGGTGTTGTTGTATAAACTTTTATGCAGACACCTCTTTTAAGAGGTTGTTTTTGTAAAGCAGGAACTTTATTCCTAGCCAAAGGTTTAATTCTTTTTTTTCTTAACAACTGATTAATAGTTGGCATAATTTTTTTATTTATTAAATATATTTTTGATGAAAATAACTGACAGGTTATTTTGTGGCAGCGTTTAGTTCCATTAAGTAGGTACTACATTCCAACCAAAAACACCGCCAAATTACTATTTAATTTCACTTTGTCAAACTAAAACTACAATTTTAAAGTGATAATTTTATTGATTTGATTGAGTTTCTTGGGAATCTGGAACTTCAATTTTATTTTGATCAGCTAAAAACTTTTTATCTTCTTCAAGGGCTCTTCTGTTCCAATTATTTTTTACATAACCAGTCCCTGCTGGAACAAGTCTTCCTACAATAACATTCTCTTTTAGGCCTTTTAATGGGTCAACTTTTCCTTTAATTGCAGCATCAGTCAAAACTCTTGTTGTTTCTTGGAATGATGCAGCAGAAATAAATGATTCTGTTTGCAAAGATGCTTTTGTAATTCCCATTAGAACTCTCTCACCGACGGCTGGGTCTTTGCCTTCAGCAACAAGTTTTTCATTAGAAACATCAAATTTTATTCTATCAATCATTTCTCCAGGCAAATATGACGAGTCACCAGAAACTTTAACTTCAACTTTTTTAAGCATTTGTCTTAAAATAGTTTCTATATGTTTATCATTAATAACAACACCTTGGAGTCTATAGACTTCTTGAACTTGATTAACAAAGTATTCAGTAAGATCTTTAATACCTAAAATCCTTAAAATATCATGAGGTAAAGGTTGGCCATCTAATAAATATTCACCTTTTTTAATTTTTTCACCTTGATTAAAATTTATATGTTTGCCCTTAGGTATTAAATAGTTTGAAGGGTCACCATTTTCAGGTTGAATTGAAATTCTTTGTTTTCCTCTAACTTCTTTTCCAAATAATACTTGCCCATCATTCTCAGCAATAATTGCGCTATCTTTTGCTTTTCTTGCTTCAAATAATTCAGCAACACGAGGTAATCCTCCTGTAATATCTTTTGTTTTAGTTGTTTCTTTTGGTAATCTTGCGATTATATCACCTGCAAAAATTTTCTGCCCATCTTTAACAGATAGAATTGAATCTGGAACAAGATAATATCTAGCCTCATTATCATCTGCTTTTTTAATAACATTTCCTTTTTCATCTCTTAAGGTTATTCTGGGTTTTAAGTCAGTATTTTTTGATTGTGCTCTCCAATCAACTACTGATTTAGATGAAATACCAGTTGCATCATCAGTTGTTTCTTGAATCGAAATACCATCAATCAAATCAACAAAACCTGCTATACCACTTTTTTCTGCAATAACTGGAGTTGTGTAAGGATCCCATTCACAAATTTTAGCATTTGATTTTATTTTATCACCGTTTTTAAAAAATAATTTTGATCCATAAGAAACTTTATAAACTGCTACCTGGACTCCATTATCATCTTCAATAGATAATTGAGTATTTCTACCCATGACTATAAGATTTTTTTTAGCATCTTCTAATAAATTTGAATTTATTATTTTTAAAATACCACCAGTTTTAGTAACAATTTGTGATTCTTGTTTAACAGATGCTGTACCACCAACGTGGAATGTTCTCATAGTTAACTGTGTTCCAGGCTCACCGATTGATTGAGCTGAAATCATACCAATAGCTTCACCAACATGAACCATTTTACCTCTAGAAAGATCACGTCCATAACAAGTGGCACAAACACCAACTTTTGAACTACAGGTCATTACAGAATATGCGTTTATAAACTTAACACCAGCGGCATCAATTTTATCACAGCCAGACTCGTCTATCATTATATTTTTTTTAATTACTACGTCACCAGTAATTGGATTTTTAATATCGGTAGCGGTTACTCTTCCAAGGACTCTTTCAGATAAACTTACAACTACATTTCCACCTTCTAAAATTTCTGCTAATTCAATAAAGCCTGGTTTTTCACATTTTATTTTACTAATAGACAAATCTTGTGCAACATCACAAAGCCTTCTAGTTAAATAGCCAGAACTTGCAGTTTTTAAGGCTGTATCGGCTAGTCCTTTTCTCGCTCCGTGTGTTGAGTTAAAATATTCCAATGCAGTTAACCCTTCTTTAAAGTTTGAAATAATTGGCGTTTCAATAATCTCACCTGATGGTTTTGCAATCAATCCTCTCATGCCAGCTAACTGTTTCATCTGTGCTGCTGAACCTCTGGCTCCACTATCAGCCATCATAAACACTGAGTTAATCTTCATGCCATCTGGTGTACTTTCTGTTGCAGAAATACCTCTCATCATTTCACCAGCCACTTTATCTGTACATTTAGACCAAGCATCTACTACTTTATTATATTTTTCACCTCTAGTAATTAAACCTTCAGAATACTGATTTTCATAATCAGAAATTAGTTTTTTCGTATCATCAATTAACTGATTTTTATTAGCAGGAATTACTAGATCATCTTTACCAAATGAAATTCCAGCTTTAAAAGCATGTTTAAAACCAAGATCTTTTAAATTATCACAAAAAATTACAGTAGTTTTTTGTCCACAAAATCTAAAAACACTATCAATAATTTCAGAAACTATTTTTTTAGGAAGCAATCTATCAATCATAGAAAATTTAATATCTTTATTTTTAGGTAGTAAGTTGGCTAATAAAAATCTTCCGGCTGTTGTAGTATATTTTTCTAATTTTTTATTCCCTTTTTCATCAACTGTTTCAAATCTAGATATAATTGTTGTGTGCACTTTAATTTGATTAGTAGATAAAGCATGTTCAATTTCATTTGCGTTAACAAAATAACCATCGGGTTTATCTGTTTGAAACGGTGCTTGAGATAAATAGTAAAGACCTAAAATCATATCCTGACTCGGCACAATAATAGGTTTACCATTAGAAGGACTTAAAATATTGTTTGTTGAAAGCATTAATATTCTTGCTTCTAATTGAGCTTCTAAACTTAATGGAACATGAACAGCCATTTGATCACCATCAAAGTCAGCATTAAAAGCTGCACAGCATAATGGGTGTAATTCAATAGCATCTCCTTCTATTAATTTTGGTTCAAAAGCTTGAACACCTAATCTGTGAAGTGTTGGTGCTCTATTAAGTATTACAGGGTGTTCTCTAACAATTATTTCCAATGCATCCCAGACTGCATTTGATTCTTTTTCAACAATTTTTTTGGCTTGCTTAATAGTTGAAGCTAAACCTAGTTTATTTAATCTTGCATAAAGAAAAGGTTTAAATAGCTCTAAAGCCATTTTTTTAGGTAACCCACATTGGTGTAGTTTAAGATCTGGACCAACAACAATTACTGATCTTCCTGAATAATCAACTCTTTTTCCAAGTAGGTTTTGTCTAAACCTTCCCTGTTTTCCTTTTAGCATTTCTGCTAATGATTTTAGCGGTCTTTTACCAGTTCCAGTTATTACCCTACCTCTTCTGCCATTATCAAATAAAGCATCAACCGATTCTTGAAGCATTCTTTTTTCATTTCTTACGATAATATGTGGAGCTTTAAGATCCATTAATCGTTTTAAACGATTATTTCTATTAATTACTCTTCTATACAAATCATTTAAATCTGAAGTCGCAAATCTTCCACCATCCAATGGGACCAAAGGTCTTAATTCTGGTGGTATAACTGGAATAACTGTTAAAATCATCCACTCTGGTTTTTGTCCAGTTTCTATAAATGACTCAATTAATTTTAATCTCTTAATTGATCTTTCTTCATTAACTTTTGATTTGGTTTCTTTAATTACGCTTTTAAGTCTTAATCTTTCAGATTCTAAATCTAAAGCTTTTAATATGTCAAGAATAGCTTCAGCACCAATTCCAACAGTAAATGATTCCTCACCAAACTCCTCTTGATATTTGGCTAATTCTTCTTCATTTAATAATTGATTTTTTTGTAAAGTTGTCATTCCCGGTTCTATAACAATGAAATTTTCAAAATATAAAACTCTCTCTACTTCTTTAAGTTTCATATCAACAGCCAAAGATATTCTACTTGGTAATGATTTTAAAAACCATATATGAGCTACTGGTGTGGCTAAATTAATGTGACCCATACGTTCTCTACGAACATTAGATTTTGTAACTTCAACACCGCATTTTTCACAAACGATGCCCCTGAATTTCATTCTTTTGTACTTACCACATAAACATTCATAATCTTTAATTGGTCCAAAAATTCTTGCACAAAATAAACCATCTTTTTCAGGTCTAAAGGTTCTGTAATTAATTGTTTCTGGTTTTTTTATTTCACCGTAAGTCCATGATTTAATTTTTTCAGGACTTGCCAAAGTTATTTTAATACTATTAAAGTTTTGAGCTTCTGAAATTTCACTATTTTTAAACAAATCTGTTAATTCTTTTTTCATATCTAATTTAACTCTATATTTAATGCTAATGATTTGATTTCTTTGACTAAAACGTTAAACGACTCCGGTATACCTGATTCAAAATTTTCTTCACCTTTAACAATAGTTTCATAAACCTTAACTCTGCCTGCCACATCATCAGATTTTACAGTTAGAATTTCTTGCAGTGTGTATGCAGCACCGTATGCTTCTAATGCCCAGACCTCCATTTCACCAAACCTTTGACCACCTAATTGTGCCTTACCACCTAAAGGCTGTTGTGTAACAAGACTGTAAGGACCGGTAGATCTAGCATGTATTTTGTCTTCAACTAAATGATGAAGTTTAAGCATATAAATAATTCCTACTGTTACAGGTCTATCAAACATTTCACCTGTTCTTCCATCCCATAAATTAGTTTGTCCAGATGCAGGAAGTTTAGCCAACTGAAGCATATCAGTTACATCTTTTTCTTTTGCGCCATCAAAAACCGGTGTTGAGATAGCAATTCCATTTTGTAGGTTTTCACATAAGTCCTTAAATTCAGTTTTGTTTAATTTATCAATACCATCATCAAAAATTTCTTTTCCATAAACAGATTTTAAAAATGTAGAAATTTTCTCTGTTTTTTCTATTTTTTTATTATTATCATTTATTAAATTTTTTACTTCTTCACCAAATTCTTTACAGGCCCATCCTAGATGAGTTTCTAAAATTTGCCCTACATTCATACGACTAGGAACTCCAAGAGGATTTAAAACTATATCAACTGGTCTTCCATCTTCTCTATAAGGCATATCTTCAACAGGAACAATTTTACTAACGACACCTTTATTTCCATGTCTTCCAGACATTTTATCTCCAGGTCTTAATCTTCTTTTTATTGCAACAAAAACTTTCACCATTTTCATTACACTTGGCAATAAATCATCACCACTTCTAATTTTTAAAACTTTATCTTCAAATCTTTCTAAAATATCTTGTTTTGCCTTATTATATTGATCTTTAAGTTGTGCTACGCTTGCTTCATCATTAACATTTCCAACTGTAATCTTAAATATATCACTAACATTTAATTTATTTATAGCTTCAAAATCTAATTTAGATCCTTGATCTAAATCTTTAACTTTTTTATTTAAAGTTGATCCTGAAAGAATTTGATTAGCTCTTTGCTTGATGCTTCTTTCTAATATTTCTTCTTCAACTATTTTATCTTGTTGAACAATTTCAATTTCTGCTCTTTCGATAGTGATCGATCTTTCATCTTTATCTATTCCGTGTCTATTAAAAACTCTTACATCAATAACAGTTCCACTACTTCCTCTAGACATTTTTAATGAAGTGTCAGTAACATCAATAGCTTTTTCACCAAAAATTGATCTTAATAATTTTTCTTCTGGCCCTAATGCTGAATCACCTTTTGGAGTAACTTTTCCAACTAAAATATCACCAGCTTTAACCTCGGCTCCAATATATACAATACCAGATTCATCAAGATTTTTTAATGCTTCTTCATTAACATTGGGTATATCTCTAGTAATATCTTCTTCACCTAATTTTGTATCTCTTGCCATAACTTCATATTCAACAATATGAATAGAAGTAAACACATCATCTGTAACACATCTTTCTGATATTAGTATTGAATCTTCAAAATTATATCCTTGCCAAGGCATAAATGCTACCGTAACATTTTTTCCAAGTGCTAGTTCACCTAATTTTGTAGATGGTCCATCAGCAATAATATCACCAGATCTTACTTTATCACCAACTCTAACTAAAGGTTTTTGATTTATGCATGTATTTTGGTTGGATCTTTTAAATTTTTGAAGATTATAAATATCAACTCCTGATTTTGTAAAATCATTTTCATCTGTTGCTTTAATTACAACTCTTTTTCCATCAATCTTATCAACTACTCCTTCTCGCTTAGCAACAATAGTAACACCTGAATCTAAAGCAACATCACTTTCAATACCAGTGCCAACTAAAGGTGATTCTGGTTTTAACAAGGGAACAGCTTGCCTCATCATGTTAGAACCCATTAAGGCTCTGTTAGCATCATCATTTTCTAAGAAAGGTATTAACGATGCAGCAACAGAAACTAATTGTTTAGGCGATACATCAATATAGTCAATATTTTCTGGCTTAGACAAAATAAAGTTTAGATTTTCTCTGCAAGAAACTAATTCTTCAGTTATCTTTCCATTTTTATCAACTTTTGAGTTTGCTTGCGCAATGGTAAATTTTGTTTCTTCCATTGCTGATAAATATTCCACTATATTTTCAACTACTCCATTTTTAACTCTTTTGTAAGGACTCTCAATAAAACCATATTTATTAATTTTTGCATAAGTTGATAAACTATTAATTAGACCAATATTTGGTCCCTCTGGGGTTTCGATTGGACAAATTCTCCCATAGTGAGTTGGGTGAACATCACGAACTTCGAATCCAGCTCTCTCTCTTGTAAGACCACCAGGTCCTAAAGCAGAAACTCTTCTTTTATGAGTAATTTCAGATAATGGATTTGTTTGATCCATGAACTGTGAAAGTTGCGAACTAGCAAAAAAATCTTTTAATGAAACAGTTAGTGGTTTAGCGTTAATTAAATCTTGTGGCATAGCAGACTCTATATCAAGAGTTGTCATTTTTTCCTTAATGGCTCTCTCCATTCTATAAACTCCAATACGTGCTTGGTTTTCCACTAATTCTCCAACTGATCTTACTCTTCTATTTCCAAGGTGATCAATATCATCAACTTCATCTTTACCATCTCTTAAATCAAGCATTTTAAAGACTATTGCTAAAATATCATCATTTCTTAAAATTGTAATCTTATCAGAACATTCTAAATTAAGTCTTGAGTTCATTTTAACTCTACCAACATCTGATAAATCATACCTATCAGAGCTAAAAAAAAGATTATTAAAAATCTGAGTGGCTATCTCAATTGTAGGAGGTTCACCTGGTCTTAAAACTTTATAAATTTCTGTAATTGCATCATTTTTATTTTCATTTTTGTCCTGTAAAATAGTTTGAAGCAAATAAGGACCTTTGTTAATTGAATTTGTTATAGAAATTTCAAGTGTTGTAATATTAGCATCAAGTATAGTTTGTAAAATAGTTTCATTTAATTCTGTTCCAATTTTAAAGACACCATCTTCTTCATCGCTTACTTTGATGTCTCTATGTAAAAATTTTCCATAAAGTGAATCTTGAGATATTAAAATATCTTTCAAGCCATCACTTGAAATTTTTTTGGCAGTTAAATAATTAATTTTATCACCTAGTTTGATAACAATTTTTCCAGTTTTAGCATCTATGACTTCTTCTGAAAAATTTTTAGCTTTATAGTTTTCAGGGTTAAATCTTGTTTTCCATTTATTAGTTTTGTTGTCCAAACTAAAAGTTTCTTTTTTATAATAATGATCAACAATATCAGGTTTAGTAAAACCTAGTGCCATTAATAAAGTTGTAGAAAAAATCTTTTTTTTTCTATCAATTCTAAAGTATAAAAAATCCTTAACATCATATTCTAAGTCTAACCAAGAACCTCTATTTGGTATTACTCTACAATTAAAAAGTAATTTACCACTAGCATGTGATTTTCCTTTGTCGTGATCAAAAAATACACCTGGACTTCTATGCATTTGGTTAACAACAACTCTTTGTACACCGTTTGTTATAAAAGTTGCACTATCAGTCATCATGGGAACTTCTCCCATATAAACTTCCTGTTCTTTTGCTGATAAAATATCTTTTGTGTTATTTTCTTGGTCTATTTCGTAAACAACAAGTCTTAAAGTGCACTTGAGGGCAGATGAAAAAGTTAATCCTCTTTGTATACATTCTTCAGTATCAAATTTAGGTTTTTCAAGTCTGTATGAAACATATTCTAATGTTGCTCTGTCATTTAAATCTTCAATTGGGAAAATACTTTTAAAAACACGATCAAAACCTTTGGTTAAGTCTCCAGCTTCGGAATCAAAATCTGTTAATTGCTTATATGAATTTTTTTGTACTTCTATAAGATTAGGTATTGATAAAGTTTCAGCAAGTTTACCAAAACTTTTTCTTATATTTTTCTTTTCAGTAAAAGATAATTGCATTTATAAATAGTTACCGATTATTTAACAATCAGTAATTAAATTCTTTCTAATTAATTTATTTAAGTTCTACTTTTGCGCCGGCTGCTTCTAATTTTGCTTTAATTTCATCAGCATCTTTTTTGTTAACACCAGATTTGACTTCTTTTGGTGCTCCCTCAACTAAGTCTTTAGCTTCTTTAAGGCCTAAAGATGTTGCTGCTCTAACTTCTTTAATAACATTAATTTTTTTATCTCCTGCAGAAATTAACATGATAGTAAAATCATCTTTAGCTTCTTCAGTTGCTGCTCCCGCTGCTGCCGCTGGTGCTGCTGCAGCCATGGCTGTAACACCCCATTTTTCTTCAAGTTGTTTAGATAGTTCAGCTGCTTCAACGACAGTTAAACTTGATAAGTCTTCAATAATTTTATTTAGATCAGGCATTTTTTTTTACTCTTTAGGTTGTTTTTTCAGAAATTTCTGGGATCAAAATACTCATTTTTTCAGAACGTGCAAGTAAAATACTTACTAATTTTGAAGGTGGTGTTGCTAAAATTCCAACTATTTTGGCTCTTGCTTCATCAAGTGTAGGTAAATTAGCTACATTTTGAACTCCAGCTTGATCTAAAATATCTTTACCCATTATTCCGCCAAGAAGCTTGAGATTTTCATTATCCTTAGAAAATTTGGATAATATTCTTGCAGACATTATAGCATCATTTCCGAATGCAACTGCTGTGGCTCCTGTAAATAAACTTGATAGGTCTTTACACTTGGTTTTTTCAAGTGCTATTTTTGTAATTCTATTTTTTGTTATTTTAAATTGTATTCCATGATCTCTCATTTTAGATCTTAATTCATCTAATTGGTTCATGTTTAACCCTTGATAATGAGTGACTAATACTGCTTCACTATTTTCAAATTGCAAAGCTATTTCACTTATATAATTTTTTTTTTGTTCTTTATTCATCATAACTATATACTTTTTCCTAATTTGACTTTGTATGATACGCCCATGCTTGATGTAATAAAAGTACTTTTAATTAAATCACCTTTTAAGGTAATATTCACTTTTTCTTTTTCAAGAGCATCTAAAATAGCATGATAATTTTTTAGTAGCTGATCATCGTGAAAAGATTTTTTTCCAATAGGAACTCCTATATTTCCATCTTTATCATTTCTAATTTCAGCTTGACCAGATTTAGCATTATTCACAGCTTCTTTAATATTTTCAGATACAGAACCTAATTTTGGATTTGGCATTAAACCTTTAGGTCCAAGAATCTTGCCAAGTTTCGATAATTTAATCATCATACCCGGTGTACAAATTAATTTTTCAAAATTTAACTCACCATTTTTAATTTTTTCAATGAATTCATCACTACCTACAATATCAGCACCTGCATCTTTAGCTTCTGTTGCTTTTGTATCCTCGCAAACAACAGCAACTTTTACTTTTTTTCCTGTACCACCAGGTAAATTTACCACTGTTCTAATATTAACTTCACCTTTTTTTTGTTTGTTGTTAACTTGAAAGCTTAAATCAACAGACTCATCAAATTTTGTTGTGCAATTTTTTTTAATTTCTATTAATAACTTTTCTATAGTTTGTGAATCTAGTTCAGAAGTCTTTACCGGTAACTTTTTAAATCTTTTTGATGACATTATTCTTTAACCTCTATGCCCATTGATCTTGCTGATCCAGCAATAATTTTAACTGCCTGTTCTAAGTTATGTGCATTTAAGTCTTTCATTTTTTGTGTTGCAATTTCTTCTAATTGTTTTTTTGAAATTGAACCAGCAACACTTCTACCAGGTTCTTTAGAACCACCTTTTAGCTTTGCGGCTTCTTTAATAAAATATGATGCTGGTGGTGATTTAATTATAAAGTCAAATTTTTTATCCTTATATACTGTAATGATAACAGGTATTGGTTTACCCATAAAAGCTTTTGTTTTATCGTTAAAAGCTTTACAAAATTCCATAATATTAATTCCACGTTGACCTAAAGCTGGTCCAACAGGAGGAGCAGGATTTGCTTGACCACCATTAATCTGTAATTTTATATATCCACTAATTTCTTTTGCCATTAACTTACCTTCTCAACTTGGTTATACTCTAAATCAACAGGGGTAGGTCTACCAAATATTGAGACAGAAACTTTTAATCTTGATTTCTCTTCATCAATATCTTCAACCATACCGTTGAATGATGCAAAAGGTCCATCAACAACCTGAACTTTTTCACCAATGCTGTATTCTATACCAGATTTTGGCTGTGCTACACCATCTTTAATTTGTCCTAATATTTTTTCTATTTCTGCGTCTGACACTGGAACTGGAATGCCTTTTGTACCTAAAAAACCACTTACTCTCTTTATGTTTTTTATCATGTGATAGAGATCATTATCCATTTCGCTTTTTATCAGTACATAACCAGGAAAATATTTTTTTTTTCTTTGAATTCTTTTTCCTCTTTTAACTTCAGTAACATCGTGGGTTGGTACAACAATTTCTTCTATTTTTTCTGAAATTTTAGCTTTTTCAGCCTCTTCTTTTATTAAACCAGCTACTTTATTCTCAAAATTTGAGTGTGATTGAACAATATACCAATTTTTCATTAAATACTCACTTTCAATAAAACTTCTAGTAATAATTTTAAAACTTGATCAAGAAGCAAAAAAAAGAGGGACATGACTACTGCCATAGCAAAAACCATTAAAGCCCCTTGTATAGTCTCTTTACCAGTGGGCCATGAAACTTTAAAAGCTTCCTGTTTAACTTCTTGAATAAATTTTATTGGGTTTTTCATAATATATAGTTACACTTATTGGCAGGAGCGGAGGGACTCGAACCCTCAGCCTCCGGTTTTGGAGACCGGCGCTCTACCAATTGAGCTACACTCCTATAGAGTTTACTCTATAATTTTAGTTACTACTCCAGCTCCAACTGTTCTACCACCTTCACGAATAGCAAAATTTAACTTTTCACTCATCGCAATCGGTGTAATTAGTTTAACTATAAATTTTGCGTCATCACCAGGCATAACCATTTCTGTTCCTGCTGGTAACTCAACTTCTCCAGTTACGTCAGTTGTTCTAAAATAAAACTGAGGTCTATATTTCGTAAAGAAAGGAGTATGTCTTCCACCCTCTTCTTTTTTTAATACATAAGCCTGAGCTTCAAATTTAGTATGAGGGGTTACCGAACCAGGTTTACAAAGGACTTGTCCTCTTTGAATATCATCTCGTTCAACACCTCTTAATAATATACCAACGTTATCTCCAGCTTCACCTGAATCTAAAAGTTTTCTAAACATCTCAACACCAGTACAAACTGATTTCTTGGTATCAGAAATACCAACAATTTCAATTTCTTCACCAGTTTTGACAACACCCGATTCAACTCTACCAGTTGCAACAGTTCCTCTTCCTGATATTGAAAAAACATCCTCAACAGGCATTAAAAAAGGTTTATCAATTGCTCTAGAAGGTTGAGGAATAAATTCATCAACTGTTTTCATTAATTCTATAATAGAATTTTTTCCAATTTCATCATCTCTACCTTCTACAGCTGCTAAGGCAGATCCTTTAGTAATTGGAGTTTTATCTCCTGGATATTTATAAGAAGTTAAAAGTTCTCTTATTTCTTCTTCAACAAGTTCAATCATTTCTTTGTCATCTACTTGATCAACTTTATTTAAGTAAACAACAATAGAAGGTATTCCAACTTGTCTTCCTAAAAGAATATGCTCTCTAGTTTGTGGCATAGGACCATCAGCAGCATTAACTACTAAAATTGCTCCATCCATTTGTGCAGCACCAGTGATCATGTTTTTAACATAGTCAGCGTGTCCTGGACAATCTACATGAGCATAATGTCTCTTGTCAGTTTCATACTCAACATGGGCAGTTGAAATTGTAATTCCTCTTTCTTTTTCTTCAGGAGCTTTATCAATTTGATCGTACGCAGTAAATGTTGCAGTTGAACCAGCAGTTTCTGATAATACTTTAGTGATCGCAGCAGTTAAA
>Ga0307986_10002022_pt1 | contig 14591 bp, 15 predicted proteins | sample EllFjometageno82_FD_203170 | JGI IMG/M metagenome (GOLD analysis project Ga0307986, IMG submission 203170) | Marine microbial communities from Ellis Fjord, Antarctic Ocean - #82 | ecosystem: Environmental > Aquatic > Marine > Unclassified | place: Southern Ocean | collected 2014-10-09
CTGTATCAATATAGATAATATAAGGTTCACCTGTTTCAATTCTTGCAGTCAGTAATCTAATCCATAAATTTCTAGCTGACATTGTTGATTGAATAGATCCATCAGCTGGACTTTTTAATGCCCACTGTTCATCATTTTCAACAGCTCTCATAAATGCATCTGATAATAAAACTCCATGATGAAGATTTAAAGCTTTTCTATTTGGGTCACCACCTGTTGGTCTTCTCATTTCAATGAACTCTTCAATTTCAGGATGATCAATTGGTAAGTAACACGCTGCTGAACCTCTTCTTAAAGATCCCTGGCTAATTGCCATTGTTAATGAATCCATAACTTTAATGAATGGAATTATCCCAGATGTCTTTCCAACTTTACCAATTTTTTCACCAATCGATCTAAGGTTTCCCCAATAACTGCCAATCCCACCACCTTTAGCTGCTAACCAAACGTTTTCACTCCATAAATCAAGAATTCCATTTAAACTGTCTGACGCTTCATTTAAGAAACATGAAATTGGTAAACCTCTTTTAGTTCCACCATTTGACAAAACTGGAGTCGCTGGCATAAACCATAAATTACTAATATAGTTATAAATTCTTTGAGCATGTAAATTGTCATCAGCATATGCACTTGCAACACGTGCAAAAAGATCTTGATAAGATTCATTTGGACCTAAATATCTATCTGTTAAAGTTGCTCTACCAAAATCAGTTAATTTTGAATCTCTTGATCTATCGATCTTAATAATAATGCCTTTTTCATTCTGAAATAGTTCAGTATCATTGCTTAGTGAAAATAAATCTGGTCTTTTTTCTTTTACTATTTCACTGTTATTTGGGCTATATTCGGAGACAGCTTTCTTTAGAGCCTGCGATAGAATCTTGTTCATATTTTAGTACTTATAAAGTTAATTTACATAAAACAACTACATGTTGTACGTATATAGTGTTGATATACCATATAAATCATTAATCAACAGAACATTTGTAGAACATTACAAAAAAATATCAATAAGATAATTAAAAAAAATGTAAGAAACATAAGTAATGACAAAGATTTTAAAAATAGACCCATATGGTTTCAGAGAGTATGACGCAAGATGGTTGTACGAAGAGGACATAAACCTACTTGGAATGACGAATCTAGGTAAAGGTTTAGGTACTCAAATTATAAAACATACAAAAAAAAATAACCCACGAGTGATTGTTGGTCATGATTATAGATCCTACAGTGAAGAAATTAAAATTGCTTTAAAAAAAGGAATCCTTTCAACAGGATGTAACATCGAAGATATTGGTTTGTCATTATCCCCTACTGTTTATTTTGCACAATTTAATTTAAATGCAGATGCAGTTGCAATGGTTACGGCAAGTCACAATGAAAATGGTTGGACAGGAGTTAAAATGGGTATCAAAAAAGGTTTAACTCATGCTCCTGAAGAAATGAAAGAATTAAAAGATATTACCTTAAATCAAAAATTTATTGAAGGAAAAGGTAGTGAAAAATTAATTGATGGATTTCAGAAAATTTACAAAGATGACTTGATAAATAAAAATAAAATAAAAAAAAAAATTAAAGCAGTTGTTGCGTGTGGAAATGGAACAGCTGGAATATTTGCCCCAGAAATTTTAAGAGGTATTGGTTGTGAGGTTGTTGAATTAGATTGTAATCTAGATTGGACATTCCCAAAATATAATCCAAATCCAGAGGATTTAGAAATGCTTCATGAAATAAGTAATGCGGTTAAAAATAACAAAGCAGATATTGGATTTGGTTTTGATGGTGATGGGGATAGAGTTGGTGTTATTGATAATAAAGGTAATGAAATTTTTTCTGATAAGATTGGATTATTAATTGCAAGAAATCTATCTAACTCTTATAAAAATTCTAAATTCGTAGTAGATGTTAAATCAACTGGATTATACTCAAAAGATAAAATTTTATTAGAAAATAATTGTGAAACAATTTACTGGAAAACTGGCCACTCTCACATAAAGAGAAAAGTGAATACTGAAAAAGCTTTAGCCGGTTTTGAAAAGAGTGGTCACTTCTTCTTTAATGAACCATTAGGATTTGGTTATGATGATGGAATTAATTCTGCAATTCAAGTTTGCCACTTATTAGAAAGTCAGAATAAAACGATGAATGAAATTATAAATGAATTACCTAAAACTTTTCAAACACCTACTATGGCACCTTTTTGTAGAGATGAAGAAAAATATCAATTGGTTGAAGATTTAGTAAAACAAGTAACTGAAATTAAAAATAATAAGATTAAGATTGATGATCAAGAAATTACAGAAATATTAACAGTTAATGGAATTAGGTTTTCTTTTAAAGATGGTTCTTGGGGGTTAATTAGAGCCTCATCAAATAAACCTTCATTAGTTGTTGTAACTGAAAGCCCTACATCAGATAATCGAAAGAAAAATATTTTTGATTTTATTGATAATTTGCTTCAGAAAACTGGAAAAGTAGGTGAATACGATCAAAAAATATGATGAAACCTCATGACTACATTTCGTTATATTTACTTGTTATCGTTTTAACGGTGTTATCAGTTAACTTTATATATCGATTATATTTCTAAAAGTTATTATTATCTCTTTCTATAATCCCACGGATACTGAAATGTCATTGCCCACATTCCTAATTTATTAGCTTTTGCGTGATCTTCGTCTTTAATGAACTTTTTAGAATATCTCCTATAAGCAAAGGCATAACCACTTCTTACTAAATAACTTGATAAACTTTCATCATTGACAAAACATTCAGCTAGAGTTCTTTTGTACCGGTCTTTACCTTCGCTAATACATTCAACTTTATTGATACCAATCTTTTCAATTAAGATTTTTTTAGCTTTGACTCCACAAGGTAATTTAACCCCTTCTTTAATACAAGTTTGTTTTAATTCAGGGGCGTCAATACCGGTAAATCTGATTTTTTCTCCATTAAGGTGGATAGTGTCACCGTCTATAATTTTTAAATTCTCAGCATAAGTATTCCCAGTTAATAACAAACCAAGAACTATAATTTTTAAAAGTTTTTTCATTTAAAAAATCCTTTATAATTTATTTAGATTTTTTTTTATATTAATGGCCACTTTTATAAATTATTTATTTTTGCGATCATACCCACCTCATAGTGACCGGGTACGTTACACGCTGCTTCGAGTTCTACTTCATTGTTAAATTTCCAAATTATTTCAGCACTTTTGTTTGGTTCTATTAAAACACTATTAGAGTGAGAATGTTTCATTGAATTATCTTTTTTTGACAATTCTTTCATTTTTTTTTTATCAATTCTATCAGCTAATAATATTTCATTTTCTACCATCTTCATCATTTCTGGCTGGTGTTTGAGATGCATTTCTTTAGTAGCAATATTAAATTCATGAACAAATTCTCCGTGATTATAAACAATGAATTTTATTGTTTGGTTTTTTTTTATTTTAAATTCACTTGGCTCATAATAATTGTCATACATTTTAACTTTGATAACTTTAACTACCTCAGAAGGGTCTCCTTTTTCACCTATCATGTTCATTGAACTAGCAATTGAGATGCCAGGTATTAAAATAAATAATAATATAATTTTTTTCATGTCTAACAATAATGTTTAATATTAATTAAAATAGTATTAATTTTGACACACTGGTAATATGCATTTTTCATTATTTTCTTATTTCTAGACTCAAATAATTCATCTATATTAACTTATGGCACCATGTAAAAAAATTTCCTTCAAATCTTATTCTTTTCTAAAATTATACTAACATAGACCTTAGGTGATCTGACAACCGAAGAGAAAATTGTACTATACCAAGTGTTGGGTTTTGATATCCCCCCGTTACATAGATTGATGAGCCAGCTACATAAAGATTGTTAGATCCAAAAACTTTACAATTTTTATCAACTACACCAAACTTACGATTATCTGACATTCGTGTTCCACCCATATGATGTTGTCCACCTAATTCATCATTTTCAGGATAATCTAAATCATTAACCAGCCAGTCATCAAGTTTGATCCTTCCGATATTGTCATTTAAAAACCATTCATTAAAAACATTAATGGATTGCTTTATGGTTTTTCTGTCTAAGGCATTTTTAGACCAAGTTAAGTTTGCTTTTGCTATTCCAAATCTATCAGTTTCATTTAATAAGCTCACTGAACTCGTTTTTGCTGGGGATTGCTCCCACGAAGCTCGAAATGTAATGCCACAAAGAATTCTTTTATCTAAGAGTTTTGCAATTTTATTACCTAACTTTGGAGCCACACAAATTAAATCTTTTATCATTTGCTTAGTCTCAGAAGAGCTAGCACCAAGCATTCGAAATGAACAGCCAAGAATCTTATTTATTTTTTGTGGTTTTTCTTTAAGAGAATAAAATTGTTTAACATATACACTATTTTTAACAAATGCTCTTCCAAGCGTAAAAACCGGATGTTCCATCCAGTATTTTCCTATTGGGGTTGTGGGATCAAAATATTTTCCTTCATATTTTTTTTTAAACCAAAGAAGATAACGACTGTTCTCTATTCCGCCCATAGCTAGGACAAATTTTTTTGCTCGTATAGTTAATAAATTATTTGTGTAACTTTGCACTTTAATGGTCTTAATCACCTCTTTATCTCCATTAATATCTTGTAAATTAGAATTTATAAATAATGTTATATTTGGTGAATTAGATAATTTAGATTGATATTTTTCTTTAAATCTAACTTTTGATGTTTGATACTTAATTGGTTTTACATTATTTAGATTTGCATCTAGATATTCAAACTCGTTATTTATCTCCAAGATTTTGCAGGCTTTTTCTAAATAGCTATATAATTCATTATATTTTATTGGCCATCTGTATTCTTCACCTAGATAACCTCGATCAAAATCAATTTTTTCAAAAGTTCTGCACATCCCACCCCAATGATTTGTACTTCCTCCTAAATATCTTAATCTTGTGACATCAAGAGGAAGGTATGGGTCTCCAGTAAGTTTTCCTTTATAAATATCTTGGGACTCATCTGTAAACTCTGTTGAGCCAGCTTCTATTAAGGCAATTTTTAATCCAGATGCTCCTAATTCATTTGCAATTGTTATACCAGCTGCTCCCGCACCTATTATGCATGCATCATATAACAAATTTGGAATATTTTTATTATTTTGAATATTTAAATCAATAATCATGTTGAAACTTTAGATATAAGATTATTGTAGGTCTTGTGATTTTAAAACCCATCCATTAATAACTCTTAAATTTTGATTATCTTGTTTACTATATAATATAGGAAAAAAAGATAATATTGCTAATGTTATAAAAAATTTTCTACGTTTCATTTTTTTATTATATATAATAACTAATTATCTTAAAGTTTTAATTTGAACAAAAAAAATCAAACAAACTATATAAAGTAATAGAGGAAGCTGGTGATTATGTGGTTAGGTCTATTGCAATAGGTTCTCACTTATTTATCTAATTTTTAGATAATACTAATTTAACTTTTTCCAATATCCATAAACACAACGCGTACCACGTCTTGAACAATCATAAGTGTCATGAAGAATACCATTTATAACAACTGTTATGTGTTTTGAACAAGATACAATTAAAGTACCCATTGGAAGTTCACTTTTTTTTAAATGAACCTTACAACCTTGCCCAATAAACATTGTTGGGGTCCAATTCCATCCTAGCTTTTCAAGATATTTTTTAACTACTACTCTATGTGTGCCTGATCTTGGACTATCATTTTTTTGTTTTAAACTTTTTGCAAGTTTAGTCCTTGATGTAGTTCTAAATTCCTCGTTAGCTTTATAGAGGTCATCATAAATTTTTTGATAAGGAAGGCCCGATACAATTGCAATAGACCTAACCACACAATCTCCAGCTATACCTTTGTACCCAGCAGCAGATCTACCTCCATCATTAATTTGTAATTCTAAATTGCTGCTTGAAAACAACTTTTTAAAAAAATTCAAGAGTTGCTTTTATGATCTAATATCTCCACCATACACAGGGTTGCATATTCACGCCATTCATTAGCTGATTTATCCTTCAGATTATTAAGATGATTCATATTGCTATCGATATTTTCTTGATGCTTGACTTTATCATCTTTTTCTAGATTTTTTTCCATGTTAGTAAGATTGGTTTTCATTGCATTAATCCAACTATTACCAAGCTCTACACATTTGTCGTCACTTTTTTCATCACAAATTTGTTTAAAAAAATTAAAAATAACATCATTGGCTTTAATCTCATTATTCATTTTATTTTCCAAAAATACCTAATTTAACATCATAATCAACTGCCACCCCATAATCAGGATCATCATCACTATCTACAACAAGCTGACCAGCTCTACTTAGCAGCTTATGACAATCACGAGTTAAATGTCTAAGCTTAACTTTTTTTCCAAAACTATTGTATTTATCAGCAATATCTTCAATTGCCTTTAAAGCTGATTGATCAATTACTTTTGATGCTGCAAAATCAATAATAATTAACTCAGGATCTTCTTCTGGTTTAAATAATTCTAAAAAACTATTGGTTGAACTAAAAAAAAGCGCTCCTTCTATTTCATAAACTTTTGCACCTTTTTCTGTTTTAGAAGGTCTTTCAGTTGCTCTAATTTTTGAGGCAGACTTCCATGCAAAAACTAAAGCAGAGACTATTACTCCTACTATTACTGCAACTGCTAAGTCCTCTAGGACAGTCACAACAGTTACAAGTACTGTAACCAATGCGTCACTCTTTGGTACAAAAAATAATATTTTTAGTGAGTTCCAGGCAAACGTTCCAATCACAACCATAAACATCACACCAACTAGGGCTGCTATTGGGATCATTTCAATATAAGAAGAGGCATACAGAATAAAAATTAATAAGAATAATGCAGCTGCAATTCCAGCTATTCTAGTTCTTCCACCTGACCTAACATTAATCATTGATTGTCCTATCATTGCACAACCACCCATTCCTCCAAAAAAACCTGTAATGGTGTTGGCAAACCCTTGTGCTAAACATTCCTGACTAGCTCCACCTCTTTTATTGGTTATCTCTCCCACTAAATTTAAAGTTAATAAACTTTCTATTAATCCAATAGAGGACAGTATAAATGCATAGGGAAAAATAATCTTTAGTGTTTCCAGATTAAAAGGAACACTTGGAATAGAAAAATTTGGAAGACCACCTTTAACACTGGCTAGATCACCAACATTTGGTATGTCAATTTTTAAGGTTAAAGCTAAGATAGTTGTAAATAAAATAGCTACCAATGTAGAGGGTAACAACTTTGTTATTTTAGGTAAGAACCAAATAACAAACATTGTAAACGCAACAAATATAATTGAATAAAGCAATGTATTGCCTGTAATCCAAACAGAATCACCTAAGGCATTTATTGTTTTAAACTGACTTAGTTGTGAAATACCAATTACTATTGCAAGACCATTAACAAAACCCAACATTACTGGCTGCGGAACCATTCTTATAAATTTTCCAAGTTTAAAAACTCCTGCTAACAATTGTAAAATTCCCATTAAAACTACCGTTGCAAATAAGTATTGAGCTCCATGATCCATAACTAGTGAAACCATCACAACAGCTAATGCACCTGTTGCTCCCGAAATCATTCCAGGACGCCCACCAAACACAGCTGTAATTAAACCAACAATAAATGCTGCGTAAAGACCAGATAAAGGCGCAACTCCAGCAACAAAAGCGAAGGCAATCGCCTCAGGAACTAAGGCTAGAGCAACTGTTAATCCAGATAAAACTTCAATTCTAAACAAAGAGAAGGATGCACCTTCTTTTGGAATGTAATCTTGCGCATTGAATCCAATAGATTTAGCAAATGATGAGAGTGTTGTTTTAATCAAAGGTACCTTAAAATTTTAATTATTTATAAATCAAGTTGTAAACTAGTTTAGTAAAGCAAGCAGTTGATAAAGTCTAGTTTCAATTATTAAGTGTAGAACTATTTCAAGAGAATCAATTACAACTAATACAAGGGTGGCGTAGGGAGACTGAAACCACCCCGACCCCCATAACTAAAAACTTTTTCTTAAATTATTAATTATAGTTTCTAAAGATTTTTTTGAATAAGGTTTTCCCTTAACAATCCAAACGGATAATGGCCATGTACTGTCATTTTTAGAACGAGCTATTATATGAATATGTAATTGAGGAACTATATTTCCAATTTTTTCAACATTAAGTTTTGTTGTTTTAAATTTTTTTTTCATTATTTTGCTACAAATAACTATTTCCTCCATAAGTAGAATTTGATCTTTTTGCTTAAGGTCAGTGATATCACATACTTTTTTTCTATTTGGAATTAAAATTATCCAAGGAAATCTAGAATTATCTATTAGCCTAATAGTGCATAATTTTAATTTTGCAATATGGTAAGAACTTTTAAGAAAATTTTTATTAACTTTTTTCATTAATTGATTAAAGATATTTCTTCAGTTTGTCTGAAAAAATTACTTTTTTGTTATTCATATAATCTTCATGATTTTTTTCAATATTTTTAAGTTCATAAAGATAATTAACCATAACGCCAAAAGATCTATTAAAACCAGTTTCAGAAATATTAGCATTAATAATTATATCCTCAACAATTGCTCCATTACCTAGATGAAATCTACTAACATCATTAATTGGAAGTCCTTTTTCATTTTTTTCATTAACAATATAATGAGCAACTAACTTTATTATTGCATTTTTATTTTTAATAAACCGATTATCACCAATTTTCAGATCTTGTGATTTTAAAAAAGATACATTTTGGTCAGTTAAATCTCCTAAAATATTTTTGGTTTTACTTTCTTCTAAATATGAAAACCATTCAACAAGTCCTGGTATGGGTGACAAAGTTCCAAAATTTTTAATATGAGGAAGTTCTTCTTGTATTTCGTATACAACTCTTTTAATTAAAAAGTTACCTAGCGTGACTCTTGATAAACCTTCTTGACAATTGCTAATTGAATAGAATGTTGCTGTATCATGTCTTGTTAAATCTTTATTTGATGGTTTCATTAATTCCTGTATAGATTTACCTAAACCTTTAGTTAAGGCTACCTGAACAAAAATAATTGGTTCATCTTCTAATGCGGGATGAAAATAAGAAAAAAATCTCCTATCTTCACCTAATCTTCTTTTAAGTTCATTCATATCTTTCATTTGATGAACTCTTTCATATTTAATTATTCGTTCTAAAATAGCTGCTTTTGTATCCCATGTGATTTTTTCAAGCTTAAGAAACCCAGGATTAAACCAAGCTCTAAATAAATGTCTTAAATCATCATCCAGGGCCCTGAGCTCATTGTTCTTATTCAAAATTTTTAATAAATCTTCTCTTAAATTAATTATAATAGAAGTTCCATTAGGTGCCATATTTAATCTTCTAAATAACTCTCTTCTATTGCCCTCAGAGACATTAAATAGATCTGATAAAGTTTTTTCATTTTGTGAATTTTTATAAACATCTATAGCTTCATTTACTTTTGTGAAGCTAGGTTTGTATTTTTCATTAATTCGTTTGAAGAATAATAATTTATTTTCTGTAGAAAGAGTTTCATAGTGTTTTGTAATAGCTCTTGCAACAGCGATACCGAATGCTGCACCCTTATTTGAAATTAGATCATCACATAAAGATAAGATCGATTCCACATCGTTTTCCTTAATATTATTTTTATTAAACAGCTTTTGACCAGCGTCAGCAATTAGTGAAATTATTTGTTTCAGGTTAAACATAAAATTTAATTTTTTTATTAAAGCTTAAAGTATTCATAAAAAAATTTAAAAGCTATAATAAGCAAAAAAATTCCAAAATACTTACTTATTTTTTTTTTATCGATTGTATGAACCGTTCTTGCTCCAATTCTTGCCATAAATGTCGTGATAGGTATAAAAATTAAAAAAGCTGGTATGTTTAAAAAACCAATACTTAATGGAATATTTGTCTTTAAATAGCTGCCTGTAATTAAAAATCCAAGTGCACCGAATAGTGCTATCAAAAAACCGATAGCTGCTGCACTCCCAATTGCTCTATTAATTGAGTACCCAAAGAATTTTAATATCGGCACATTCATTACGGCACCACCAATACCCATTGGCGCTGATATAAAGCCAACTAAAAATCCTAAAATAATTTTTAAGTGTAATTTAATCTTAAGAGTAATATTTTTTTCTTTCTCTTTAAGTAATAATAAATAAATACTTAGTAGAAATATAACGATAGCAAAGAAAAGAACTAATGTCTTTGTTTTAACAGTTGCTGCGAAAAGTGTTCCAAAAATAACTCCTACTACTACAAATATTCCATAAATTTTAACAATATCAAAGTCTACTGCTTTAAATTTGTGATGAGTTAAAACAGATACTGCTGAAGTTGGGATTATAATTGCAAATGAAGTTCCAACAGCCAAATGCATTACGTAATCTTGATCAATACCTAAGGAGTTAAATATATAAAACAAAAAAGGTACTGTGATTAAACCTCCTCCGATTCCAAATAACCCCGCAACAAAACCAACAGGTATTGCTGTTAAGGCCATTAATATGCTAAAATAAATATATTCGTTAGATAATAAGGAGCTAAGCAGATTGTCCTACTGATGTACCAACATTATTAAATTTAATTTTATCCATAATATGATCAATTTTTTTAATATCTGCGTCTCGAACACACATATTCTCACTTAAATATCTCTTCCAGAAACTAGAACCTGTTTGCCCATGGAACAATCCAAGTGTATGTCTCATAATCTGATTTAATCGTGTCCCTTTTTTTATCTCTTCTCTTACATAGGGCAACAACTGCTCGATAACTTCATGTCTACTTGGCACATCTTCATTATTAAATATTTCTCTTTCTATATCAGCTAACAAATATGGTGTGTGATAGGCCGCTCTTCCAATCATTATGCCATCTACTTTTTTTAAATGATTTTTCATCTCATCAGTTGTAGTAATTCCACCATTAATAATTATTTCCTCTTTAGGAAAATCTTTTTTTAAACGATAAACAAAATCATATTTTAAAGGTGGAATATTTAAATTTTGTTTAGGGGTAAATTTTCCAAGAATAGCTTTCCTTGCGTGAATAATAAAAGTTTTAACACCAGTACTTTTTAATGTTGAAATAAAATGATGTAAGTTTTCATAGTCTTCAGTGTCATCATAACCAATCCTAGTTTTAATCGTAACTGGCAATTTTGTAACTGACTGCATTTTACTTAAACAATCTGCAACTAAATTTGGCTCTTTCATTAAGCACGCACCAAATTTATTTTTTTCAACTTTTTTAGAAGGACAGCCTAAATTTAGATTAATTTCATCGTAGCCAAAATCTTCACCTGCTTTTGTAGCTTCTGCTAATAGAGTTGGGGAAGAGCCACCAATTTGGAGTGCGATAGGTTTTTCGTTAATATTAAATTCTAATAACTTTTTTTTATCACCTCTATGAATTGCTTCAGAGACAACCATTTCACTATAGAGAAGTGTATTTTTACTAATTAATCTTAAAAAAAATCGCTCATGACGATCAGTACAATCCATCATGGGGGCAACAGATACTTTCCTGTTCATGATTAACTTTTATATTATTTCTTTAGTTATTTGTAGTGTCTGAATCTTCAGGATTTACTTCAGTTATTCCAACTTCCTTTTCCGTTTCAGCTATTTGATCTAAAGGGACTTCAGTTTCTTCAGCGGTAACTTCTAGCTCTGAATTAACTTCTACCTCAGTTTCTTCTGCAGCAACTTCTAACTCTGAGTTAACTTCTACTTCAGGCTCTGCTTTAGCTGTAAGTTCTTCAAGATCATCTGGAGATACTAAAATTTTTTCTGGAATTTTTCTTGCTCTTTTTGATGGCAAAATAGGAGTTCCACTTTTAGAAATTTCTCCTTTATACATGCTGTCAAAATCATCACCAATAATTTCATCATCATCCGTACCATCATCAACCTGTTCTACATGTTTTCTAAGCTTGTGAATTGCACTTTCGGTTAAATCTGGAACTTTAATGGTTTCTTCTGCAATTTCTCTTAATGCAATAACGGTATTTTTGTCATTGTCTCTATCAAGGGTAGGCTCTATACCTGAATTTAATTGAACTGCTCTTTCTTTTGCAACCAATACTAATTCGTAAGGACTATCTACTTTATCTATACAATCTTCTACAGTTACTCTAGCCATGGGCAGTATCTATAATATGCTTAAAATAAAATCAAGTTTAATTTTATAAATAATGAGGATTCAACTTATTCTTTATTAAAAATAACAGGGATAGTGCAACTAATATGTAAGAACTTGAAACTAGAGCAATTTGTTCTATTGAAAAGTCATTATCTATAAGAATTCCAAAGAGTGCTGTGCCAAAAGCAGTCGAAAATACCATCAAAGCTGTTGTTAACGCTTTGATGGAGCCTATGTATTTGACACCGTAAACTTCAGCCCAAGTAGCAGAACCTAAAACGTTAGCTAATCCATTTGAGATACCAATTAACCCAAGAAAGAAAAAAGATGATGTTGGGGTATTAAAATAATAAAGGACAAATGTAGAAAATAGTAGAGGAATATTCATATAGATTAATAATTTTCTGCTACTAAATTTATCAATTAGAAAACCAGATAAAAATAAAGTAATTACAGATAAAATTGAATACACCATAAATGATTGAGCGATTACATAAGGTCCCCAATTTTTAGAAGACACTATAAATGATTGATAAACAAATGTGCCTGTAGCGATTGAAGGCATGGCCAACATACTTAAGCAAACAATATAAAATCTATAATCTTTTAATACCTCACTTCTTTTCCATTGTTTTATATCTTTTGTTTTTACTTTTTTTATATTTACAGTCTCTCTTGAATCTAGTTTGATATTTTTTACCAGTAAAAAAACAACTATTGGAAGTATCACAATAACTAAAATTGAAATTACAATCCAAATATGTCTCCAATCAACAAAGGTTAATAAAAAAATAATTAACAAGGGTAAAATAAATTCCGCTAAAGACAGGCCCAGCCAAGTAGTGCTAAGCGCTCTGCCTCTACTTTTTTCAAAAAATCTTGCTATGGTGGTAGTTGCTGTGTGAGACATCAGCCCTTGACCTGAAAGTCTCATTAAAAAAATAGAAAAAAATAAGAAAATTACTGATGAGATTTTAGAAAAAAGAAAACAAGAAATGGCTAATAAGGTGACTACATAAAATGCAAATCTTAAAATATTAATATCATCTATTTTTTTTCCAATCCAAACAAGAATAAAACTACTTAATAAAGTTGCTGATGCATAAATTGATCCAAATTGTCCATGGGTAATAGAAAGAACATCTCTTATACTAGAATTAAATAAGCCTAGAAAAAAACTCTGTCCAAAGCTTGAAAAAAATGTAAATATGAATCCAAATAAAATTACTTTAAAATTCAAACTTTTAAACATAGGAAATATAATTTATGAGCAATATTGCATTTATAGGTTTAGGTGTCATGGGTTATCCGATGGCTGGATATATATCAAAAGCAGGACATGATGTAACTGTTTTTAATCGAACAAGTACAAAAGCTGATAAATGGGTTGCTGAATTTAAAGGTTCAAAAGCAGATACACCTGCAAAAGCTGCTGGAAGTGCTGACTTTATATTTACCTGTGTTGGTAATGACAACGATCTAAAAGAAGTTACTTTTGGAGATAACGGTATTTTTAAAACAATTAAAGAGGGTGCTATCTATGTTGATAACACTACTGCTTCTGCAACGATTGCTAGAAAGATTTATGATCACTCATTAAAAAATAAATTTGGTTTCTTAGATGCACCTGTTTCAGGTGGTCAAGCTGGAGCTGAAAATGGTGCTCTAACAGTAATGATTGGTGGAGACCAGAGTAATTTCGATAAAGCAAAAGACATTATTAATTGTTATAGTAAAAAAATGAAGTTGTTAGGTGGTGCTGGTAATGGGCAGCTAGCAAAAATGGTTAATCAAATTTGTATTGCAGGTTTAGTTCAAGGTTTATCTGAAGCTATTAATTTTGGAGTAAAATCTGGACTGAATATGGAGGATGTAATTGAAGTTATTTCTAAAGGTGCCGCACAATCTTGGCAAATGGAAAATAGATATAAAACAATGCTTGAAGACAAATTTGAGCATGGCTTTGCAGTTGATTGGATGCGGAAAGATTTAAAAATTGCAATGGAAGAAGCAAAAAATAATGGCTCTCTATTACCTGTAACTGAAATAGTTGATAAATATTATAGTGAAGTTCAGGGAATGGGTGGAAACCGTTGGGACACTTCTAGTCTAATCAGAAGATTAAGTAAATAATCTCAAATGCAACAAATATACTACGAGGATTTTACTGAGATCAAAAATAAAATCTGGTCTATGCTGGATAATGCTATTAAAGATAGAAGTTCTCCATTTAGAACTCCTGTGTTCATCTGTGGTAATCAAGATGATTTTGATGGAAGAATTATAGTTCTTAGAAAATCAGATCAATCAAACAATCTTATTCAATACCATAGTGATATTAGGTCAAATAAAATTGCTAAATTAAAAGATAATAAAAATGCTTC
>Ga0307986_10002023_pt1 | contig 14582 bp, 17 predicted proteins | sample EllFjometageno82_FD_203170 | JGI IMG/M metagenome (GOLD analysis project Ga0307986, IMG submission 203170) | Marine microbial communities from Ellis Fjord, Antarctic Ocean - #82 | ecosystem: Environmental > Aquatic > Marine > Unclassified | place: Southern Ocean | collected 2014-10-09
AAAATCGTGTAGATATTAGTAAAAATAAAGAGGAAGATATTTCAGGAGGCTATATTTTAAAAATCGACAAAACCACAGGAGATGGAGGTATATTAAATAAAGACATTGCCTTTGGATCTCAATATAGTCCACGTGGAGAGCTTGAATCATATAAAAACACTTCTTTTCTTTATCAATACCCCAAGTCAGATGACATTAATGATTCGCAAAAAGAATACATTCAAAACTACATTAACGACTTTGAAACCGCTCTTTTTTCTAATGAATTTACCTCAGCTGAAAATGGCTATCAAAAATTTATTGATATTGACACTTTTATTGATTTTTTTATTTTGAACGAACTCTCAAAAAATCCTGATGGTTATCGCATTAGCACTTATATGCATAAAGACAAAGGAGAAAAATTGAAAATGGGCCCTATATGGGATTTTAATATTGCCTATGGAAATGTTGACTATTGTGATGGAGCATCCACGGTCGGCTGGGCTTATCAATTTAATAACGTCTGTCCTAACGATAGTATGCAAGTACCTTTTTGGTGGAATCGTTTCCTAGAAGACCCTGAATTTGTAATTCTCCTTCAAACTAGATGGACTGAGTTAAGAAATAATATTTTAGCAACCCAGACAATACTTAGCCAAGTCGAAATTCTTCAAAAAACATTAAATTCAAGCAATGCTAGTGATAAAAATTTCTCTAAATGGCTTGTTTTAGGAAAATATATTTGGCCTAATGCTTTTGTAGGTGATTCATATTCAAGTGAAATAAATTATCTTAAAGACTGGATTTTAAATCGAATGGATTGGCTAGACACTAATATCGATTTATTATAAGTATTAAAAATTCTATTTTAATTCCTAACCAATCTAATTTTAAAATCTATGAAAAGAAGAAGCTTTTTACAAAACTCAACTCTCGGAGCTATAGGTATTACAAACCTTTCTAGCTTTTCATCAATATTTTCAGAAAACTTGTCAAATATTAAAATTTCAATCACTCCGTGGTCATTGATGAGAACAGGTTATGGGGATCAAGATCCTCAAGGAATCGATGTTTTTGATTATCCTGCTGTTGCTAGTTCTTTAGGTTTTAATTACATAGATCACGAAATGTTTCATTTTCCACCTAACCTTAGTGAAAGTCATTTGAGAATAATGAATGAAAATTGTAAAATAGCAGGTGTTAAAAGTGCTGTATTTTTAACAGGAGGGGCAGGAGACATTGGTGATGCTAATTTAAATATGCGTAAAAAAGCATTAGAAACTTATCGCTATTGGGTTGATGTAGCAGCAGCATTAGGATGTAAATCCATACGAAATGTTTGCGGAGAATACATAAGTATTTCCCATGAAGAAAAATTAAAATATGCTGTTGAAGGAGTAAATGAACTTGGAGAATACGCAGCATCGAAAGGACTAGATTTGCTTATCGAAAATCACAACGGATATTCTTCTGATCCAGAATGGATGATTGCACTTATGGAAGAGGTGGATTTAAAAAATGTAGGGATTCTTGGTGATTTTACCAATTGGACCTTAGAAAAAAATCCAGAGACATTCTATCCTGACCCTTACAAAGGAATTGAATTATTAGCGCCTTACATAAGAGCTGTAAGTGCAAAATCAAAACGATTTACAGCAGACGGAGAGGAAACCACAACTGACTACAAGAGAATGTTTAAAATTCTTGAAAAAGCTCCTAATTTAGAATTTGCTGGAGTAGAATTTTTTGGAAATGAAATCTCAAGAAATCAAGGTGTTAAATTCACTAAAGAACTCATTCAAAGAGTTCTAAAAACAGACTAATAACTAGTTCAACTTTAAATTGACTTCCTAATAGAGGACTTTAAGTTTGGAATTAGAGCCGGAGGTACACTTAAAGCATCAATTCCCATTTTAAGAAAAGCTGGTACACAAGATTCTTTAGAGGCAAGCTCCCCACAAATACTGACTTTTTTTCCATATTGATGCGCTATTTTCGTGAAACTTTCAATAAGAAGAAGCATGCTTTCTTCAGCTTGATCTAAATAATTAATAAGATTATCATTTGTTCGATCTGCAGCCATTAGAAATTGAGCTAAATCATTTGTTCCAAAAGAAAAGAAGTCTACTGAATTAACGAAAAGTTCAGGACGAAAAGCAACATTTGGGACTTCAACCATAATTCCAATAGGGATGATTTTTTTTAATTTGAAACCCTCACTTAAAAGCTTTTTGAATTCTTTTTGAATAGCATTTTTAATTTGGTTAAAATCATCTGGTGTGGCAATCATTGGACACAGTAACTTTATATTGTATAACTCAGACAATCGAAGCAAAGCTCTTATTTGAGGCCTTAATAGTTCGTTATAGTATTTAAAACCCAAACGTAATGCTCTTAATCCCATAGCAGGATTTTCTTCTTGGAATATTTTTAAATAAGATAGTTTTTTGTCAGTTCCGAAATCCACCAAGCGAATTGTATGTTCAGCATCTGGAAGCAATGAAATTATTTCTTTATACTTTTTATATTGATCTTCTTCATTTGGAAAACTTTTAGTTTCCAAAAAACAAAGTTCACTTCGCAATAAACCAATCCCGTCTGCGCCAAAAGACTTAGCCATTTTTGAATCTTCTATGGAACCAATGTTTGCATGGACAGCAATATGTTTTCCTGATTTTGAAATCGCTTTTTCATTACTGAATCTAATTTGATAATCTAATTCATTCTTTAAAATTTCTTTCTGTTTTTTATAATCTTCTATTGTCTGAGGATTTGGATTTATTATTGCTAAAGATTTTTGTGAGTCTATAATAATCAAATCTTGATTTGAAATATATTTTAGTTTTTTACCAACTCCGATAAGGGTAGGGATATTTAAAGCCTTAGAAAGAATCGCAACGTGATCTGTTACTCCCCCCTTAGCAGTAATAATACCTTTTATAAGCTTATGATCCAGTTCTGCCAATTGATTTGTGGTTAAATACTCAGCAGCAAGAATAGAGGGGGTATTTAGTGAAATATCCTGATCTTCCTTTCCCTGAATAAATAGAATAAGCATCCTTGAAAGCATTCGAATATCCTGAGAGCGTTCTTTTAAGTACGGATCGTCTAATTCTTCTAAAAGTAAAGCAAATTCATTAAAAACTTCACTTAATGCATAATCTGCATTACAAATTTTTGTACGAATAAGTATGAGGGTTTTTTCTTTAAGCTCAGGGTCATTAATTATTTCAATGTGTGCGTCATATATTCCAAGCTCTTCTTGGGAAAGACTTGAAGAAAACTCGTTTCTAAGTATGTTAATTTTCTGTTGAGCTAAAGAAACAGCTTTTTCAAAGGCCTGTTCTTCATGTATTATACTAGACACTTCTTTTTGAAGCACCTCAATTTTCTTTTCAGGAGAAACAAAAAAACAGGGCCCAATGGCTATACCTGAAACGGCTGATATTCCCTTTAATTTCTTGATATATTAATCATTAAAATTAGATTTAATTAATTCGATTAATGATTTCAAAGCAGCAACTTCATCTACTCCCGAGGCAATAACAAATATATCATTTTGAGTTTTAACGCCTAAAGTCATTAATGAAAGTGTGCTTTTCCCATTTACTTTTTTACCCATAAATTCAACCGAAACTTCTGCATTAAAAGAAGATGCTTTTTTAGCAAAAAGAGAGGCTGTTCGGGCGTGAAAACCTATTTTATCTAATAATGTTATTTTTTCTTTAATCATATTAATTAAATAAAGCTTCTGCTTCATCCATTATAGAGACAGGATTTCGAACTGCTTTGTTAACACTTACATCCAAAATAAGTTTATTTTCAAATCGGTTTTTTCCTGAAATAGTTACCATTTTAGCTATGATTACAATATCAGAAGAGTCTATTTGTTCTTGAGTTAATCTAACAGGAATTTTATGACCACCTTGTTCTTCAATAAAAATTTCATGCCCTCTTCTTGAGGCTTCCTTTTTTAGAGCCATAGCTGCCATTTTACTATGTGCTACACCAGCTAGACATGCTGTGATTAATGCTATTTTCATTTTTTATATTTTAATGTTCATTAATTTGAGCATCTGCAATATTTAGTGCTGCAATATCTCGATTACTAATGCTTTTTAAAAAGTTGGCAGCTAAAGCAGTTACAGTAGAACCGACAACAACACAAAGTACAAAAACTAGAGGTTTATTGTAAAAAAACCATTGTGCAATTCCCAAAACTGGAGTGCTTAATTCTAATAAAAAAATACCTGCAATCAAACCAGCTACTGTAGAACCTAATGCTGTAGCGATTGTTACTCTTACTATATCTCCTACTGCTAGAGGAATTACTATTTCTGTAAAACCCCCAACAATAGAATAGATCCAAGAACTTTTTGCATATTCTCTTTCAGAGTTTGTATAAAGTTTGGGTCTTAAAAAAGTAGCCAAACACAATCCTAATGGAGGAACGATTACGATGGAGCCACAAATCCCAAGTGGTACATAAAGATCCAAATCCATAACGGCTGTGGCAAATGTGCTTTGGGTTTTACTAAAAGGACCTCCATAATCAATTCCTCCCAAAAGCCCCATTACAGCTCCCATAACGGCAGAACCTTGTTCGCTTAAATCAGACAAGAAACCAGAAAGCACTCTCATTAACCATGCAATTGGAGGGCCAAGTAAGTAAACCATAAAGACAACAACGATCAGTGTACTTAATACAGGAGCTAAAAACCCCCAAGTACTTTGTATTACGGAAGGGAGCTCAACTTTTAAGAGCATGTAGGTTACATAGCCAACTAAAATACCTCCCAACAAAGCTCCTAAATATCCTGTATCAATTTGTTGAGCTAAAATACCAACAATAAAGCCTGGAGCTATTCCAGGTGTGTCACTTATACTATATGCCGTATAAGCTGCCATAATGGGAACAAAATAGGTTAGTCCAATGGATCCAATGTCTTTAAAAACTTTCCAAATTGACCCTTCAATTAAATCATTTCCTCCAATCACAGCTAAACTTCCTACCATCCCTCCTATTAATAAAATGGGAAGCATATAGGAAACCCCTGTCCGAAAATGAAGACCCGTGTCTTTAAAAATAGTTGCTGTTTCTTTCCAAAAATTCATATTATTCTGTTTTTTGATTAAATGTTTTCAAAATCTCTGCAGAAGAAACTGCTGACTCCCATAGCGCTCTAACATCTTCCTCTAAAGCTAAAGTAGCAACCTCAGACATTAACTCAATATGACTATTATTTGCTCCGTCTTTGACTCTTGGAATTGCTAGAAGAAGAATAAACTTTACAGGCTCATCTTCTTCATCCCAGATCATATTTGTGGTTCTACCAAAAACAAATGAAGGCTCTTTAACAAATGTTGACTCTGCATGAGGGATTGCAATTCCATAACCACAATAAGTTGACAATATATTCTCGCGTTCTATAACATCATTTAAAAAAAAATCTTTATTTGAAATTTTTCCTTTTTCATATAGTCTACCTATTAAAATAGAGATAGCTTCTCTTTTTGATTCACAGCTGAGGTTTAATTCAATGAAAGATGGTATTAAACTGCTCATCTAATTATTGTTTTAATTGGGCATCTTCAATGGCTTTTTTACAACGTTTTAATCCAGCTGTAATACCATCATAATCCTTGAAAATAGCCGAGGAAAGCACAACAACATCAGGATCACAAGCGATGAGTTTATCTAAATTATCAGCTCGGATTCCACCATCAATTGCAATTTCACATTTTGGATTTTTTTCATCAACTAACTTACGTGCTCTTTGAAGTAAATCCAAACAGGATTTCCTCCACCCCCAATTGTCTTTTCCATCTGTTTCATCAACACCATGAACTACAATGTGCAATCGATCAATATCATATATTGATTCTTCTACAAAAGATAGGGGGGTATATAAACCAATAGTAAGCCCAACTTTCATAGAGCGTTCTCGACACCAATTGATAATATAGGCTAATGGAGCTCCAATAAAATGCTCAGCAGGAAGGATTAGCATATTCGTTCCAACCTCTGCTAACTTTTCAATGAAAAGCAAGTCACAAGTTTCTGTATAGATGTGACATTCTATGGGTTTGTCAGTGTGTTTACGAATTCCATCGATTATCTGATGCCCTCCCATTAATTGCATGTTTTTCAAATCATGCATGTCAGCTGCATCAGAATGGATATAATCTGCTCCAGCTGTTGTTGCCTCCTTCACAATATCGGCAAGGTGACCATAATCAACATGAGCTAAACCGGCAGCTATTTTAATTTTCTTCATATTTAAATTTATTTTAAACTATTATTCATCATCAAATAAATAGCGTCTGAATTATCGGGTTGTAATTGAGCTAGTAAAGGATGAGATTTTATGCTGTTAATTTCTTCTTTAGTCATTTCAGCTTTTTCAAAAGCTTTAGACAAATTGGTTATATCTATGAGCTCTAAAAGAGTTTCCGTTAAGATTTTTGAATCTGATTTAAAACCCAAATATTCAGAAACCTTTTTAAATTTTCCTGTAGCAACCTTTTCTTTATAATTCAAAAAAGCAGGATAAACCATTGCAAGTGTTTCACCATGAGCAACACGAGGACAAATTCCTCCAATAATCTCTCCAAGGGGGTGTGGCAAGTCTGCACCTCCATTTGCCAAACACATTCCAGCCAATGTGTCTGCCAAAGCTAGTTGACTTCGAATTTCGATATTTCCAGGATCTACAATTGCCTTTGGTAAGTTTTCTAAAACTAATTTAATTGCTTGCAATGACATTTGCTCTGTGAGTGGTGATGTTCTTCCACCTAAATAGCTTTCAAAAGCATGGGTAAAAGCATCAAAACCAGTTGCAGCTGTTACAGATGCTGGAACAGAACACATCAATTCAGGGTCGACAATTGAAACTGATGGAAATAAGCCAGAATGAAAAAGAGTGATTTTGTTTTGCTCACTGGTGTCGCTAACCACTGCAGCTTGAGTGCATTGAGATCCTGATCCAGAAGTTGTTGTAACTGCGATGAAAGGAATTGAATGAATGGGAGGTTCACTTACTGCAAATGGATTGTCATAAAGACCCACTGCCTCTTTCCAATCAATTTGACCAGAAGGTTTATGTAAGAAAGCAATTAATTTTGCTGTATCTAAGACAGATCCACCTCCAACACCTAAAACAAAATCTACTTGATGCTGAGCTGCTAATTTTACACCTTCCTCTACTCCTTCAAGTGTTGGGTTGGGAATTACCTCATCAAAATGGATGTAAGAAATTCCAGCTTTCTCAAGCATTTTATATATTCTTTTGTATGTCTCTTTTAAAGATCCCTTACTAGGTCTAGAAACCAGTAAGCCTTTTTTTCCATAGGAAGAGAGGATATTTTTTAATTCTTTCAATTTCCCCTCTCCAAATAGAATTTGAGTAGGCACAAAAAAATTAAAGGGCTGAATCTTATGCAACATTATTTTTTGTTTTTATTAGGAAATAAATTCAAATTTCGCTGTAAAATGTCTCAAAGCCATAATCGGTCCTTCATAAGTGATTTTTAATCCTTTCATTTGATCTCTTCGTTCATAAATATCAGCTAAAGAATTAACCACTACATCCATATGCCGATTGGTATAAACTCGTCTTGAAACGGTAAGACGAACTAATTCTAATTCTGGGAAAACAATTTCGCCAGTTATAGAATTTTTTTTTGAAAAAGCACAAGATCCTAATTCGACACCCCTAACTCCTCCAGTCTTAAAAAGCTCTACAACTAAAGCTTGACCTGGAAATTCAGCTTGAGGAATATGAGGATAAAACTTTTTAGCATCAACATATACCCCATGACCTCCGGTTGGTTGAATAATAGGGATACCTTTTTTTGCCAATTGGTCACCTAAATAAGCAACCTGAGAAATTCGATATTCTAAATAATCTTCATCAATTCCTTCATGCATACCGATAGCGAGTGCTTCCAAATCTCTTCCACTCATACCTCCATACGTTACAAAACCTTCATTTATTATTGCTAATTGATTAATGGCTGGAAATAAAGATTCATGCCGTGTACAAATAAATCCACCCATATTAACTAATCCGTCTTTTTTTGAACTCATTACACAACCATCAGCATAAGAAAACATTTCCAATACGATTTCTTTTATGCTTTTATTTTTATATCCAACCTCCCTTTTTTTAATGAAATAACAATTTTCTGCAAAACGAGCAGCATCGATCATTAAGGGTATTTTATTTTTTTTTGCAATTGATGAAACTGTTCTGATGTTTTCCATAGAAACAGGCTGCCCACCATTTCCATTACAAGTAACGGTTAAAATAATAAGAGGAATTTCATTAGCTCCATTTTTTGAAATAAAATCCTCAAGTTTTTTGATATCCATATTTCCTTTAAAAGGATGTGGATTTGAATTTGCAGTTCTCCCTTCTTCAATAATCATATCAATCGGAGTTGAGCCAGCAATTTCTGCATGTCCTTTGAAGCTATCGAAGTGCATGTTTCCTAAAATACAACCTCCATTTTTAGCATACAATTGTGACATAATAAAATCTGCTGCACGCCCTTGATGTGTGGGTTGAACATATTGAAAACCCATAATGTCTTGGACAGATTTTTGAAAATTAAAAAAACTTTTACTCCCCGCATAAGATTCATCCCCAGACATTATACCAGCCCACTGATCACTACTCATCGCTGAAGTTCCGCTATCTGTAAGCATGTCTATATAAACTTGTTCTGCTTTTAATCTAAAAACATTATAGTCTGCTTCTTCAATCCATTTCTCTCGTTCTAGTTTTTTGGATTTTTTAATTGGCTCAACCATTTTAATACGAAAAGGTTCAGCATCTAGGAATTTCATATATTTTTATTTCAGTTTGACTCAAATATATTAAATATATTTTTATATTTTTCGGTCCAGAAAATTAGGTTGCCATGAAATTAAATTATTCTTTTTTTAATATGTAGTCATTTGTTTGCACAAAAAGGTATTGATCAAAAAGTAACACAGTTACTTTCCGAAATGACTTTAAAAGAAAAAATTGGTCAAATGAATCAATATAATGGATTTATGAATTTTACAGGTCCCATGCCTAAAGATGGGAGTCTGAGTCTGGTGAATTTAATATATTCATTGGCAAAGATTCTTCCTCCAAAAAGAAAAAATCTTTTTTCCTCAATTAGAGTTCATAGCAAAATTGAATATTTATTTAGGTTAAATAATATTATTAAAAAATTAATGAATGCTTAAAGCAGTTTTATTTGACATGGATGGAGTTATTGTGAATAGTGAACCACTTCACTACAAAGCTTACCATGAAATGTATAAGGAAATAGGAATCAACATTACCCCAACTCTTCATAAGTCGTTTACTGGCAAAGCAACGCTTCCTATTTGTAAAGAACTGTGTGAGCAATTTAACCTTTCAATAAAGCCAGAGGCATTAGTTAGTATTAAAAGAAAATATTTTTACCGTTTTTTTGATAATGATCCTGATTTTAAATTAATTGATGGGGTTTTTGATTTAATAAATCATTATCACAAAAATAAATTAAAATTAATTTTAGCTTCCTCAGCCTCTATGCCAAATATTGAAAAAAATTTTAACCGATTTGATTTAGATTGTTTTTTTGATGCCAAAATTAGTGGAGCCGAATTAAAAGCATCCAAACCACATCCTGAAATATTCATTAATGCAGCTAAAGCATCCGGCTTTTCAAAAAAGGAATGTATGGTAATTGAAGATTCTACCAACGGAATGAAAGCAGCTAAAGAAGCAGGTATTTTCTGTGTCGCTTATGACAGTGTTTATTCTATAAATCAAGATTATAGTTTAGCAAATTTGGTTATTAAAGATTTTAAAGAAATTCAGTTACCTCTTATCAGTCATTTTTTTAATTAATAAAGAGTTTATGGGGGGAAATGAAAAAAAATTTAGATGATGCGAGACTAGACCCTCATGGATCAGTTATTTCTAAAAGTGATAAATATTAACTATCTTAAGCTTATAATATGTTGAAATTTAAATACTTATTTGCATTTGTAATTCCTTCTTTAGGGCTTTTAACTTTTCATTCTTCAGGAATATTTTCTTATTTTGGTTTGTTTTTTCTTTATATTCTAGTTCCCCTAATTGAACAGATTACACCTCGTAACACATATAATTTAAATAAAGTTGAAAAAGAATTCTCACGAAAAGATTTGTTCTTTGACTTTGTTCTTTATATATCTGTTTTTGTTCATATTTATATCGTTTATGATTTTTTACTCACTATGAGTGATAATACTTTGTCATTGACAGACATGATCGCTAATATTTTAATGATGGGCACTATTCTTGGGGTAAATGGAATCAATATTGGCCACGAATTGGGTCATAAAACAGGACACAAAATAAAAACATTTTTTGCTCATGTAATGCTTTTAACTGCAGTCCAAAATCACTTCATTCCTTATCACAATGGTGGTCATCATCGAGATGTGGCAACTCCGGAAGATTTAACTTCAGCAAAAGAAGGTGATATATTTTATTTTTTTGCAATTCGATCACAAATAGGAGGTTATTTTAAAACTTGGAAGCTTGAACATCAGAGACTAAAAGCTCTAGATAAAAGCATTCTTCTTAACCTAATGACTTTATTCACACTCCTTCCTCTTTTAATGTTTTTTACTATTTATACTTTTTTTGGATTAAAAATCATGTTGTTCTATTTTATAACTAGCATATATGGTATATCAGTTTTAGAAGCACAAAATTATTTTTCACATTATGGTTTGAGAAGAAAGCTCCAAAAAAATGGTAGATATGAAAGAGTAAAGCCTGAACATTCGTGGAACTCGGACCACATCATTGGAAGAGTATTATTATTTGAATTAACTCGCCATTCGGACCACCACCACATGGGCTCGAAACCATATCAATTATTAGAATCTAAATTAAGTAGTCCAACTCTACCTTTTGGTTATCCAATGATGTTATTGCTGTCTTATTTTCCTTTCTTATTTAGACCCATTATGAAGAGGCATATGGAGTTAAACAACATTCAATAATTTTTATTAAAAATTAATTTAAGGTCATTTTTTTAATAAAAGTGATTTCTGATATTGAATAAGGAGTACCATCAGAACGAAAAATATCATGGTGCCAAAGTTTTGGTTCTTTTGATGATTTTATAATCCAACTTTTCCATGGATATTTAGTATTTGTTTTACCATCAACTAGCCCCCAGCTTATTGCTGCAATTTTTTCTTTTTAAACAAGGGCATTAACAGCTCAAATGTATTTCCTTGAGCACGAGCTAAATATTCTGTACAAAAAAGGGGGCGGTTATACTTTTTGAGTTCATCTATTTTTTGAGTTACATCCTCTAATTTTCCGTCGTAGGCGTGAAAGGAAATAACATCCGAATTTTCGAGCATAAATCGATCAAGTTCAGGTAATTTATCAAGTGAGCCCCAATTAGGAATATTCCCTCTCCAAATACCAATAGTAAGTGGTTGCATCGGATTAATCTCTCTGGCCCATTGATGAGTTTTTCTAAGTAATTCTAAGGAATATTTTGCTTTATTTTTCACTTCCATTTTTGCTCTTCCTCTTCCTTTTGCTCTATTATCAGGCTCGTTATATAAATCCCATAACAAAACCCTTTTGTCATTGGCAAATTCTGAAATCACACCCTTAACATAGGGCTCTAACTCATCATGTCTTGAAAGATTACCTAAAATTTCTGCACCAGGGGCTTAAACCCATCCGGAATTATGCAGGTAGGGGATTGGAATGGGTTGCTTTCCTAATTTAGGCAAGGGATGCCAAACATCGTCAAGTAAAACAAAAATGGTTTTAATCTTATATTTATCTGCTATAGACAAATAGATATTCAAGCGCTCTAAGAATCCCTTTGAATCTTGTTTCCAAAGTAAATTATGTAAATAAACTCTATGAAGATTCATTCCTATTTCAGAAGACCATTTCAGTTCTCTGTCAATTGTAGCCGGATCAAAAGTTTCTAATTGCCAAAATTCAAGTTGGTTAATAGAGCTACTCGGATTAAAATTAGTCCCAACTAACCACGGTTGTTTTTCGTACCAAGACCATGCTTTTTCTGAGGACCATTTTTGCGCAATATTTTTTGAAGGAAAAAGCAAGTGAGCAATTAAATATAGCATCAAACTGAATCTAAACATATAGAAAAAAATATTTGGTGAAATTTATTAATATGAATTTTTTGATACTTAATATGTCTTTGTATGTCTTAATATGTTGAAGGGAATAAACCATAATAGCGAAGCTGTAGAACAGTAAGATCATTTTCTATCCATATTAGATTGAATATTCTGAAATTGATCTGAAATCAATCTTAAATACTTAATCATAGGGTTAAAACCTAAATAAGACGATTTTAATGAAGTTTATTTTCTGTTTCCTTAAATATTTTAATCCCCCCGAAGACCACAATGACCAAAGCACTAATAGAGGTTGGAAAAAGAGACGAACCAAACGCTTAGTATCGGTGTTTAAATTAAAAGCATCTATTTGATTTATATATTGATTTATGTTTCCAGGAAAGATTAAAATGTAAAAAATGGCCAAATAAACACCTGTTTTCACTTTTAGTTTGCCTCCCCGTACCATCAAAACGCCAAAAATAATTTCTATAATTCCTGATACAATTATTATGAAATTGATTAAATTTTTATCGGATGTTAACCAAATAGGTACTTGTGCCTGAAATTCAATTCTACTATACGTTAAATGACCAATACCAATGATAAACATAGCTAAACCTAAAAATATTCTGAAAATATTTTGTGAAATGGTGGTTTTTATTTGCATAATACTATTTTTATAACATTCAGTAATTCCATTTACCATGTAAATTGAAATAGATCAATTATCTAAAAAATTATTGATCAAGTTACCTTTATATTTATAAAAAAACATATTTTGATTGAATTGAAAGAAGAATATATGCCAATAATTTAGAACATTATACTTGATCCACTCCCTAGAAATTTTAGGCGCTTTAAATAAATGGAATTTGAGAAAAAATACTAAATACTAAACTCTGATTTTTTTCAACTTAATAAACCCTAAAGCATCCAATATTTTTATTATCAAAAATGTGATGTCAATCTCATACCATTTTACACCAAAATTTGCGCTATTTGCATGCTTATGATGATTATTATGATATCCTTCACCCATCATTAAAAAATCAAACCTAAAGAGGTTTTTACTTGTGTTTTTCATTTTATAATTTACATAGCCATAGATATGACCAAACCAATTAATAATCACACCATGAATTGGGGCCATCAAAAACGTTATTGGAAACAATAACCATTGCCACCAACTAGTCACAAAGAATGTGAAAAATAACAAGTAAACAGAAATCCAAAGTAAACGCGAAAAATTAGAATTTGCAATTAAATCAAAATTTTTCCATTGGGGAACATTTTTAGTGAAACGTTGATCAATGTCTATACGTTGTTCATTAATATCCTGATATATTGTTTTTGTTTTCCACATCATAACAAATAAATTAGCATCGTGAGATGGAGAATGAGGATCCTTTTCAGTATCTGTGTGTGCATGATGCATACGATGCATAATCCCATAACCATATGCACTCAGATAGCTTGGACCTTGAAAAATATAAGTCAAAACAAACGTAATACGTTCCATCGTTTTTGACATTGTAAATACCTGATGTGCCGCATAACGATGTAAAAAGAAAGATTGAAAAAACAATCCCGTATACCAAAGCACTAAAACAAAAATAATGATTGCCATGTTTTTTTTGTAAAGGTAGTTTGATATTGCAAGCGAAACAATGAACCTAAATCAATAAAACGTATACAATAAACGCTTTCTAATTCTACTTAAAGCTTGTGCAGTAACTCCTATATAAGAACTGATGTATTTTAAAGGAATTACCTTTAAGAGCTCTGGACGTTCTTTAAATAAATTTAAATACCGTTCTTCTGCAGTAAGGTTCAATAGATTCTGCTCACGTTTAGATTTTTTCAAAAAGAGACCTTCTGCAGTTAATCTTCCAATAAGATTTCCTATTTGTGTTGATTTATAAACTGATTGTAAATCCTTATAGGTAAGACATAAAACAGTTGTTTCGGTTAGTGCTTGTAATTGATAAGTGGAAGGTGATTGAGTTAAAAAAGAATCATAGCCACTAATAAACTGATTTTTAAAACTAAAGCCAATAGTGATTTCTTTTTCCGGATTATCCTTAGGAATGAAAAGGCGAACAATACCAGACTCTATAAAGGAAATATAATTTTCTACTTCATTAACTTTTAAAAAAACTGATTTCTTTGAAATCACTCTTCGCTGTAATTTTGAAATAAAAAAATCCCAATCCAAGTTAGATATAGTTGCTATTTGATCTAAGTATGTTTTTATCTGTTGCAAAAATTTTAATCCATATTAATGAATTTCAAAGATATGTATTTATATCGCATTTTATTTTTTTACAAAGAATCAAAATACAAATAATTCTATTTTACCTGGCAGATTAGGCTCACCTAATATGATATTAAAAGATGACCCTCGGGTTTTACCTCAAATAGTTCGTGCATTGACTCCATTCGG
>Ga0307986_10002024_pt1 | contig 14578 bp, 18 predicted proteins | sample EllFjometageno82_FD_203170 | JGI IMG/M metagenome (GOLD analysis project Ga0307986, IMG submission 203170) | Marine microbial communities from Ellis Fjord, Antarctic Ocean - #82 | ecosystem: Environmental > Aquatic > Marine > Unclassified | place: Southern Ocean | collected 2014-10-09
ATTTTATCTAGTGTATTTGCTAGTTTAGCTAAAAAAGGTTGATTGACAAAATAATGAGTAAGCTTATAAACCCTCTATCAAATGACAAAAAGAATAAGTGCTAAACATAAAATAGACAGAAGGTTAAAAATAAACTTATGGGGTAGACCTAAGAGTCCTTTTAATAAAAGAGATTATGGACCTGGACAACATGGCCAAGGTAGAAAAGGAAAGCCCTCTGATTATGGTATTCAGTTACAAGCTAAGCAAAAATTAAAAGGTTATTATGGTAATATTAATGAAAGACAATTCAGAAATATTTATCAAAAAGCTGCGATGCAAAAAGGAGATACAGGTGAGAATTTAGTGGGGTTACTTGAGAGAAGACTCGATTCAGTTGTATACAGAGCAAGATTTTCAACAACAGTGTTTTCAGCTAGGCAACTTATTAATCATGGACATGTAAAAGTTAATGGAAAAAAAGTTAACATTGCCAGTTATTTAGTCAATGAAGAAGATACTATCGAAATTAGAGATAAATCTAAACAATTAGCATTTATAGATATCGCTTTAGCGAACAAAGAAAGAGAAACTCCAGAGTATATCCATTTAGATGAAAAGAACAAAAAAGTTACATTTGTTAGAACACCTAAATTTGAAGAAGTTCCTTACCCTGTAGTAATGGAGCCGAACCTAGTAATTGAATATTACTCAAGATAATCAATCATTGATTAAGAGAACATCAAAATTATTCGTAGAAAAAAAACTTTCATCAAATTCGGATTGGAACATATTAGATATTGGATGTGGCTATGGTGCAAACAAGTATGCAAGTGTAATTTGTGATATTCAAGATTTGTCAAAACATTATCCAAATAAAAAATTTGTTAAATTAATTGAAAAAAAATTACCATTTAAGGATAAAGAATTTGATTTTGTTATTGCAAGCCATGTAATGGAACATGTAGAGGACGTAGAATATTTTATAAAAGAATTAGAGAGGGTGTCAATACAAGGATATATTGAATTACCTACTATGCTTGAAGATAATTTAGTTTTTGAAAATAAAAAAGATCATCTATGGCATATGGATTTTGATGATGTAGAAAATAAAATATTAATTTCAAAAAAGGTTCAATATTTTGAACCTGTATTAACAGTTTCATCAATTAAAAAATTAAATGAAATTTTCAGAAAGAGTTTAGTTTTAGAGTTACTTTGGAAAGATACAATTGACTATAAGATCAATAAAAGCACAGAGAAAACTTTTGATAAAATATTAATTTTAAATTTATTAAAAAAATATTTTTCAAAAAGATTGAGAATGTTTTTTAAATAGTTACTTCTTAAAATTAATTCCTTTATCCTCAAGAACTTTCTTGAGTTCACCACTTTCATACATTTCTTTTACGATGTCACAGCCACCAACAAATTCTCCTTTAATATAAACTTGTGGAATAGTAGGCCAATCACTGAATTTTTTTATACCTTCTCTTAAAGACTGACTTTCAAGAACATTTATCCCTTTATAATTAACTTCTAATATCTTTAGCATATTAGAAATAGCCATAGAAAATCCACATTGAGGAGCATCGGGTGTTCCCTTCATAAATAAACATACTTCATTTGTATCGATCTGACTTTGAATTAAATTTTTAGTTTGGTCATCCATTATTGCTCCTTTGTTTTAATTGCTAATGCGTGTAGTTCGTTGCCCATTTTTCCTTTTAAAGAGTTGTACACAATTTTATGTTGTTCAATTTTACTTTTTCCAGAAAATTCTTTTGATGTAACAGTTGCTGAGTAGTGATTGCTATCTCCTGCTAAGTCTTGAATTTCTATTATAGCATCTGGTAAAGCTTCTTTAATAAGTGTTTCAATTTCTTTTATATCCATTGCCATTTTAATTACTCATGTAGTTAGTTAACCAAGTTGTATGTGATTTAATTAAATCGTCAATTGATACTTTTGTCTTATTATCAATAATTAGATCATTTTCATTGATGGTTCCAAGTTCATCAAAATGCACTGAGTTCTCTTGAAGTATTTTAGTAACATTTTCGAGATCATCTTTACTAATTTCTATAATATATCTACCCTGATCTTCACCAAACAAGTATTCAAATTTATTAATTAAATAGTCTGGTTTTTTAAGGGTTACTCCTTTTTTTCCTTTAATGCACATTTTTGATAAAGCGGTAATAATACCACCTAGTGACACGTCATGAGCCGTTTTAATAAGTTTTTTATCAATAAGTTTTAAAATTGTTTCACCATTATTTTTTTCATTAAATAAATTGATCTCTGGGGGAGGGCCATTTTTTTCATTTAAAATATCTCTTGCGAATAAACTTTGGTCTAAGTGACCTTCAGTTTTTCCTACAACTAAAAGAAGGTTGTCAACTTCTTTCAAGTCCATCGTAACCATATTTTTATAATCTTTAATTAAACCTACACCACCAATTGCTGGAGTGGGTTTAATTCCAATATCTTTAGTTTGATTGTAAAAAGAAACATTTCCTGAAACTACTGGAAAATCTAAATAAGCACTCGCTTCACCTAAGCCATGAACACACTCCACAAACTCACCCATATTTTCTAGATTTTCTGGACTACCAAAATTTAAACAGTTAGTAATTGCAATTGGTTTCGCACCTACTGAAATTAAATTTCTCCAACTTTCACAAACAATTTGTTTCCCACCACTTAAAGGATGAGCCCAACAATATATAGCTGAAGAATCTACAGAAGCTGCGACAGCTTTATTGGTACCGTGAACTCTAACGACACCCGCATCTCCACCAGGTTTTTGAATAGTATCACCCATAACAGTGTGATCATATTGCCGCCAAATCCATTCCTTACTACATACATTTGGGTTAGATAGAATCTTATTTAAAACATTTACTACTTTTAAGATTTTAAAATCTTCTTTTTGAATTTTTATTTTTTTAGGCAGTTTAGTTTTTTTCCATTTTCGTTCATACATTGGTGAGTTTTCAACTAATGTATTAACAGGAATATCAGCTACTTTTTTTTCATCAAAATAAAGTTCAATTTTATTACTCTTAGTTGTTTTGCCAATCACAGCAAAATCCAAATTCCATTTATCAAATATTTTTTTAGCTAATTCTTCCTTACCATTTTCTAAAACAATAAGCATTCGCTCTTGGCTTTCAGAAAGCATAATCTCATAAGGAGTCATATTTGCTTCTCTACAAGGAACCATATTTAAATTAATCTCAATTCCTAAGTTTCCTTTAGAAGCCATCTCAATACTTGATGATGTTAAGCCTGCAGCCCCCATATCTTGGATCGCTATAATTGAATCTCCTTCCATTAATTCTAGACAAGCTTCTAATAATAATTTTTCAGTAAAAGGATCTCCAACTTGTACAGTAGGTTTCTTTTCCTCGATTTTATCATCAAATGAAGCTGAGGCCATACTTGCACCGTGTATTCCATCTCTACCAGTTTTAGATCCAACATAGATGACTGGTTTTCCTAAACCAGTGGCCTTTGAATAAAATATTTTATCTTTTTTTACAAGACCTAAAGTCATGGCATTTACTAGAATGTTACCATTGTAAGACTCGTCAAAACTAGTCTGTCCACCAATTGTTGGAACGCCAATACAGTTACCATATCCACCTATACCGTGAACAACACCGCGCAGTAAATTTTTAGTTTTTTTATTTTGAGGTGAACCAAAATGAATCGAGTTTAAATTAGCTATTGGTCTTGCACCCATTGTAAAAATATCCCTCATAATACCACCTACACCAGTTGCAGCACCTTGGTAAGGCTCAATAAAAGAAGGGTGATTATGACTTTCTATTTTAAAAACTATTGCATCATCATCGCCTATATCAATAACACCAGCATTTTCACCAGGTCCCTGAATCACATTTTTGCCTTTTGTTGGCAAATTTTTAAGATGAAATCTTGAAGATTTATATGAACAATGCTCATTCCACATTGCTGAAAAAATACCAAGCTCAGTAATATTGGGAACTCTTTTTAGTAAATCACAAATTTTTTTGTATTCATCTTTTTTTAAACCATGATCAATTGCAATTTGTTCGTTAACTATCATTATTTTAAATTATTAATTAAATTATTAAAAAATATGGAACCATCTTCACCAGAAAGAGCAGAGTCTATCATCCTTTCAGGGTGGGGCATCATCCCTAAAACATTTTTATTTTTATTAAATATTCCTGCTATATTTTGCAATGAACCATTTGGATTGCAACCTTCATTAACTTTTCCGTTATTATCTGAATAGAATAAGGCTATTTGATTATTGTCATCAATTTCTTTAATCTGTTCCTTAGAACAAAAATAATTTCCCTCATTATGTGCAATATGAAGTTTAAGTATATTTTTTTTTAAATCTTTAAAATATGTGTTGTCTTTGTTATTAACTTTTACAAAAACATTTTTACAGATAAATTCCAAGTATTTATTTCTTAATAGTGCACCTGGAAGCAAACCTGATTCAACTAAAATTTGAAAACCATTACAAATACCCATAACCTTACCACCGCCTTGCGCAAAGTTAAGAACAGATTTCATAATTTTCGATTTTGAAGCCATACTCCCACATCTAAGATAGTCACCATATGAAAAACCACCTGGTAAAACTACCAAATCACTTTTGGGAAGCTCAACATCGTCATGCCAAACCATTTTATTTTTAAAGCCAAATTTTTTTAAGGCTACAGCCATGTCTCTGTCACAATTAGATCCAGGAAACGTTATTACAGATGAGAGCATTATCTATTATTCTAATCCGATAATTTTATAATCTTCTATTACTAAGTTTGCTAAAAGTTTTTTACACATTTCTTCAACTTTTGCTTCAGCTTTTTTCTTATCATTTTCTTTAGTGTTAATTTCAAAATATTTTCCTTGCCTTACTTCGTTGACACCTTCAAATCCCATCCCATCCAATGTTTGATGAATAACTTTACCTTGAGGATCTAAAACATCTTTCTTAAGAGTTATAACTACAGATATTTTCATATTATCTTCTTTTTTTTATTGATCTTAATTTTGTAACATTAACTGCACTAACATTTGACTGCTCATGAAGAATTCCTAGTCTTTTTGCAACTTCTGTATAGGCTGGTATTAAATCACCGAGATCTTTACGGAATCTATCTTTATCAAGTTTTTTATCAGTAATGCTATCCCATAGTCTACAAGTATCAGGACTTATTTCATCAGCTAGAATAACTTCGTTTTTTCCATTTTCTTTAAGCCTTCCAAACTCAAGTTTAAAATCAATTAGCTTGATGCCAACACCTCTAAACATGCCAATCATAAAGTCATTAATCCTTAAGATCATTTTTTTAACTTTTTCTAATTCAGATTTAGTAGCCCAATCAAATGCTAAAATATGTTCCTCAGCAATTAAAGGATCACCTAATTTATCATCTTTTAGGCAATATTCTAATAAAGGTTGTTTTAATACAGTGCCATCTTCTATACCCAGTCTTTTTGTTATAGAGCCAGTTGCAACATTTCTTATAATGAATTCAATTGGAATAATTTCTACAAGTTTAATAATTTGTTCACGCATATTTAATCTTTTTACTAGATGGTTTTTAATTCCAATTTGTCCTAAATTTTTAAGTATATGTTCAGATATTCTATTATTTAAAACCCCTTTACCTTCAATTTTAGATTTTTTTAAATTGTTAAAAGCTGTGGCATCGTCCTTAAAATATTGAATTACTAAATTTTTGTCAGCTGTAGCGTAGATAATTTTAGCTTTACCTTCATATAGTTTTTTACCTTTTTTCATCATTTAAAAACTCTTCTAAAGATTAAATCTATATTTTTAAAATGAGATGAATAATTAAATATTGCTTTTAGTTTTTTATGAGAAATTTTAGTCATAATAAACTTATCTTCATTTATAACATCAAATAAATTTAAATTTTCAGCAAAGCATTTTTTTGCATAATTTTGAACCATTTTATAAGATTGTTCTCTACTTAAACCAGATTTCGTTAGCTCTAGCATAACCTCCTGAGAAAAAATTAAACCTTTAGTTAAATTTAAATTCTCAATCATTTTTTTTGGATAAACAATCATTTTATCCAAAATGTTTCCAAGTCTAACTAAAGCAAAATCTAAAGTTATATTTGCGTCTGGTCCAATATTTCTTTCAACGCTAGAATGAGAAATATCTCTTTCATGCCATAAAGCAATATTCTCAAGAGCTGGAATAACAGCACTCCTAACCATTCTTGCTAGGCCAGTTAAATTCTCACTTAAAATTGGATTTTTTTTATGAGGCATTGCAGAAGATCCCTTTTGATCCTTAGAAAAATATTCTTGAAGTTCATAAACTTCAGTTCTTTGTAAATGTCTAATTTCTATAGCAACTCTCTCAACAGAGCCTGCTATTATTCCAAGAATTGAAAAATAAAATGCGTGTCTATCTCTAGGTATTACTTGAGTTGAGATAGGCTCAACCTTTAAGCCAAGCTTTTTAGCCACATGTTTCTCAACATTTGGGCTAATATTTGCAAAAGTTCCAACAGCACCTGAAATTGCACATGTCGAAATTTCATCAATTGCAGACACTAATCTTTTTCTATTTCTTTTAAATTCTTCGTAAAACGAAGCAAGCTTTAGACCAAAAGTTATGGGCTCAGCATGAATTCCATGACTTCTACCCATACAAGGAGTGTATTTATATTTCTTTGCCTGTTTTTTCAAAACTTTTAAAATTTGATCAATGTCCATAAGTAAAATTTTACCAGATTGAACTAATTGAATATTTAAACTGGTATCAAGTACGTCAGAAGAGGTCATTCCTTGATGAAGATATCTTGCTTTAATACCAACCTTTTCAGTAACAGAAGTTAAAAATGCTATTACATCATGCTTAACCTTAGATTCGATTTGGTGAATTCTTTTGACGTTAATCTTGGCTTTTTTTCTGACAACTGAAGCAACACCTTTTGGAATTTGACCTAATTTTTCCATAGCTTCTGCAGCAGCAACCTCTACATTGAGCCAAATTTGGTATTTATTTTTTTCTGACCATATGTCAGTAAGTTGTTTTCTAGAATATCTTTCAATCATTAATTATAAGTAAGGGGGCTTAGAATAACCTTTAACAGATTCTGTAAAGATTTCATAACCATTTTCAGTAATTCCTAGTGTATGTTCGAATTGTGCTGATAAAGATTTATCTTTTGTAACTGCAGTCCAGCCATCCTTTAGCATTTTTACATCCCATTCACCCGTATTTATCATGGGTTCAATTGTAAAAGTCATACCAGGTCTAAGCTCCATACCAGTATTTTTCTTACCATAATGTAAAACATTTGGAGGCTCATGAAACGTAGTGCTTATCCCGTGGCCACAAAAATCCCTTACTACAGAGTAGCCTTTTTTTTCAACAAAAGTCTGTATTTCATACCCAATGTCACCAAGTCTTAATCCTGGTTTTAATAATTTTATAGCTTTCATCATAGACTCGTAAGTAGCATCAATTAAATTATTAACTTTAATAGGTGTCTTACCAATACAAAACATTCGACTAGTATCACCATAATGTTCATTAATTATTGCTGTAACATCCACATTGAGAGCGTCACCTTCATTTAGAACTCTATCAGAAGGTATACCGTGACACACAACATGATTTAATGAAGTACACAATGATTTTTTAAAACCTCTGTAAAATAGTGGAGCAGAGTAGGCTCCATTATCTCTTATAAATTCATAACCTAATTTATCTATAAATTCTGTAGTCACTCCTGGTTTAATATTATCCGTAAGCATATCCAGGGTTTCAGCAGCAAGCTTTCCTGCCACTCTCATTTTTTCAAATTTTTCTGAATAATTAGGCATTAATAATTTTTATTTTTTTTTCGATTTTAATTTCTTTTGAATTTATTTTACAACGATAAGCTAAAAAAACTACTCCAGCTTTTTTTGCAAGTAAATAGTTTTCATAATATTCTTTATCAATATCTTTGGCTATTTTAAAGCTCTCAACACCCTGTATTTGAACTAAAAACAATAAATAAGATTTATAACCCTTTTTAATAGCAGTAATAAGAGTTTTTAAATGTTTAGACCCTCTAGAGGTGACCGAATCAGGAAATTCTGCAATTTTTTTATCTCTAAATAATGTGACATTTTTAACTTCAACAAATATTTTTTGTTTATTTTTTTCAATTAAAAAATCAAATCTTGTTTCTTTATCAAAAAAAACTTCAGGTTTAATACTGTCGTTATTGGATACTTCTTTAACAAGATTATTAAATAATCCATGAAAAGCTATTTTATTTGCAAAATGAGTATTAACACCCACTAAATTTTTCTTAATTTTGATGATTTCTAATGTGTATTTAAGTTTTCTTTTAGGGTTATCATTTTTAGAAATAAAAACTTCATTCCCTTCATCTAACAAGCCTTTCATTGACCCAGTATTAGGACAGTGAGCTGTTACAATCTCTTTCTCCAATTTAACATCTGCAAAAAACCTTTTATATCTTTTGATAAGTTTGCCTTTAATTAAAGTTTTGGTAAATTTCATATTTAAATTGTATATTCAAATATGACAAAAAACACAAAAGTTAATGCTGCAATATTAATTATTGGAAATGAAATCCTTTCAGGAAGAACTCAAGATACAAATACTAGCTCAATAGCTCTTTGGTTAAACTCAATTGGTGTTACGGTTAATGAAGTAAGAGTTATACCAGATATTGAAGGTACGATTATTGATACTGTTAACTACTTAAGAAAAGCTAATGATTATGTGTTTACAACTGGTGGTATTGGCCCAACCCATGATGATATTACTGCTCAATCAATATCAAGAGCATTTAAACTTGAGTATGAGATTCATAAAGATGCATTTAAAATATTAGAAGCCTATTATGAAGATGGTGAATTTAATGAAGCTCGACAGAAAATGGTATGGATGCCAAGAAATGCTAATTTAATTTTAAACCCAACAAGTGGTGCACCAGGATTTAACATTGAAAACGTTTTTTGTTTACCAGGCGTTCCTTCAATTTTAAAATCAATGCTTGGTGGTTTAAAAAATAAAATAGTGGGGGGAAATCCAATATTAAGTCACACTATAAGTTTAAGAACTGTTGAAAGTGAAATAGCAAAGTCATTAACGGATGTACAAGATAATAACAAAGATTTAGAAATAGGCAGTTATCCATTTTTCCAAGCAGGAAAATTAGGTGTTTCAATTGTTATACGTTCAGAAGATCAGTCTAAAATAGACAAATGTAGTAAAGAAATATTTGATTTTATTGATGAAAAAAAAATTAAGATAGTTGATAGATAAAAATATGCTTTATTTTGCTTATGGGAGTAACTTGCATCATCGGCAGATGAAAAAAAGATGTAAAGACAGTTTATTCTTAAAAAAGATTAATTTAAGAGATTTTAAATTAACCTTTAGAAGTAAATATAAAGCTGCAGATATACAAAAAAAAAAAAATTCAATTGTACCTGGTGCACTGTTTGAAATATCTAAAAATGATGAAAAAAAACTTGATGTATATGAAGATTTCCCAACATTGTACAAAAAGTATTATTTTAGATATTATGGAAAAAAAGTCATGACTTACACAATGGTAAAAAAATCTCCATTTAAGTTTCCAACAAAAAGATACTTGAACATTGTAACCAAGGGATATAAAGATTGTAAACTTGATAAAAAATATTTAAAAATAGCATTATCTAATATCTAATTTTCAAAATTATTTTTTATCGTGATAAAATTTTATTAAGTTTTTCTTTATCTTTATCTTCGTCAATTTACTGGTATTAAAAAGTAGCCAGGTATGTGCAAGGTGAGGAATTTGTTCACTATTGGTCCTTTAACGTACATAATACAATCTTGCTTTCTAACTATTAGTGTTATAAATAAATCAGTAATTTGGTTTTGGGCGGTTAGCTCAGTTGGTAGAGCATCTCGTTTACACCGAGGGGGTCAAAGGTTCGAGTCCTTTACTGCCCACCAAAACAACTAAAGTGGGGGTGTAGCTCAGTTGGTTAGAGCGATCGCCTGTCACGCGATAGGTCGAGGGTTCGAGTCCCTTCACTCCCGCCACTTTTGCTTATTTTTTTATACAAATATCAATTAAAATGTGACGTAAGAGCTCTTCAACATGATATAAAAAGTGCTATATAGACTTCATGCTTTCTGAATTTTTAAAAGATTATCTACCTATAATTTTATTTTTAATTATAGCCCTAGGTTTGAGTTGTGCATTTGTAGTGATTAATTTAATTCTTTCACCTAAACACCCTGATCCTGAAAAACTATCAGCTTATGAGTGCGGATTTGAACCTTTTGAAGATTCTAGAATAGAATTTGATGTCAGATTTTATTTGGTTGCAATTCTTTTCATAATTTTTGATTTAGAAATAGCCTTTCTTTTCCCATGGGCAATTTCTCTAGGAAATATAGGTATATTAGGTTTTTCTTCAATGATGATTTTTTTATTTATACTAACAATTGGTTTTATTTATGAATGGAAAAAAGGTGCATTAGACTGGGAGTAAAGTTTTAAATATGAATTTAGAGATAAAAGATAAACAGATACCAGAAGAATTTAAAAAACTTGCAAAAGATTTTAGTAAAGATGGTTTTATAACCACATCGCTAGACAACTTAATTAATTGGTCAAGAGCTGGATCATTGCATTGGATGACGTTTGGTTTAGCATGTTGTGCGGTAGAGATGATGCAAACGGCAATGCCAAGATATGATTTAGAAAGGTTTGGAGCTGCACCTCGTGGTTCACCAAGACAGTCTGATGTGATGATTGTGGCTGGAACTTTAACAAATAAAATGGCTCCAGCTCTTAGAAAAGTTTATGATCAAATGCCAGAACCAAGATATGTGATATCAATGGGAAGCTGTGCTAATGGTGGAGGATATTATCATTATTCATATTCTGTAGTCCGTGGTTGTGATAAAATTGTACCAGTTGATATTTATGTTCCAGGTTGTCCACCATCTGCTGAAGCACTACTTTATGGAATTATGCAGCTTCAAAAAAAAATTAGAAATAAAGGGTCATTAGAAAGATAATTAATATGATTAATTTAAAAGATCTTGAAAAAAAGATTAATTCAAAGCTTACAACAAAAATTAAAAAATCTGAAATTAGACATGAACAGCTTTATGTGGATATTGATCGTGAAGATTTGATTGATGTAACATCATTTTTTAAGAGTAATAAAAATACAAAGTTTAGACAGTTAATTGATATAACTGTAGTTGATTATCCTGAAAAAGAACAACGTTTCAAAATTGTGTATTTATTTTTAAGTCACGAATTTAATCAACGAATTATATTAAGTTATCTGATTAATGAAAATGAAATAATACCCTCGTTGACCTCAATATATCCAGCAGCTAATTGGATGGAAAGGGAAGTTTTTGACATGTATGGAGTTAAAATTAAAAATCACCCTGACTTAAGAAGAATACTTACTGACTATGGGTTTGAAGGTCATCCGTTAAGAAAAGACTTTCCTTTAACAGGACACGAAGAGGTTAGATATAGTGAAGATCAAAAAAAAGTAATTAAAGAACCAGTTAAATTGGAACAAAACTATAGAAATTTTGATTACGAAAGCCCCTGGGAAGGAACAAAATATATTAAAGAGCAAGCAAATAAGGAAAATGACAAAAAAAACTAAAACACTAAATCTTAATTTTGGACCTCAACACCCGGCTGCTCACGGTGTGTTAAGATTGATTTTAGAATTAGATGGTGAGGTTGTTGAAAAAGCAGATCCTCATATTGGATTGTTGCATCGTGGCACAGAAAAATTAATAGAAAGCAAAACGTACATGCAAGCTGTACCTTATTTTGATAGACTTGATTACGTTGCACCTATGAATCAAGAACATGCTTTTGCTTTAGCTATAGAAAAAATATTAAAGATTGATGTGCCAATAAGAGCTCAATTTATAAGAGTCATATTTTGTGAAATTGGAAGAATTTTAAGTCATATATTAAATGTAACTACTCAAGCATTAGATGTTGGTGCCTTAACACCTTCACTATGGGGATTCGAAGAACGTGAAACTTTAATGACATTTTACGAAAGAGCTTCGGGTTCAAGATTGCATGCAAATTATTTTAGAGCAGGAGGAGTTCATCAAGACTTACCAATGGGGTTAGAAGAAGATATAGGAAGATTTTGCAACTCTTTTCCTAAAATAATTGATGATCTTGAAACATTACTAACTGACAATAGAATATTTAAACAAAGAAATGTTGACATTGGAATTGTTACTAAAGAGGACGCTTTAGATTATTCTTTTAGTGGTGTTATGATAAGAGGGTCAGGAGTTCCTTGGGATTTAAGAAAATCACAGCCATATGAATGTTATGAACAATTAGAATTTAAAATACCCGTTGGAAAGAATGGAGATTGTTATGATAGATATTTATGTAGAATTGAAGAAATGAGAGAGAGTATTTCTATAATTAAACAGTGTTTGGCGAAAATCACTAAAGGTCCAATTAAATCATTGGATGGAAAAATTAGTCCACCACCAAAAAAAGATATTAAACAATCTATGGAAGCTTTAATTCATCATTTTAAACTATTTACTGAAGGTTATCGTGTAGATAAAGATGAAATTTATACTGCCGTAGAAGCTCCCAAAGGTGAGTTTGGTGTTTATCTAATATCAGATGGCTCAAGTAAACCATATAAATGCAAGATAAGAGCTCCGGGTTTTTCTCACTTAGCTGCAATGGATTATTTAATTAAAGGTCATATGTTAGCTGATGTGCCAGCGGTTCTAGGTTCACTGGATATAGTTTTTGGAGAGGTTGATAGATAATGAGTTTAAGAAGACCCTCAAAGGAACAACCCAAAAATTTTGAGTTTAATTCCTCATCATTAGAAGTGGCCAAAACAATTGTTGCAAAATATCCAAAAGATAAACAGCGGAGTGCAGTAATGGCTTTACTTTATATAGTACAGAAACAAAATAGTAATTGGATTCCATTAGCTGCAATGAAGTACATTGGTAAATTTTTAGACATGCCTTATATAAAAGTTTACGAAGTGGCAACATTTTATAGTATGTATAATCTTTCTCCTGTGGGTAAACATTTTATACAAGTCTGCACAACCACTCCATGCATGATCAGAGGTGCATATAAACTTGTTGAAGCTTGTAAGGAAAAAATTTCTGAAAATGAAAATGAATTATCAAAAGATCAAAGCTGTTCATGGATGGAAGTTGAGTGTTTAGGTGCATGTGTTAACGCACCCATGATGCAGATTAATGATGATTATTATGAAGATTTGAATAAAGAAAAAACATTAAAAATTTTAGATATGATACTAAATGGTGAGACACCTAAGCCAGGATCATATAGAGGTCGTATAAACAATGAACCCGAAAATAATAGAAAAACACTTATGGATTTAAAAAATGCTTAAAGACGAAGATAGAATATTTCAGAATCTATATAATGACAGGGGCTCAGACGTCGAGTCTTCAAGAAGAAGAGGAGACTGGACAAACACTAAAGAATTGATCAAAAAAGGTAGAGAGTGGATAATAAATGAAGTTAAAGCTTCAGAACTTAGAGGAAGAGGAGGTGCTGGGTTTCCAACTGGTTTAAAATGGTCTTTTGCTCCCAAAGAACTTAGATCAAGGGCTCATTATTTAGTAATAAACGGAGACGAATCTGAACCAGGTACCTGCAAAGATAGGGATATTTTGAGATTTGAACCTCATAAATTAATTGAGGGTTGTTTGATTGCTGCATATGCCGTTCAAGCACACGTTTGTTATATTTATATAAGAGGAGAATATTTCATAGATGGTGAGAAACTTCAGACTGCAATTGATGAAGCTTATAAAAAAAAACTAATAGGAAAAAACGCATCAGGTAGTGGTTGGGATTTAGATATATATATTCATTATGGAGCGGGTGCTTATATATGTGGTGAAGAAACAGCTCTACTTGAAAGTATAGAAGGTAAAAAAGGTCAACCTAGATTGAAACCACCTTTTCCAGCTTTAATTGGTCTTTATGGGTGTCCAACTATAATTAACAATGTTGAAACTATAGCAGTTGTTCCAACTATATTAAGAAGAGGTGGAAAGTGGTTTGCATCTTTAGGTAAAGCAAAAAATACTGGAACAAAAATTTTCTGCATTTCTGGTAATGTTAATAATCCATGTAATGTTGAAGAAGAAATGAGTATATCTCTTAAAGAATTAATTGAAGTTCATGCTGGTGGTGTAATTGGTGGATGGGATAATTTACAAGCAGTAATACCTGGTGGCTCTTCAATGCCATTAATACCACAAAAAACTTGTGAAACTTTAACAATGGATTTTGACTCACTAATGGCAGAAAAAAGTGGATTAGGGACTGCAGGCATAGTTGTTATCAACAAAGATCAAGATATCATTAAATGTATGGCAAGAATTGCTAGATTTTATAAGCATGAAAGTTGTGGTCAATGCACGCCTTGTAGAGAAGGTACAGGATGGATGTGGAGAATGCTTGAAAGAATGACGAAAGGTGAAGCGTCAAGAGATGAAGTT
>Ga0307986_10002026_pt1 | contig 14572 bp, 7 predicted proteins | sample EllFjometageno82_FD_203170 | JGI IMG/M metagenome (GOLD analysis project Ga0307986, IMG submission 203170) | Marine microbial communities from Ellis Fjord, Antarctic Ocean - #82 | ecosystem: Environmental > Aquatic > Marine > Unclassified | place: Southern Ocean | collected 2014-10-09
CCAGCTTTATATGTAATCAGATTACCCATAGTTTTATAATATCCTTCTAAGCTAAGTTCATATTCTCCATTGGCAATTTCAGTAGAAATATTACCAGCAAGTTGTTTTGAGGTTTGAGAAGGTACGTTATCAGTGGCTGGCACCCATATATCACTTGGAAAGCCAATAGAAGAATTAGAGAGTAAATGAATATTTTGTGTCATCTCTGCATAAGACCCTTTTATTGACCATCTATCATTAAGAAGATATCTTACTGATGCTCTGGGTTGAAATGATATTTCATTTTTAAATAGAGAATTTGATCTATTAGTATTATAATATCCTAAATGTATTCCAAGATTTGCTTTTAACCTATTATTTATTTTAAAATTATCTTCTACATAAAAATAAAGTTCATCTGCATTTGTATTTCCAGAAAAATTTAGTGTAGTATCTAATGAAAAATTCTGTGAGGGATCAGGTAATATTTCATTAATTGATAAGTTTGTTTCACCAGGGAAAAAATTGTGGTTTGTATAAGAAGTTCCAAATTTTATTTCATGATTAGGATTTGGTATAAAATCAAAATCAATTCTAGCTCCTAAATCTTCTATACCAGAGAGGTATCCAAAATTAATATCATAAATTTCATTACCATCATTACCATCATTAGAATTATATGTTGAATTTACCCCAAAGTCAGTATTAAAGGAATAGCGACTATAAGTCAATGTTGTATTACTAAAAATTTTATCAGAAAATAAGTGATTCCATCTTAGTGTTGAGGTGAGATTTCCGTATCCTAATCCAAAATTTAAGGTACTTTGTTCATTGTCAAAATTTTCTACATAATCTACTCCTAATTTATCTTTACCAGTATAAGCACTTAAATATATTCTATTTTTTTTTGAAATTTTATGATTTATTTTAGCATTAAGATCATAAAAATAAAGTTTTAGATCTGTTGTGTTTTCTGATGTGTTTGGAAGGAAAGGAGCAACAATTAGATCGATATATGTTCTTCTTGCTGAAATTATGAATGAAGTTTTATCTTTAACTATAGGGCCTTCTAGAGTAAATTTTGAAGAGATTAAGCCAATTGATAGATCTCCTTTAAATTCTTTAAGATTTCCCTCTTTCATATCAATTTGCAATACAGAAGAAAGTCTACCGCCAAATCTAGCTGGAAAACCACCCTTTGTTAATCTTACTGATTTGATTGCATCTGCATTAAAAACTGAGAAAATACCACCAAGATGTGATGCATTATATACAGGAACTCCATCAAGCAGTATTAAATTCTGATCAGGGCCACCACCTCTAACATAAAAGCCTGATGTTCCTTCACTAGATTGAACTCCTGGAAGAAGTTGTATTGCTTTAATTATATCAACTTCTCCTAATAGGGCAGGGATAGTTCTAATTTGTTGAATAGGAATTTCAATAACAGAGGATTGGGTTTGCTTAATGATATTTGCTTTACCTTGAACTTGAATTTCTCCAACAGAGAAAGATGAAATTTGAAATGCAATATTTTTTTCAAGATCTTTATTTAAAGAGATGTTATAGATTTGAGTTTCGTATCCAATATATGAAAATGAAATTTCATGATTTCCTTTGGGAAGTGTAAGGCTATAAAAACCATAGGTGTTCGAAACAACACCTTGTTTCAAATTTTTGCAAAATATGTTAACTCCAATTATATTTTCGCCATTATTTTGGTCAGAAACAAAACCACTTATAGTATATTTATCCTCAGCATATATATATGATGATAAGAAAAAGCATAAATAAACTAGAATTTTTTTTTTCATAAAATTTATAACGTATTTCAAATAGACTTATTATCTGAGATCTATAATTTCAATTTCTGGGTAGTCTTCTGCATTAAATTTAAATAGATTATCATCTAGATTGGCATCCTTAACAAATTTTGTAATTAAATAAGTAAAAGAACCTCCATTCTTGTCAAACAAAATAATATTGTGAAGCTGTATTTTTTCAGAATGAATTTGCAGCTGTATTTTTTGAAATGCATTACTTTCTATTGGAAATAGATCTATTATATGTAGTGTGAGATCTGCTTCATTTTTTAGTTCTACATAACTGTTTTTATACCCTTCTTCATATATTGTAAATAGTTTATTTGGACTTATCATATCGTCAAGAGAATCATATTCCATAATTTGCAATTCATTAGATTCTTTTAAATATATCCACTGTGTGGTATCATCACTAATAATAATCTGTTGATTAAGTTCTAATCTAAATTTATTAGCATTTATCTTAATATTTCCTTTTTGATTTTCACTAATTTCTTGTGTTATATTTTCAAAATTAAAATCAAAATCTACATCAATATTTTTATATTCTTTGGTATTGATACTAAGTTGTTGCAATATTTCATTTGATTTTTCATCTTGAGCATAAGAATCAATGTTAAGTATTAATAGTATAAAAATTAGTGTCCTATTCATTGCTGTTTAATGTTTTTAATAAATCTTCTAGTTCTAATAAGTCTCTTACTAAGACTTGTCGTGCTTTACTTCCCTCAAATGGACCAACAATTCCTGCAGCCTCAAGTTGATCAATTATTCTTCCTGCTCTATTATATCCTAATCTTAATTTTCTTTGAATTAATGAGGTTGATCCAGATTGAGATTGTACTACTGTTCTAGCTGCTTCATCAAACAAAGCGTCTTTATCATTTAAATCAGCTGTAGTTGCTACACTTTCAGCTTCTCCTTCATATTCAGGCAGTAAATGAGCCTGAGGATAAGCTCTTTGTGATCCAATAAATTCACATATTTTTTCTACTTCTGGAGTATCAATAAATGCACATTGTAATCGAACTAGTTCATTGCCTGTTGAAATTAACATATCACCCATTCCAATTAATTGTTCTGCACCTTTAGAATCCATAATTGTTCTTGAATCTGTTGTTGAAGTTACTCTAAATGCAACTCTTGCTGGGAAATTTGCTTTAATTAAGCCAGTGATAACATTGACAGAAGGTCTTTGTGTTGCTATTATTAAATGAATTCCAATTGCCCTAGCTAATTGAGCTAGTCTTGCTATCGGAGTTTCTATTTCTTTTCCTGCTGTCATAATAAGATCTGCAAACTCATCTATTACTAATACAATATATGGTAAATATCTATGTCCATCATTTGGATTTAATCTTCTTGAAATAAATTTCTTATTATATTCTATAATATTTCTACAATTAGCATTTTTACATAACTCATATCTTTCATCCATTTCAATACATAATGAATTTACTGTATTTACAACCTTTTTAGTATCAGTAATAATTGCATCTTCTTGATCTGGAAGTTTGGCTAGATAATGTCTTTCAATTTTATTGAATAAGGTAAGCTCTACTTTTTTAGGATCTATTAAAACAAACTTTACTTGAGATGGATGTTTCTTATATAATAATGATGCTAAGACTGCATTTAGACCAACTGATTTTCCTTGCCCAGTAGCACCAGCCATTAATAAATGTGGCATCTTAGCTAGATCAACTACATAAGTTTCATTAGAAATTGTCTTTCCAAATGCAATTGGAAGAGCCATTTTATTATTTTGGAATTTATCAGATGACAAAACCTCTAGCATGGAAACTATATTCTTTGTTTTATTTGGAACCTCTATGCCAATTGTTCCTTTACCGGGCATTGGAGCAATAATTCTAATTCCTTCTGCAGCAAGACTTAAGGATATGTCATCTTCAAGGTTTTTGATTTTAGATATTCTTACACCTGCTTCAGGAACAATTTCATAAAGTGTAATTGTGGGACCTACTGTAGCGCTTATTGAGGTTATTCCGATTTTGTAATGTCCTAATGTTTCAACAATTTTATTTTTTTTCTCTTCTAAATCAACTTTGTCAATTTTAATATCACTGCCACCATATTTGTTTAAAAGATCCATTCCTGGCATTTTATATGCTGATAATTCTAACGTTGGATCGTAATCTCCCAATTCTTTTAATTTTTTATTGATCTCTTTTTCAGATAATGTTTCTTCATTTTCGGTATGATTAATCTCAATGGCTATTTCTTCTTTTTCATCTGATTTCTCTGTTTTTTTGTTTTCTTGCTGATCTATATCAACTGATGTTTCTTGAACTTCTTTATGAATTGGAATTTCTTCTTCTTCTTCTTCTTCTTCTTCTTCTTCTTCTTCTTCTTCTTCTTCTTCTTCTTCTTCTTGCAGAATAGTTATTATTTTTTCTTGTTTTGTTTTTTGTAGTTTTAACTTAATCTTATCTAGAAAATTTTTAAAATTATTGAATTTAATATCAAAGTTTAATGGAATGTATATTAGTATAATAGTAATTAATAATAATGTTGTACCAATGCTTCCAAGGGCACTTAAAACTAAATCTTGTGTATAAATCCCTAAACCACCTGATAAAAGTGTGTTTTCAAAAAAATGAAATATAAAAACAGGAATAAATATCAAAGCTAGTAAAGTATGAAAAAGATTATTTGCTATAGAGAATCTTTTTAATCCAAAGACCTTTAAACTAAGAAGTAAAATAAATGTAATAATAAGATATGCGGAAATTCCAAAAAGTCTATAAATAAGTGTATGAGATAAAAATGCCCCAAGACCACCTAGAGAGTTTTTTACATCTTTATTTGTTATAATATCAGAAAAACTACTATTTAGCACAATGCTGTTATCAGATTTCCATTCTATGAAAAACGATGTAAATGCTATTATTAAATAAAGAGAAAACAGTAATAAAAATCCTCCAAAAATTATTTGATTATTTCTATTTATAAAAGGGGCTTTTAATTTCGTTAAAAATTTATTTATGCTAGATTTTAAGTTTAGTTTTTTCTTCATTTTAAATGATAATTCAAAAATACAAATACAAATAATTATGATACTCCTTATTAACTATAATTTTACCATTAAATTGTTAATAATTATGAAGTTTAAGCTAAGACCTTTATTAACTTTGCAAAGCATATGAATCCACTAAATATAAATAATGAAATGGGCGTGCTTAAAACAGTTGTTTTGGGTATAGCTGATGATTTTGGTGGAGCTCCTAAAGAAAGTGAATGCTATGATCCTAAGTCAAAAGAACATGTTAAAAAAGGAACATTTCCTAATGAGAGTGATTTGTGTGAAGAACTTAAACAATTTTACAATATTCTTATAAAATACAATGTTGAGGTTCTTAGGCCTGAGAGTATTAAAAAGTTAAATCAAATCTTTGCGCGTGATATTGCTTTTGTAATTGATGACAAAATAATTATATCTAATACTATTGAAGATAGAAAAAGAGAAGTAAATGGAATTAACTATATCTTAGAATCTCTTAATTCAGAAAGTATTTTAAAACTAAATGACAATTCTAGAATTGAAGGGGGGGATGTTATCGTACACGATGATTATATATTCATTGGATATTCTAATGAAGATGATTTTAAGAAATATAAAGTTTCTAGAACAAATTTATTTGCTGTGAATAACATTAGTGATTTATTTTCTAGCAAGAAAGTTGTAGCTTTTGAATTAAACAAATCTGACATAAATGCTAAAGAAAATGCTCTTCATTTAGATTGTTGTTTTCAGCCTATAGGTAAAAATATGGCAATTATATATGAAGGTGGATTTAAAAACAGTAACGATATTATTTTTTTAAATAATTTATTTGGTAAGGATAATTTAATTAACTTAAGTAAAGATGAGATGTATAATATGAATTCTAATATTTTTTCAATTTCTGATAATGTTATTGTATCAGAGAAAAGTTTTGATCGTTTGAATTCTATTCTAAGAAAAAAAGGATTTATAGTTGAAGTGATTAATTTTTCTCAAATAGCTAAAATGGAAGGGTTGCTTAGATGTTCTACATTACCACTTAATAGATTATGAAACAAATCACTAATAATATAATGATGATTGAGCCAGTATTATTTAATTATAATTCTGAGACAGCTGTTAATAATCATTATCAAATTTCCCTTGAGGGTATATCTAATAATGACATTCAGAAAAAAGCTTTACAAGAATTTAAGAATTTTGTAAAAATATTAAAATCAAAATCTATTAATGTTGTTGTTTTTAAAGATACTAAATCCCCAAAGACTCCAGACTCAATTTTTCCAAATAACTGGATTTCATTTCATGATAACGGAGATATTTATCTATATCCAATGTTTGCAAAAAATCGAAGACTAGAAAGAAGAGAGGATATACTCCAGTCTTTAAATCAATTTTATGATATTTCTAGTATTCATAGTTTAACTCATTATGAAAACGATGAATTATTTTTGGAGGGAACTGGAAGTATGATATTAGATAGGGATTATAATATTTGTTATGCTGCAAGATCTATTAGAACTCAAGAGTCAATTGTTTTAGATTTTTGCAAGAAATTAAATTATGTTCCTGTTTTATTTAATGCCCTACAGCATGTTAATGATAGGCGACTTCCAATCTATCATACAAATGTTATGATGTGTATAGCTACAGATTATGCTGTTGTATGTTTAGATTCAATTGATGATAGTGATGAAAGAAATAGTGTTATCAAATCATTAAACAGTACAAATAAAGAGATCATTGAGATTTCAGAATCACAAGCTAATAAATTTGCTGGAAATATGTTGCAACTTATGGGGGATAAATTATATTTAGTTATGTCTAAGTCAGCATTTAATTGCTTAGATAACAATCAAATAAATAGTATTGAAAAGCATAATGAAATTTTATCTATTGATTTAGATATCATTGAAAAATGTGGTGGAGGAAGTGCAAGATGTATGATAGCTGAAATATTTTTACCTTTGAAGAAATGATAGAAAAATTATTAAAAAATGATATTGTTCTAGCTTTAGAAAAACTTTATAGTATTAAAGACTATGATTTGCAATTTCAAAAAACTCGTAAAGAGTTTGATGGAGATATAACATTAGTTGTCTTTCCTTTTACTAAGTTTTCTAAAAAGAGCCCTGAAGAAACGGGTAATGAAATTGGTGAAATTCTTAAATTATCAGATTTCATTTATAGTTTTAATGTTGTTAAAGGGTTTTTAAATTTAGTTATAAATGATGATATTTGGCTTGCTCAACTCTTAGAAGCATTAAAGGATAATTCATTTGGATTTATTAATGCCAATAAAGATGCTCCAACTTATTTAGTAGAATATTGTTCTCCTAATACTAATAAGCCGCTTCATTTAGGACATATACGAAATAATTTGTTAGGATTTTCTGTAGCTGAAATTTTAAAAGCATCAGGTAAAAATGTCCAAAAAGTTCAAATTATTAATGATAGAGGCATACATATCTGCAAGTCAATGATTGCCTGGCAAGAATTTGGTAATAATGAGACTCCAGAAACTAATAACATTAAGGGAGATCATCTTGTAGGAAAGTATTATGTGAAATTTGATAAACAGTATAAGTCAGAAATTGCTGAAATGATCAAAAATGGAACTTCTCAGAAAGAGGCTGAAAAATTATCGCCTATTTTTATAAAGGCACAAGACATGTTGTTAAAGTGGGAAGCAAAAGACCCTGATGTGATAGCATTATGGAAAAAGATGAATAGTTGGGTATACAAAGGTTTTACTCAAACACATAAAAGATTAGGAGTAAATTTTGATAAAAATTATTTTGAGAGTGAAACATACTTACTAGGTAAAGAGGTTGTTAAATCTGGTTTAGATAGTGGTGTTTTTTTTAAGAAAGCTGATGGGTCAGTATGGATAGATTTGTCAGATGAAGGTTTAGATGAAAAAATTATCCTTAGATCTGATGGTACAGCAGTTTATATGACGCAAGATATTGGAACTGCTATTAAAAGATATGAAGATTTTAATTTTTCACACATGACTTATACTGTAGGAAATGAACAAGATTATCATTTTAAAGTTTTGTTTTTAATTTTAGAAAAATTAGGGTATTCATGGTCTAAAAACTGCTTCCATTTATCTTATGGAATGGTTGATCTTCCAAGTGGAAAAATGAAATCTCGAGAAGGGACTGTAGTAGATGCTGATGATATTATGCAAGATATGTATCAAAATGCAAAGAATATTGCTGATGATTTAGGTAAACTTGATCGATTAAGTGAAAATGAGGCTCAAGAACTATATGAAACAGTAGGGATGGGAGCTTTAAAGTATTTTATGTTAAAAGTTGATCCTAAAAAAAGAATGCTTTTTGATCCAAAAGAAAGTATAGATTTTAATGGTAATACAGGTCCTTTTATACAATATGCCTATGCAAGAATAAACTCAATTTTACTTAAAAATACTTCGAATATTACTATAGATATGGGTGTAAAAATCTCTGATAAAGAAAGAGAGTTAATTAAGTTAATATTAGAATTTCCAAAATTAATTCAAGAATCTGCAAATTCTTATAGTCCTGCATTAATAGCTAATTACATTTTTGAAATTGTTAAAGAATTTAATAGTTATTATCAGTCAACATCTATACTGAATGCAGAGTCAGAATCATTAATTAGTTTTAGAGTTGCATTGTCTAAAAAAGTTGCAGAAATTATTAAATCTGGAATGTTTTTATTAGGTGTTAAGGTTCCTCAAAGAATGTAATTTACATCAATTCTCAAATTAAGACTAAAAGATTATACAATATATATGTATAATTTAAAAAAAGTATACATTTGCTAATATCATGACAAAAGAAAGAATTCATCAAATAATTTTTGAAGCTGATACCGCTAGAGGAAAAGCTTTTGATATTTGCTTATTAATTGCAATTTTATTATCTGTTTTTATAGTAATGTTGGAAAGTGTTGATTCCATTAAGGAGGAATATGGAAAATTATTGCTTGCTTTAGAATGGATCTTTACTATATTATTTACAATAGAATATTTTGTCAGAATTTATTCAATTAATAAATCTCGTAGATATATCTTTTCGACTATGGGTATTATAGATTTATTAGCTGTATTGCCTACATATTTGATATTTATTTTTCCTCAGATACATGCTTTAACTGTTATAAGGTCTATACGTTTAATAAGAATATTTAGAGTATTTAAATTGTCTAGATATATAAGGGGCGCTTATACTATGCAAATTGGTTTAAGATCTGCTATACCTAAAATAATTGTATTTCTTTTATCAGTTCTCTTACTTTTAGTTATACTAGGAACTATAATGTATATTGTTGAAGGTTTGAGAGCTGGAAATCCTGGATTTAAAGATATTCCTAATGCGGTGTATTGGTCTATCATTACTCTTACTACAGTAGGTTATGGAAATGTTGTTCCTATCACCGTTGTTGGAAAGATTATCGCTTCGATTATTATGCTTCTTGGTTATGGTATTATTGCTGTTCCAACAGGAATTGTTACTGCTGGTATTATTAATACTAAATCTAAAGTTAGTACACAAGCATGCATTAATTGTTCTAAGGAAGGACATGATAATGACTCTGTCTTTTGCAAGTATTGTGGTTCGAAAATTCATAACTAACTTGTGATTATTTGTTAAATTTTTAGAATCTAAAATCTGCAAGTGAAAAATTTTATAGTTTATAGATCATCTGCAGGTTCCGGTAAGACATACGCCTTAGCTGTTAATTATATTTCTTTAGCGCTTAGTAGATGCCCATCAGAAAGGGGTTATTATAGAAAAATTTTAGCTATTACTTTTACTAATAAAGCAGCTAAAGAAATGAAGGAGAGAGTTCTTCATTATCTATATACATTATCTCAATCTGAAGATATAGATAATATTTTATCCGTAATAAGCAAACAAACTAATTTATCTAATCAAGATATATATATATACTCGAAAGAGGTTTATACACATATTATTCATCATTATTCTGATCTAGGAATTCAAACAATAGATAAATTCACTTATAAAATTATAAAAACATTTTCATCCGACTTAGGTTTGTCCAGTGATTTTGATTTAGAATTAGAAAGTTATAAAATTATTCAACCAGTTGTTGCATTATTAATTAGTAAAATCTCTGAAGATAATATTGAGCTTTCAGATGTGTTAATTGATTTTTCATTACAAAAAATAGACGATGGTAATAGTAATAATATTCAAAATGATTTAGAAGATTTTTGTTCACACCTCTTTAAAGAAAATTTTGATGATTTATTAATTAATAATTCTTTTTCAATTAGTGAATATGTTAAGATAAAAGATAAATTATTGGTTAATAGAAATAATTGTCACAAAAAAATATTAGCATTAAGAAAAGACACATCTAATTATTTTTCAAAAAATAACTTATTAGAGAGTCATTTCAATCGTGGTACTTTCTATAATTTATTTTCTAAAAAGCTATTAAGTGAAAAATATTCTGATTGGATTCCATCACCAACACTAATTAAGAATGTAGATGAAGATAATTGGTATAAAAAAGATCTTGACCAGGGATCTAAGGTTAATATAGATTTTTGCAAGAATGAATTGAAGAATTTCTTTGAAGATTTATTAATGCTTTTAAAAGACTATACAACTCTTGATGCAGTACTTAAAAAGATTTACCCATCTTTAATTATTAATGAATTAGTTAAAGAGATTAAAGATTATAAAAAAGAATATAATGTTGAACATATTTCTTCATTTAATAAAACAATTAATAGACTTGTAATAGAGCAATCTTCTTCTTTTATTTTTGAGAGATTAGGTGAGCGCTACAATCATTTTTTAATTGATGAATTTCAAGATACTTCTTTACTGCAGTGGCAAAATTTATTGCCATTAATCACTGATTCTTTAGATTTTGGAAAATCTATTGTGGTTGGAGATGGCAAACAATCTATCTATAGGTGGCGTTCAGGAGAGGTTGAACAGTTTTTAAATTTACCTGAGATATTTAAAGGTAATAATCTTGCTAATATAAATGATTGGCAATCTAAATTAGAAACTCACTACCATGTCAAAAACTTACAAGAAAATTTTAGAAGTAAAAAGCAAATAATAAATTTTAATAATAGTTTTTTTAGTAAAATCAAGCAGATATTGCCTGCAAATCTTAAAGGTATTTATGATTATCATCATCAAAATTCAAATTATGTTAAAGATGGAGGTTATATTTATATAGATGTGTTTGATGGAAAAGATTATAAGCAAGATATCTTGTCTGCCATGGTAATTGAAATTAAAAGGTTGAATCAAGAAAATAATTTCCAATTTAAAGATATTGCTATATTATGTAATACACATCAAAATATAATTGAGGTTGCTGAATATTTAACTTTATCATCTATTCCTATTGTTTCTAATGAAGGGTTGTTGATTTCAAGATCTGAAAAAGTAAAGGCTATTGTATCATTTGTTAAATATCTTTATAACATTGATGACAATATTGCAAAAGCCTCTGTGATTACTTATTTATATTCTAATGATTTATTCGATGATAAACTTCATGATTTAAACTTGAAAATTCATGACGATAACGAGTTTATTTTATTGCTCAATAAAATTAATTTAAATGTTAATGTTGATTCTTTATTGCAACTTTCTTTATATGAAATGATAGTTGAAATTATTAATTCTTTGAAAATAAAACGCGATATTTATGTTGATTTTTTCACTGATTTAGTACTTATATATTCTCAAAAAAATATAAATAGCTTATCAGAATTTATTGTTTGGTGGGAACAAGTTAAAGATAAAAAATCTATAACAATTTCTGAAGATACAAATGCTGTTAAGTTAATGACTATTCATAAGTCTAAGGGTTTAGCATTTAATATTGTAATGATTCCTTTTAATTGGGAGTCGAGTGCTAAAAAAGAAATGTGGGTTGAGAATAATAATTTTAATTCAGAAAATTTGAAAAAATCTTTAATTAGCCAAAATAAGAATTTAAGTTTTTCACATTATAAATCGCAATATGAAGTTGAGAAATCATTATCTTTATTAGATAATATTAATAAACTCTATGTAGCATCAACACGAGCAAAAGATGCGTTGTATATATTTTCAAAATCTCTTAGTAAAACTTCAAAAACTAATACTAGCTTAAATTTTTTATTATCACAATTCTGTAAAGTTTTTCCGTTCTCTCAAGGAGATCGCTTGTACTATCATGGAAATAAAGAAATTAATAAAAATATATTTGATAAAAAAAATATTAAAGTTCGAGATTGGCGTGAAATTATATCATTGAAAAATTCTTCTATAGATTTTTGGGATACTGAAACTAATGACCTTAAAAAGGATTGGGGTAAATTATTGCATTATGCCTTGTCTAAAATCTATTATAAGCACCAGAAACATGATGTTATTAACTCTTTATATGATAATGCTAAATGTTCTAATGATGAAAAAAAGAAACTTTTTTTAGAAATTGATGCACTTTTTTCTGATAAAAAAGTAGATTATTTCTTTTCTGATAAATGGGAAATTAAAACTGAAAAAGAGATTCTTATGCCAGATGGAAAAACATATATTCCAGATCGATTATTGATTAATGATAATGAGGCTATTATAGTTGATTATAAAACAGGTGAAAGTGATAATAGTCATAATCAACAAATATTGACTTATTCAAATGCACTTTCTCTTATGGGTTATAAAAATATTTCTAACTATTTAATATATACAAGTGCTAAAAATAAAGTTGTAAAAGTATGAAGCCATTTCTAGAAAAAATAGCTGATCGTTTAATGTTGAAATTTCCTGATAATATGGATGAAATTGCTGTAGTTCTTCCAAGTAAAAGATCTGTTGTTTTTCTCAAGTATTATTTGTCACAAAAAATAACTAAGCCAGTATTTTTGCCTAAGTTTTTTTCTATTGAAGAATTTATAGAAGATATCTCTGATTTAAAAGTTATTGATAATATTTCATTGCAATTTTATCTTTATCAAAGTTATTTAGTGAGTTCTATAAAAAAGCATGATTCATTTAATGATTTTTTAAATTGGAGTTCCATGCTATTATATGACTTTAATGATATTGACACAAATATTGTTGATGCTAAATCCTTATATGGTAATTTAAAAAATGTTAAAGAGCTTGAAAATTGGAATATAGACAATTGGAGTTTTTCAGAAACACCTCTTACGAATGTTCAAGAGAATTATATGGATTTTTTTGAATCTCTTTTTTCTGTTTATCAGATTTTCAAAAAAGATTTACTAGATAAAAAAATGGGTTATCAAGGGTTGGCTAATAGAGTAGCTGCAGAAAAAATAAGCACGATAGAGCTTCCTTGGAAAAAAGTTTGGTTTGTTGGTCTTAATGCTTTAACCTCATCTGAACATGTAATTATAGATAATTTAAAACAAAGAGATATTGCTCGAGTTTTTTGGGATGCTGATGAATATTATTTTAAAAATAATGATCATGAAGCAGGACTTTTTTTAAAACAGCAACAAACTAAATGGTCAGAAATTGAGTTCGAAGGTGTTGGAGATTACTTCTCTATTTCGAAGGATAAATTTAATATTGTTGCTTGTCCTCAAAACATAGCTCAAGCTCAAGTAATGTCCCAAGTCTTATCTCAAATCAAGAAAAGTGATCTTAATAATAGTAATACCGCGATAATTCTTGCCGATGAAAACTTACTTTATCCAGTTTTAAATCATATTCCAGATTCAGTTGAAAATTTAAATGTTACAATGGGTAGTCCTATTAAAAACACGCCTTTTTTTGCATTTATAAATACCTTTCTTTTAATGAAGTTAAGTGTATTAAAATATAAAAAGAACAAATTTTACTTTAAAGATTTATTTTTATTTATAGATGACCCGTATTTTAAAAAAATAGTTGCTCCTAATAGCATTAGAAATCTAAAAAAATATATTTATTCTAATAATATTGTATTTGTTTCTTCTGAAGAAATTAATGATTTTTTAGATAAGAAAATACAAGTTCTTTTTAGTCTTACTATTAATTTTGAAAACACAATTAAACAGTTAAAGTACTTGATATCTCTTTTAAGAGTTTCTTTAGTTAATAGTAAAGCGACAATTGATTCTGAGATTTTGAATGTTTTTCATAATAGTATATGTATGCTTGAAAAATTATTTATTGACTTTACCTACCAAGTAGATTTGCGCACTCTCATTACAATTATCAAGCAATTAGTATCTAAAGAAATCATCCCATTTAAGGGAGAGCCTCTAGAAGGGGTGCAGCTTATGGGTATTTTAGAAAGTCGTGCTTTAGATTTTAAAAATATTATAATGTTAGGCGTTAATGAAGGGTTTTTGCCAAAGAGTAAGGGTTCCAATTCATTTATTCCATTTGACTTGAAAAAGTATTTTAAAATACCTACACATAATGAAAGAGATGCAGTTTTTTCATATCATTTTTATAGAATTCTTCAAAGAGCTAATAATATAACTTTAACATATAGCACAAAAATTGATGATTTCAGTTTTGGAGAAAAAAGTAGATTTATAACACAATTATTATCTGAATATAGTAGTGGTGAAATTAAAGAGTACACTTATAAAGATAATAATTTCACTATTCCTTCGCAATCAAGTTGTATTATTCCAAATAAAGGTTTAGAAAAAGAAATACGTAATTGGGCAAAAAATGGAGTTTCTCCCTCTGCATTAAATAAGTATAATAAATGTAGTTTAGATTTCTATTATCATTATTTA
>Ga0307986_10002027_pt1 | contig 14566 bp, 10 predicted proteins | sample EllFjometageno82_FD_203170 | JGI IMG/M metagenome (GOLD analysis project Ga0307986, IMG submission 203170) | Marine microbial communities from Ellis Fjord, Antarctic Ocean - #82 | ecosystem: Environmental > Aquatic > Marine > Unclassified | place: Southern Ocean | collected 2014-10-09
AACTTTATAATCAAAATTTATATTTGATCCGATTTCTTTAGATAACTCCACACTTATATTCTTAAACTCCTGATCAGATAAATCTTTTGATGAAATTAATTGAGCGCTCATCTCACCTCTTTTAAGTGCCGAGAGTTTTAAATAACTTTTTAAAATTTTATTTAAAAAATATATTCTTCTTTTAACAACTAAAAGTGATAAAAAATTTTTAAAAGTTTTTGAAAATTTAAGTAAATCTGATATGTGTTTTATAACATCTAATTGGATTGAAAAAGTTTGTGTTGGATTTTTTACAAAATTTTCAAAATCAGAATTTTTATTATATATATCAAGCAAATTTGAAATATTTTCTTCAGTTTGATCAAGTTTTTTTTCTTCTTGGGCTACCTCGAAAAGTGCACGAGCGTATCTTTCAGCAGTTTCTGATGAAAAAGATTTATTTGAACTCATTTATTTATTATGTTTTTTTGTGGTTAATAGTCTTTAAAATACTGAGATCTCGTACCATAAGAGTTTATGCTCTTCAAGGTGGTATGCTTGTATTAAGTAAAGTTTATTGGGTCAACATCAACCGTAAGTTTTATTTTTTTTGATATATTTAGGTTTTTTAATAATAGAGCCAATTTTTTTTGAATATAATTATCTTTTTTTGATCTTAATAAAAGTCTTGTTCTATACATTTTTTTTACTCTAAAAATTGGAGAGTCAACCGGACCTAAGATTTCCAGGTCTCTAATTAAAGATAGTTTTTTTTTAATCTCTTGAGCACCTCTTAAACTTATATCACTAGAATTAGCAGAAATAATTAATGAAACCAATCTACAGAAAGGTGGCAATCTATTTTTTTTCCTTAAAATTAATTCATTAACTAAAAACTTCTCAGGGTCATTTTTTATAATATCTTTTAAAGTTTTATCTGTAGGCATCATTGTTTGGTAAATGATTAACGAATCTTTTGAAAATCTTCCTGCTCTTCCACTTAATTGATTGTAGAGTTGTATATTTTTTTCTGTAGTTCTTAAATCATAGCCCTTACCGGAAAAATCAGCATCGACTACGACAATACAATTTAATTTTACAAAGTTAAATCCTTTAGAGATCATTTGAGTTCCAACTATTATATTAATCTCATTATTTTCAATTTGTTTAATAATATTTTGATTTTTTTTTTTTAAAAAGTCACTTGAAAATATTTTTATATTTTTATTAGGAAATTTTATTTTTAATTCATCGTATATTTTTTCTACACCTGGTCCATACATATTAAAATCACAGAAGCCTTTTGTTTCTGAACAATTTTTTTCTTTTTTTATTTTAAATCCACAATGATGACACATAAGTTTATTAATTGATTTATGATATGTTAAATAAATTGAGCAATCCGGGCAGGCATGTTTAAATCCACAATTTTTACAAATCATAAATGGAGCATAACCTCTTCTATTTAAAAAAAATAAAACTTGTTCTTTTTTTTCTAAATAACGATTAACCAAATTTATAGTTTCGTTTGATATAAACTCATTTTTACCAAACTTTGAAAAATTCAAATTAACTATTTTAGTTTCAGGTAACGGTGACTTACTAAATCTGCTTGTTAATTTTGTTATATTATATTTTTTATTTTTTATATTATTAAAAGTTTCCAAGGAAGGAATTGATGTAATCAGGTTTATAGGAATGTCTTCAAATGAAGCTCTCGAAATAGCCATGTCTCGTGCATTATAAATTATACCTCCGTCCTGTTTGTAAGAAGCGTCATGTTCTTCATCTACTATTATTATTCCAAGTTCCTTAAAGGGCAATAACAATGAAGATCTTGCTCCGATGACTATTTTAATTTCATTATTGATTATTCCTTTCCAGATAATTCTTTTATTTTTTATTGTAATTTTAGAGTGCCAAATCGCAGGTTCAAACCCAAAATAATCTATAAATCTATTTTTAAACTGATTTGTTAAAAAAATTTCAGGCAATAAAACCAGGGCTTGTTTATTTTTATCTATTATCTCTTTTATTCTTTCAAAATATACGAGTGTTTTTCCAGAACCTGTAATACCTTGCAAAACAGATACATTAAAATTTGCTCCAAATTTTCTAAGGTTATTTAAAGATTTCTTCTGTTCAACATTTAAAAAATATTTAATTGCTTTATTATTATTTTGAATCTCTTTTTTTTTGTCAATTTTCAGTATATTTTCATTATTACCTAGGCACATTTTTAATACCATTCCTTTGGGGGTAAGATTATATTTAGAAAACCAGTTAATAAATTTAATTAATTTTTTATCAATTGAAAAATTATCTATTTTTTTTTCAATATTTTTTATTTTAAAATTCTTAGAGGCTATTTGTATTTCATCCCACACTACCCCTACCTCTTTCTTTTTTCCAAAAGGCACAATAACGATATCTCCAGGCTTCAATAATCCTACTTTTTTAGAAGTATATGTAAATGGGTAATCAAATATTTTAGGTAATAATACTGGTAATTTCATTATTGAATTTTAATTGATATTATATCAATTAAAAATGAATTGGTCTTTTATCAACAGCTAGGGCCGCTTCTTTAATTGCCTCGGTGTGTGTTGGATGAGCATGGCATGTTCTTGCTATATCCTCTGCACTGGCTCCAAATTCCATAGCAAGTGCCATTTCTGCTATCATATCACCACAATGAGGGCCAATAATATGAACTCCTAAAACTTTGTCTGTTTTAGAATCTGCTAACATTTTTACAAATCCATCTGTTTCATTATTAACTTTTGCTCTAGAGTTTGCCAAAAAAGGAAATTTTCCAACCTTGTAATCTATATTTTCATTTTTTAACTGCTCTTCTGTTTTACCTACTGTAGCTACCTCAGGAGAAGTATAAACTACGCCAGGTATAACATCATAATTAACGTGACCTGCTTGTCCTGCTATAATTTCTGCAACTGCTATGCCTTCTTCTTCAGCTTTATGTGCAAGCATCGGACCTTTAATAACATCACCTATTGCGTAAATATTTTTTATAGAAGTCTGTAATTTTTCATTTACTTCTATTCTTCCTTTATCATCTTTTTTAATACCAACCTTTGATAAATTAAGGCCTTCTGTATATGGTTTTCTTCCTACAGAAACTAAAACTTTATCACATTCTACTCTTTCTCTTGCCGCTGTTGTATTGTTTGTGTATTCAACAACAACTTTATTTTTTATGTTGGTAACTGTTGTTACTTTGTTGTTTAATTTAAATTGTAATCCTTGTTTAGTTAAAATTTTTTTAAATTCATTTGAAATTTCTCTATCCATTCCGGGAGTTATAAAATCCAAGTACTCAACTACAGTAACTTTAGATCCTAGTCTTGACCAAACCGAACCCATTTCAAGTCCAATGTAGCCTCCACCAATAACGATAAGATCTTTTGGTACCTCAGAAAAAGATAGGGCCCCTGTCGAAGATACTATATTTTTTTCATCTATTTCAATTCCTGGTAATGATGTGGGTGAAGAGCCAGTAGCTATAACAATATTTTTTGCGGTGTAAGAGTGTCTTTTTTCATTCTCATAAACTACTACATTGTTTTCAGAAAATAAAACACCCTTTCCTTTAATATAAGTTACTTTATTTTTTTTAAATAAAAATTCGACACCTTTGGTTAAAACTTGTACCGATTTATCTTTGTTAGCCATCATTTTTTTTACGTTCAGTTTTATATCGCTAATTTCTATTCCTTGATTATTAAAATCTTTTTTAGCTTTACGATAATTTTCTGATAGATTTAATAGGCTTTTTGAGGGAATACATCCTATATTTAGGCATGTTCCACCTAAGGTTCCTCTTGATTCAACGCAAGCTGTCTTAAGACCTAGTTGAGCAGCTCTAATAGCGCACACATAACCTCCAGGCCCACCTCCGATTATAATGACATCAAAATTGTTTTCCATTTTATAAGTTTAAAAATAGTCTCTTAGGTTGTTCTAAACTTTCTTTAATAGTTTTTAAAAAAGAAACCGCTTCTTTTCCGTCAATAATTCTATGGTCATATGAAAGCGCCAAATACATTATAGGCCTTATAGTCACGGTTCCGTCTATAACTACTGGCCTTTGAATAATATTGTGCATTCCTAATACAGCTGATTGAGGAGGGTTTAGGATAGGCGTCGAAAGCATTGAGCCATAAATACCGCCATTAGTGATAGTGAATGTTCCCCCTTGTAAATCTTCAATAGTTATCTTTCCATCTCTTGCTTTTTTCCCCAAATCATTAATATTTTTTTCTATGTCAGCAAAAGACATTTCGTCAGTATTAGTTAAAACTGGAACGACAAGGCCTCTATCGGTTCCAACAGCAATACTTATATTGTAATAGTTTTTATAAACTATTTCCTCACCTTGAATTTCTGCATTGATTACTGGATAGTTTTTTAAACCTAATACACAAGCTTTAACGAAAAACGACATAAATCCTAATTTAACAGAATATTTTTCTTGAAATTCTTCTTTGTAATTATTTCTCATGTTTATCACTTCATACATATCAACTTCATTAAATGTGGTTAACATAGCTGCATTTTCTTGTGCTTCTTTTAATCTTTTTGCGATTGTTAATCGAAGTCTTGTCATTTTAATTCTTTCTTCAGGCCCGTGAGATTTTTTTCTTTCAGAAAAATTGGGTTTGATTCCCATTAAAGTCATTAGATCTTCTTTTAAAACCACTCCATTTTTACCAGAACCTTTTACTTCTGCTAAATTTATTTTTGACTCAACTGCTATTTTTCTTGCTGCCGGTGAAAGAGTTGGAGATGAATCATTATTTTTAAGATTTTTATTTATTTCGTGCAAGATTAGTGGTTGTTCCTCTACGTTTTTATTTTCTATAATCTGTTCATCTTGCAAGATTAAAGGTTTTTCTTTTTCTTCAATTTTTTTTAATTCTTTTTCAATTGGCGGTGGAGAATATTTTTTTATTTCTTTGACATTTTCGTCGTCCTTTGTTGCTTCTCCGATTGATCCAAGCAAAGATCCAACATTAATTGTCTCACCTTCTTTTACAGAAATAGATTCTAGTTTTCCACTTGACGGTGCGGGCACTTCAACATTTACTTTATCAGTTTCAAGTTCAACTACTGGCTCATCCATTACAACATCATCACCTTCGTTCTTAAGCCATTTAGACACGGTTGCCTCTGTAACTGACTCTCCTAATGATGGTACTATTATTTTATCTGACATTAATTAAATTTTCCAACTACCTTTTCTAATATTTCTTTTTGTTGTGCAAGATGTTTATTTAGATTTCCAGTCGCAGTAGAAGCTGAAGGCTTTCTTCCTATGTATTTTGCCTTATCTCTTTTTGATTGAGTTATTTCTAAGGTTCTTTCTATGTAATTTCTAACAGTATTCCAAGCTCCCATATTCTGGGGTTCTTCTTGGCACCATATAAAATCAGCATTTTTATATCTCTTTAGTTCTTTTGCTAATGGTTTAGCTGGAAAAGGATAAAGTTGCTCTAAGCGTATAAAAACAATTTTGCTATTTTTAGTTTTTTCTCTAGCGTCTAATAAGTCAAAATATATTTTTCCCGAACACATAATGACCTTCTTAATTTTACTATCTTTTTCAAGTTTTATAAAGCTGCTATTCTTTAGATAAGCATGATCTCCTAAAACTCTATGAAATGTATTTTTCATTGTTAAGTCTTCTAGAGTGGACGTGCAGTTTTTATGCCTTAATAAAGATTTAGGTGTCATAATAATTAATGGCTTTCTAAAATCTCGATGCATTTGTCTTCTTAGAACATGAAAATAATTAGCAGGCGTTGTACAATTAACTACTTGTATATTTTCACCCGCACAAAGTTGTAAAAATCTTTCTAATCTTGCAGATGAGTGTTCGGGTCCTTGACCTTCATAACCATGTGGTAGTAACATTGTTATTCCACTTGATCTACCCCATTTAGCCTCTGAAGAGGTAATAAATTGATCAATTATTATTTGTGCGCCATTGGCAAAGTCTCCAAATTGAGCTTCCCATAAAACTAAAGTTTCTGGTTCAGATAGAGAATAGCCAAATTCAAATCCTAAAACAGCAAGTTCTGATAACAAGCTATCAATTATTTCATATTTTTTTTGATTTTTTGAAATATTATTTAATGGTACGTATCTTTTATTAGTTATTTGATCTCTTAAAACTGAATGTCTTTGACTAAAAGTTCCTCTCCCAGAATCTTGTCCCGACAACCTTACAGAAAATCCTTCATCCAATAATGATCCAAAAGCAAGCATCTCGGCTGTAGACCAATCTATTGGCTTGTTTTCTGTAAATACTTTTTTTTTGTTGTCAAATATTTTTTTTAATGTTTTGTGTATTACAAAATTACTTGGAATATTGGTAATTTTTTTTCCTATTTCAATAATTCTATCTTTATTAAAACCACTTACACCTCGTTTATCTTTACCTAATTCAGGTTTAAATCGCGACCACGTACCTGCATACCACTTTAAATCAGATTTATAATTTTTTGATGCACTAAATTCATTTTCTAAATGTTTTTTAAATTTAATTTTTTGATCTTTTATATTTTCTAAAGTAAATAAACCTTCTTTTGATATTTTTTTAGCATAGATATCTAATGTGGTTGGCTGTTCTTTTATTTTTTTGTACATCAAAGGTTGAGTAAAAGATGGTTCATCTCCTTCGTTGTGACCAAACCTTCTATAACAAACTATATCTACAACAATATCCCTATTAAACTTTTGCCTAAATTCTGTAGCTATTTTTGCACAATGTACTACTGCTTCGGGGTTATCTCCGTTTACATGTAATATTGGTGCTTGAGCTGTCTTCGCTACATCGGACGGATAGGGTGAAGATCGGGCAAACCTTGGGGCCGTTGTAAAACCAATTTGATTGTTGACTATTATATGAATTGTTCCACCAATATTATGGCCTGGTAAACCTGACATCGCGAAACATTCGGCCACGACACCTTGTCCTGCAAATGCAGCATCTCCATGCATTAATACTGGTATAACTTTTTTTCTTTCCCGATCTTTATGAAAAAATTGTTTAGCTCTAACTTGACCTAAAACCACTGGATTAACTGCTTCAAGATGTGAAGGATTATCGGTTAGACTAATATGAACTTTATTTCCATCGAATTCTCTATCAGATGATGCACCTAAATGATATTTTACATCTCCTTCGAAATCTTTTCTTGAAGCAACGTGTTTGCCAAAAAATTCACTAAAAATAGCTTTGTAAGATTTTCCCATTACATTTGCTAAAACATTTAATCTACCTCTGTGGGGCATTCCAATTTTAATTTCTTTTGCACCTAGATTCCCACCTCGTTTAATTATTTGTTCTAAAGCTGGTATTAATGACTCACCTCCATCCAAACCGAATCTTTTTGTTCCTACAAATTTTACATGTAAATATTTTTCAAATCCCTCAGCCTCAATTATTTTATTTAAAATTGCTTTCTTGCCATTGTCTGTAAAATAGACACCTTTTTCTTTTCCTTCAACCCTGTCTCTAATCCAGGTTTTTTCTTCAGGATCCCCCATATGCATAAACTCATAACCAATATTTGAACAATAGGTTTTTTTTAAAATATGCAATATTTCTTTTAGAGTTGCCTCTTCTTGACCCAGAACTCCATCTAAGAATATTTTTCTATTGTAATCTAACTCTTTAAAACCATAAGTCTCCGGCATTAATTCAGGATGATCATTTCTAGTTTGAAGTTGTAATGGATCTAAATTAGCTATTAAATGACCTCTTACTCTGTAAGCTCTTATTAACATTATTGCTCTTACAGAATCTTTTGTAGATTGCTCTATAGGAGTTATGTTTTGATTCTGTACTTTAACTATCTCTTTTTCTAGAATAATTTTTTTTCTTTTTTTTTGGGGTGCCCAGCTTGGACCTAATAAACTTTTTGAAATAATTTCTTGATTATCTTTTAATCCATCAAAAAATAGTTTCCAACTTTTTGGCAATCTATCTGGATTAGAAAGATATTCCTCATAGTATGCTTCTATAAATGAGGAATTGTTTCCTGCTAAAAATGATGTTTTTTTATATGTGTTATTATCTTTTGTAGAAGACATTCTGATATTTTATTTTAACATAAATTATTAAAAATCAATCATTAAGTTTGTTATAAAGTGTCTTACCAATGTCAGCTGGCGATTTTGCGATAGTAATTCCTGCGGATTGCATAAGCTCGATTTTGTCCTCCGCTCCTCCTTTGCCCCCTGAAATTATTGCTCCAGCGTGCCCCATTCTTCTTCCCGGTGGGGCTGTTAGTCCAGCTATAAATCCAACCATTGGTTTTTTAATCTTAGATTTCTTTAAAAATTCTGCGGCTTCCTCTTCAGCGCTTCCCCCTATTTCACCTATCATAACGATCGATTCTGTCTCTTCATCCTTTAAAAAAAGATCTAAACAATCAATAAAATTTGTGCCGTTTATGGGGTCACCTCCAATACCAATGCACGTTGATTGACCCATACCATTAGCAGTTGTTTGAGCTACAGCTTCATAAGTCAAAGTTCCAGATCTTGAAACAATACCCACCGAACCTTTTTTATGTATGTTCCCAGGCATTATTCCTATTTTACATTCATTTGGAGTAATTATTCCAGGGCAGTTTGGTCCAATAAGTCTACTTTTACTTTTGGATAATTCTCTTTTAACTCTAATCATGTCAATGACCGGTATTCCCTCTGTGATGCAGACTATCAAGTCTATTTTGGCATTTATAGCTTCAATAATTGCTTCTGCTGCAAACTTTGGTGGAACATAGATCATAGTTGCGTTTGCATTAGTATTATTTTTTGCTTCTTCCACTGAATTAAAAACAGGTAAATTTAAATGTGTTTGGCCACCTTTATTTGGTGTTACACCTCCAACTAAATTGGTTCCGTATTTAATTGCTTGGTCAGAGTGAAATGTTCCATGTGTGCCGGTAAATCCCTGACAAATCAACCTTGTATTTTTATTAATTAAAACTGACATTTATTTAATTGCTCCTACTATTTTCTTTGCAGCATCATTTAAATCGGTTGCAGATAATAGCTTTAATCCAGATTTATCTAAAATCTCTTTACCTTCTTTAAAATTTGTTCCTGCAAGCCTTACTACTAAAGGTACGCTAAGATTTGTTTCTTTGGCAGCGTCGACAACTCCTTGAGCCAATACATCACACCTCATAATTCCACCAAATATATTTATTAATATTCCTTTAACATTTTTGTCTGATAAAATTAATTTGAATGCTGCCGCTACTTTTTCTTTTGATGCTCCACCACCTACATCCAGAAAGTTAGCTGGTTCTTCGCCAAATAATTTTATTATATCCATTGTCGCCATTGCCAGTCCTGCCCCATTTACCATGCAACCTATGGATCCGTTTAATTTGATGTATGCTAAATCATGTTTGCTTGCTTCTATTTCTGCAGGATCTTCTTCGTTAAGATCTCTTAATTCTAAAATTTCAGGTCTTCTAAAAATAGCATTATCATCAAAATTCATTTTTGCATCCAGACAAATAATTTTACCCTTCGTTGTAATTATTAAAGGATTGATTTCAATTAAATTTGCATCTTTTTCATATAAAATTTTAAATAAGGAACTTACAATTTTACAAGCTTCTGCTTTTTGATCAGAGTTAAAATTAAAAGGTTCCACAATCTTGTCTATATCTGATTGATTTAAATTTTTTGATAGTTCAACTTTTGTAGTAATAATTTTTTCTGGATTTTCAGCGGCAATTTTTTCTATGTCCATTCCACCTTCTGTACTACTAATAAAAGCTATTTTTGAACTTTCCCTATCTACAAGACAAGAAAGATAAAATTCCTTTGAAATTTCTGATGCCTCTTCAATATACAATCTTTTTACTTCTTTTCCTTCTTTACCAGTCTGATGTGTTATTAAAACTTTACCAAACATTTTTTTTGCTTCATTTTCAAGATCTTTAAGATTTTTTACTAATTTTACACCACCTGCTTTACCTCTTCCGCCAGCATGAATTTGTGCCTTTAAAACATACTGTTTGTCTACCAAGCTACTAATTTTTGCATTGATTTCTTCAACATTAAAAATGACGATACCTTTAGATACTGGGGCGCCATAATCTTTAAGAATTTTTTTTGCTTGATGTTCGTGTATATTCATTACTAATTCTTTTTTTTATAAATTCTATCTTCCCAGTTTGTAAAAGGAAATTTATAAACTTCTTTTAATATAAAATTATTTTTAATCAAGTAGGCATGTACTTTTTTTGGACTATAATTGAGATAAATATTGTCATTATGAAATTCCACCAATATATAGTTGATATTTTTAATGGTACTTTTTAGGCTTTTTAAAACTTGTAGCTCATGTCCTTCCGTATCAACTTTTAAAAGGTCTATTTTTTTGATTTTATTATCGTTAATTATTTTTGACAACTGTAGAGTTTTAATTTTGTTTTTTTTGTAAATCATATTTTTTGACGATTTTCCAAAAATTTTTGCTTTCAAGATTAAATAATTATTTTTTTCATCTAATTTTGTTAATGAAGAAGTTAAATCATGATGATTATAATAAAGCGTTTGAAACGTACTTTTGTCAGAAATAGCATTGTTATAAATCTTAATATTTTTACGCGATTTATATTTTTTTTTTATAAAACTAAAAATATGCTCCTGTGGCTCAAACATAAGTATTTTTTTTACTTTAAAATTATTCAATACTAAATCAGTATATGTTCCTTTGTGGCTACCTACATCAAGATACACATTTAATTTAATGTTATTTTTTTTTAAATAATTTAATATTTTTTTTTGATGAATATACTTGTCCAAGATGTCAAAAAAAACTATTGCTATTTGTTCTATTATTTTCATTTAAAATCTTTACATTTATTGTTCAGAATATGTGAGAATATTATATTTCCGACTTGTCTTGTTTCAAAGCAACTTTCATTCAATATTAGATTCACGATATGCTGACCGTCGCCTATTGTATAAATAGTTTCTATTTCATTTTTTTTCAATTGATTAATAAAATATAATTTATATTTTTTGAAATACTTTTGCTTTTGTATCGGAAAACTTACTGTAGGGTGGTGCCATTGGTTGGGTGAATAATCATTAATAGACAATACTGGAGCTATGAATTGATAATGTGTTATTATTGTTTTATGTCGTTTTTCTTTTTTTATTATTCGCATAGCTTCTTTTATGTCTAATATTTCTTTGTTTGGATCTAAGGGATATTTAGCTGTGATCCATTTTAACCCTTCTAAACTTTTATGTATATTTAGTGCATCTACAGCATTTTTTAAATCAACTTTCTCTAATTCATTAAATTTACGCTGTTCATTAAATCTCATGTGATACTTTCCAACAGAAAAAATACAAATCATTATTAATATAATCAATATGTAGTTTTTATTTTTTATAAATTTTTTTTGAAAAATATGAATAATTGCCATTAAGAATGGAATTAAAAAAAAAATAAAATTCTGGTTAAAAGTAATAGTTTGATGAAAAATCATTATTACTGATAAACAAATAACCGACAATAAAATCAAAAATAAATTTTTATTTAAAGTGGTTTTTTTCGGTAAAAATATTGTGGCACCAATTAAATAAAATAAAAATATATTAATTAATTTAAATTCTAAAACTAATTCAAAAAAATTATAATTTATTTCTGAAAGTCTATTTTCTCCTATTGTTTGGGCAAATAAGATATACTGATCTATAAAATTACTTAAAGTAATTCCTGTAAAATAAAAAAATAATGCTAACAAAATTACAGAGAGTAATGATCCAAGCAAAAATGTACTTATTATTTTTTTGGCTTTGCTACTATTTAAAAATATATAAATTAAAATTAAAAAACACATTCCTATAATTCCATATGCAGCTGGTGTTTGTTTTGACAAAAAGGAGAGTAGAAATAAGAAAGGGATATAAAAATGTGCTTTATAGCTATTGTTGTGCACGCCATAAATGAATAAATAAAAGGCAATTATAAGAAAAATAGTTGAATGGTGGTCTACGAAGGGTGTCCCAACTACTGAATACATTAAACAAGAAAATAAAATTGAATAAAATAAAGACCATATTTTTGATAGTCTTAGGTTTAAAAAAAATAAATAAGTTGTTAATGTTATGATTAAATTAAATAAAGAAGAGTGATATATATATGTTTTCCAATTAACTCCAAAAAAATTGAAAAATAGAGCATTCAGATAATCTAATAACGGTCCGGTTACTAACCAATAGTCATTAAAAGGTACAAATCCATTTAGAACTCTATAGCCTCCATTATATAAAACAAAATTATCCATAGGCATAACTCCTATGTGTGCGTAATAGAAATTTATATAGAAGGAAAAAATACCTAATAAAAATATTATTAAATAATCTTTATAGGCTTTGATCAATTTTTTTTGCTGCTTCAAATAATTCTTTCACCGATAAAATTGATTTATTGAAATTTTTTTTTTCATCATCTTTTAAATCTATTTCAATTACCTTTTCAACTCCATTGGCACCAATTATAACTGGAACACCCGCATATATATCTTTAACTTCATACTCTCCATTGAGATATGCTGCACACGGAAGTTGTTTTTTTAAATCTTTGAGATAACTTTCTGCCATTTCAACACCTGAGGCTGCTGGCGCATAGAAAGCTGAACCTTTTTCTAAATATTTTACTATTTCAGCCCCACCTTTTTTTGTTCTCTCTATTATTTCTTCTAGTTTTTCTTTTGTGATCTTACCTTCTTTTATAAGTTCGTTTAGTTTCTTCCCATCAACCAGGGTGTGATTTACCATAGCAACCATGCTATCACCGTGTCCACCAAGAACTAATGATTTTATTTTTTTTACAGGAACCTTAAGTTCTTGAGATAAAAAATAAATAAACCTGGAAGAATCTAGTATACCAGCCATACCAACTACTTTGTTCTTCGGTAGTCCCGAGTATTTCTGTAAGGCCATAACTATCACATCTAGTGGGTTTGTTATGCAAATAACAAAGGCATTTGGAGATGTGTTTTTTATACCTTCTGCAACCTGTTTAATGATTTTTAAATTAATTCCTAATAAATCGTCCCGACTCATTCCAGGTTTTCTAGGTATTCCAGCAGTTATTATTATAACATCTGAGTCTTTGGTATCTTTGTAGTCGTTTGTTCCAGATAAATTTATGTTAAATCCGTCTATTGGAGATGATTGTGCTATATCTAATGCTTTTCCTTTGGCAATACCTTCGGCCACATCAAATAAAACTACATCTGCCAGTTCTTTCAGCGCAATTAAATGCGCCAATGTTCCGCCTATTTGGCCGGCTCCTATTAAAGTAATTTTTTTTTTCATGAATGAAGCTACTTTTATAGATAAATGAACGTTATTCAACAGAATATTTGTATTTTCTTACTTGCCGTTAACTAGTTTGGTGCAAATTACCATGTCATTGGATATGTAAGAACCTTTAAAATATGACTTATTTTTATTCCAATTTTTTTTCCCATCAGCAGTGTATTTCTTAAATAGTTTTTCTCTTTCTTTTGCAGCTTTCTTTTGAGCATTTTCTAATTTTTCCTTGTTATCAATAATTTTAAGCTCAACAGATTTAAATAAAAGATTGTTAGCAATATCAATAAATTTTTTAGAATTTTCTGGGTCTGATTTCAAGATCGTAGCAGAAGAATACGCGTAAACAGCACTGCACCTATTTAACAAATAAATTTGTGTTGAAGCTTTTTCTATATTTTTTTCTTCTAAATACCTTTTCAATGAAAGATCGTTTACTGCTTTAACCGTTTCACAAATAAATAAAATAGAAAATGTAAAGAGAAGAAAATTAGTTTTTTTAATAAACATAAATTTAATTTACTTAGGGTCCGTAAGCAACTTTTGGCAGCCACGTTACTATTTGTGGGAAGTTAAATACTATGGCAACTGCAATAACTTGTAAAATTACAAATGGTATGATTCCCCTATAAATATTTTGTATTGTTATTCCTTGAGGGGCTACACCCTTCATGTAAAATAAAGCAAAACCTACGGGGGGCGTTATAAATGATGTTTGTAGCACAACTGCGAACATCACTATAAACCAAACTAAATCAACTCCAAGATCAACCATTACTGGCGCTAAAAAAGGTAAAATAATTAATGTAATTTCAATCCAGTCTAAGAAAAATCCTAAAAGAAAAGTAATAAATAAAACAACTATAACAACGCCGTTAGGTCCAAATGGCAAACCTTTTAACGCTCCTTCAATTAACTCGTCTCCACCTAAACCTCTTAAAACCAAAGCAAACATTGTTGCTCCTACAAAGAGTGCAAAAATGTAAGATGTCGTGTGCGTTGTTTTTCGAATTACAATTTTTAAATCTTGAAATGAAAGCCTTCCTCTAGCAATGGCTAAAAGCCAAGCACCAAATGCACCTAATCCTGATGCTTCTGTTGGTGTTGCTATGCCCATAAAAATACTTCCTAAAACAGCAAAGATTAATAATGCTGGAGGAATTATAGATTTAAAAACTCTTATAATAATTTTTATTGA
>Ga0307986_10002028_pt1 | contig 14565 bp, 14 predicted proteins | sample EllFjometageno82_FD_203170 | JGI IMG/M metagenome (GOLD analysis project Ga0307986, IMG submission 203170) | Marine microbial communities from Ellis Fjord, Antarctic Ocean - #82 | ecosystem: Environmental > Aquatic > Marine > Unclassified | place: Southern Ocean | collected 2014-10-09
AGACGATGCATAAAAAAGAAAGAATTATGCCTGTATATGCTTAACTTGTTTATAATGGTTATTGGTTTTCGAAAAAAAGAATTAATCTTCAAAAGATAATAGATAAAAATAAAAATAAAGTTAACGGAACAGTTAGTTTAAAAGTATACAAGGGTAATGTAACTATTATGTCAAGAAATACATCTAGTAATGCCTATTCGATGAAAAAAGTTTCCTTTGAAGAAAATAAATCATTTAACAAAGCTAAAGTAGAAAGATTTATTAAATATCACTCAAAACAGTTAAATAAATCTTAAAAGTCTGATACTCTTTCATCTATGAACCAAGCGATTCGAAACATACAGTTAGTTGCGGTAATAGCGGTTTTAATAGCAACTATAATTGCTTTTTTTGTAGAATTATCTTTTATGTACGAAACTAAAACTGTTGGGCTGGCAGATTTGTTATTAATGTTTATTTACATAGAAGTTCTTGGATTAGTCAGATCATACTGGGAAACCAGATCAGTTCGAATTACCTATCCTCTTGTAATCGCAATTACTGCGCTAGCAAGATATATAATTCTTCAGGACAAGAATAGTGATCCTTCAAATTTAATTTATATAGCTCTAGCAATATTAATCGTGTCTGTGGCTACTGTTGTTATTAGGTTTAGAAATAGTAAATATCTTAAAATAGATTCGTCAAAGTCTACTGAGCTTTAAAACACTCTAGAGTATTTTTTAACAAACAGGCAATCGTCATTGGTCCTACTCCTCCTGGTACTGGGGTTATGGCCTTCACTTTATTTTTTACTGTCTCAAAGTCAACATCGCCAACTAATTTGTCTCCAACTTTATTTATTCCCACATCTATAATAATAGAATCTTTCTTAACCCAATCACCTTTAATTAAATTGGGCACACCGACAGCTGCAACTAAAATATCTGCTTTTTGACATTCAACTTTTAAGTTTTCTGTTTTTGAATGGACAATTGTTACTGTACAATTTTCTTTTAAGAGTAATTGTGCCATAGGTTTACCGTTTAAATTAGATCTTCCAATTATGACAGCATGCTTACCTGATAAATTTTTTTCTATTTTTTTAATCAAAAGCAAACATCCTAAAGGTGTACAAGGAACTATAGAGTTGTAACCAGAGGACAAATTGCCAACATTAATTGGGTGAAAACCATCAACATCTTTTTTTGGGTGAATTGTATTTATAATTTTTTCTTTATTTATCTGTTTTGGTAACGGAAGTTGAACTAGAATACCTGAAACACGATCGTCTTTATTAAGCTCCACTATTTTATTCAAAACTTCCTCTTCAGTAATACTTTCTGAATATTTTATAACTTCAGAATTGATACCAACTTCTCTAGAATTTTTTTCTTTATTCTTTACATAAATTAGGCTCGGCGCAAAATCGCCGATTAAAATTACTGACAATCCTGGTGTTTTGTTGTGCTTTTCCTTTAGTGTAGAAATCTCTTTTTTTATCTCTTCCCTTAATAGTGCTGCTTCTTTTTTTCCATCTATTATCATTCTTAAAATACGGCTTTGTAAAATATTTCGTTAACGAAATTTTTTACAAAAATTAGTCCAAGAACAAGTATTACTGGAGAGATATCAATTGATCCTAGATTTGGAATGTAATTTTTAATGAACCTTAATGCTGGGTTTGTTAACTTATAAGTTGTCTCTAAGACTATATAAACAAAGCGATTGCTAGTATTTATAACATTGAAAGCAACCAACCAGCTTGCAACGGCGTTGATTATCAAAACCCAAATATACAATTCAACAATTTGATTAAATAAAACAAGAAGAGAATTCATCAATTTTTCTCCACATAAAGTGAAGTGCTTGGGAATGCAAAAGAAGCTTTGTTTTTTTCTACAATATTTTTTATCTCCATTGCTAATAAATCTTTGACATTCATCCACTCTAAATATTGAGCTGTTTTTGTAAAACAAATTAATCTAATATCAATTGAGCTTGCAGCAAATTGTTCAATCTTAACTGCTAAAATTGTATCTTCCGACTTAGAAAAATTTGAGTTAGTTTTAATAAAGTTTTCTATTTGCTCTTTAATATTCTTTAGTTGATCACTTGTAGTTCGATATTCAAGTCCAATAGCCCAGTCAATTCTTCGGTTTGTTATCAAGGAATTATTAATAACTGCTTGTTCTGCAAATTGAAAGTTTGGAATTGTTGCTAAGGATTTATCAAATCTTCTAACTACCGTTGACCTAAAGCCAATATTTTCTACTGTTCCTTCAATAACTCCATCCACAAAAATCCAATCACCAACTTGAAATCTTCTTTCAACTAAAACTAAAATACCTGAAATTAAATTTTTAAACAAATCCTGGGCTCCTAATGCAACCGCAACACCAAATAAACCTAGCCCCGCAATAATTGGACCAATTTTAATTCCCCAAAGATCTAAAACCGCAGCAAAACCTAAAATCAATATTAAAATTTTTGTTGCTTTGATGATCCAATTAATTAAGTCTCTTGAAATTAATCCTCCAGCTGATTTAATCACTGACGAAAAGGGTCCTACGACTTGGTGAAAAGTCCAAAAAATTAATATAGTAATTAAAGATCTGTTTATTGTATCAACCATCTCGCTATCAACTGTTAAATAACTTGTTGATACGAAAAATCCTAAAACGATTGGAAAAAATTTTGCGGGCCCCTCCATCGAATTAACAAGAGAATTATCAAAACTATTAGTAGATTTTGAAACATAACTCTCTAATTTTTTTACAACAAACTTTGAAAAGACACCTCTTAAAAATAGAAAAAAAGTAAAAATTGCTAAAGCTATTATTATTTCAGAAATATTTACTCCAGACACTCCGTCTTGCCAAACATCTATAAATAAATCCTTAAAATTTTCTAATACATTCATTAATTTAAACTTTCTAATTTTATTATTTCGTCTCCTGGATTAAAAATTTCAATTTTTTTCCATTTTTGAGATTTAAAAATATTTGCAACTTTTTCACTTATACACATAACTGTGGATTGTGTCATCAATGGGCCTAGAGAATAGTTCTTAATAATAGCAATAAAACTTTGAGCACTTCTGGATGAGTAGATAAAAATGAGATCTGGCGGATAAAGTTCAATCAATTTTTTATTTTCTGTATTTAATTCTTTTATAAGATCAGAAGAATAATTTATAATTTTTTTTATTTTTATCCCTTCTTTTTTTAGCTCAAAATCTAAATCATAAGAAATATTATCCCCACAAAAATATGCAAGTTTTGAATTTTTGGTTATGTTTTTTGAGATCATTATTAAATTTTTTAATGCATTAACCGTACCTCCAGCTGAAGTAGTGTTATTAAAACCAGCTTGCCTTACAATTTTTTCTGTTAAAGAACCAACACAAAAACAATGTAAATTTTTATTATTTGATTTTAATTTAAGATTTCTAATTGCATTAGCGCTTGTAAAAATAAAAGCGTCAAACTCATTAGGATTAATTGGATCCATGGCTACAGGTAAAATTTTTAAAGTTGGCAAATGAATAATTTTATGACCGAAAGAAAAAAATTTTCCCATCAAATCTTCGGCATCTATTAATGGTCTTGTAATTAAAATATTCATTTAGTTTTTATAAAATTATTTCCAGCTAGAGTTAAAAGTTTATCTCCAACTATTTTTCCAATATTTATTCCATCATCTATATTACCTTTAATCTTATGGGTAAAAAATTTTTCTCCATTATCTGAAAAAAGTTGGGCTGATAAAACTAGTTCATTATTTTCAATGGTTGCTAAACCTCCAACAGCTGTATCACAATCACCGCCTATAGTTTTTAGCAGACTTCTTTCCGCTGTAGCACATTTCCTTGTGGCTTTGTGGTCAATTTTTTTTAACAAATTATTAATAAAAGAATCTTTCTTTCTGCACTGAACAGCAATAACCCCTTGACCTACTGCTGGTAACATTTCATCTGTAGAAAATATTTGTTTTGAGTGCTCTTCTAGTTTTAAAGTTTTAATTCCTGCGAGGGCAAGAACTATTCCATCATATAAACCTTCTTTGAGTTTTTGAATTCTGGTATCAATGTTGCCTCTAATATTTTTGACTTTTGTTTTTTTGTTTAGTTTCTTTAATTGTAAGTCTCTTCTTCTAGAACTCGAACCCATAACGCCATCCTTTAATTCATTGATATTTTTAAACTTAAAACTAACAAACACATCTCGTGGATCGTTTCTTTCTATATATGCTGCGATATTAAGTGATTCTATTTCCTCAGATGCCATATCTTTTAAAGAGTGAACAGCTATGTCTATATTGTTTTTTAGAAGACTGTCTTCAATCTCTTTACAAAATAAATTTTTTCCACCTATTTCTGATAACTTCTTGTCATAATATATATCACCTGAGGTTTTAATAGTTTGAATTTCAATTAAGTCACTGGATAAGTCTGTTTCACTATCTAAAATTAGTTTTTTCACTTTAGCCGCATAAGCTAAGGAAAGTTTGCTGCCTCTAGCTCCAATTACAATTTTTTTCATTATTAATTTATATTTTTAAGTTTTCTATTTTATACTATTCTTATATTGACTTCATAAATTAATGAAAAAAAATATTATATTTTTAGGAATTGAGACTAGTTGTGATGAAACTGCAGCCTCTGTAATTCAAGAAAATGGGGATGGTTCTGCTGAGGTTTTATCCAATATAGTTTCTAGTCAGATAAAGGAACATGAAAAATTTGGCGGTGTAGTACCTGAACTTGCTGCGAGAGCTCATGTTGAAAATATAGACTTTATTGTTAATAGGGCATTAGACGATAGTGAAATGTCTATTGCTGACTTAGATGGTGTTGCAGCAACTGCTGGTCCTGGTTTAATTGTATGTCTAACGGTTGGGTTAAATGTTGGTAAAACGATTGCAGCTTTTGCAAAAAAACCTTTTGTTGCTGTCAATCATCTTGAAGGTCACGCTCTAAGTCCAGGTTTAGAAAATAAAATAAAATTTCCATATTTACTTTTATTAATTTCCGGTGGCCACTCCCAATATTTAATAGTTAAAAATATTAATGAATATGAACAGCTTGGCACAACCATTGATGATGCCCTTGGTGAAGCATTTGATAAAACTGCAAAAATGTTAGATCTAGGATATCCAGGAGGACCTAGTGTTGAAAAATTTTCAAAGTTAGGTAACAAAAATTTTTATAAATTACCCGAACCTATTATTAATAAAGGAGGATGTAATTTATCTTTTGCGGGTCTGAAAACAGCCGTCTTGAGAGAATCTAAAAATATTAACGGTGATCAGAATCTAAAATATAATCTTGCTGCATCTTTTCAGCACACAATAAATAAAATTTTAGAAAAAAAAACAAAAGAGGCAATGAAACAGTTTATGGCAAAAACATCTTTGAAAGAAAAAGTACCTTTTATTGTGGCTGGAGGTGTTGCTGCAAATATGTCTATCAGGGAAAACCTAACAAAAGTTTGTGAAGAAATGAACTTTATACCGCTATTTCCCAACTTAAAATTCTGCGGTGATAATGCTGCAATGATTGCCTGGGCTGGCATCCAAAGATTCAAAAAAAAACTCATTAATAATTTAGATTTTGTCGCAAAATCAAGATGGCCTTTGGATCCCTCTGCTAAATATTTAAAAGGGCCTGGATTAAAGCTCTAAAATGACCTCAAATTTGACTGTTAAAAATAACATTTTTTCAATTTTAAATTGTATAAATATTGTTTTGTCTCGTGTATTTTTTAAGTTTATTTGCTAAGACCAGTCTTAAACAACCGTAGAATTTTTTTTGAATAATTTAACTTTTAATTTCAACAACAAAAAAATTAAAAATATCAAAAACCCAAAAAAACTATTGGGTGGTAAAGGGGCAAACTTAGCTGAAATGGGAAGGTTGGGCATACCTGTTCCGCCAGGTTTTACTATTTCAACTAAAGTTTGTGATCTTTTCTATAAAAATAAAAAGAAATTATCAAAAATAATTTTAAAAAAAATTCAGCAAGAACTTAAAGATATTGAAAGACTTACAAATAAAAAATTTGGAGATTTAAAAAATCCTTTACTTGTTTCCGTGCGATCTGGGGCGAGAATTTCAATGCCAGGAATGATGGATACAATTCTTAATCTTGGATTAAACGATCAAATTGTAAAAGCTTTAGCTAAAAAAACTTCAAATGGAAGATTTGCTAAAGACAGTTATAGAAGATTTATTCAGATGTATAGCAACGTTGTTTTAAATATTGAAGGTCATTTATTTGAAAGTATGATTGATAATCAAAAGCTAATGAGTGGTGTTTTACTTGACACAGAGCTAGATGAGAGAGACTGGGATGAATTAATCCAAAAATTTAAAAATTTAGTTAAAAAAAAAACTAATAAAAACTTTCCACAAAATGTTGAAGAGCAACTCTATGGTGCAATTAGCGCTGTATTTTTATCTTGGGAAAGTCGGCGGGCTAAAACTTATAGAAAATTAAATCAAATTCCAGACCATTGGGGTACAGCGGTAAATGTACAATCGATGGTGTTCGGTAATATGGGAAATGATTGCTCTACTGGAGTTGTTTTTACAAGAAATCCTTCAACAGGTGAAAATGTTTTTTATGGTGAATATTTAATTAATGCACAAGGTGAAGATGTTGTTGCAGGAACAAGAACGCCTCAACACATTACAAAAAAAGCGAAAAAGACCGCGGGCTCAAGAGAACCCTCGATAGAAGAAGTTATGCCAAAAGTTTATCAGAGCCTTAAAAAAATATTGAAGAAATTAGAAAATCACTACAAGGATATACAAGATGTTGAATTTACTGTTGAAAATAAAAAATTATGGATTTTGCAAACTAGATCAGGCAAACGCACAGCTGAAGCAGCTATTAAAATTGCGGTTGATATGGTTAAAGAGAGATTGATTAGCAAAAAAGAAGCGATCTTAAGAATTGATCCCAACACGCTAGATACCTTACTTCATCCAACATTAGACAAAAAGTTCGAAAAAAAAATTATTGCAAAGGGACTTCCAGCTTCGCCCGGGGCAGCATCAGGAAAAGTAGTTTTTACGGCAGAAGAAGCTGAACGATTAAATTCAACAATGCAAAATACTATTTTGGTTAGAATAGAAACATCACCAGAGGATATTCATGGTATGCACGCCGCGAAAGGAATTTTAACCGCTAGAGGAGGCATGACTAGTCACGCAGCTGTTGTTGCCCGAGGAATGGGGAGACCTTGTGTTTCTGGTTCTTCAGAAATTATAATTGATTATAAAAATAAACAATTTAAGTCAGGTGAAATAGTAGTTAAAGAGGGAGACACAATTACGATTGACGGTACAAGCGGTACAGTAATGCTTGGAACGGTGCCAACAGTTCAACCCAAAATTTCTGGATACTTTTCAACAGTCATGAACTGGTCGAATAAATTTAGAAAATTAAAAATAAGAACTAACGCAGAAACAAAAAAAGATTCTAAAGTTGCAAGAGAATTTGGCGCTGAAGGTATAGGCCTTTGCAGAACTGAACACATGTTTTTTGATCAAGAGAGAATTTTATCTGTTAGAGAAATGATTTTATCTAAAACAAAGGACGGCAGGAATAGTGCTTTGGCAAAGCTTCTGCCAAATCAAAAAAATGATTTTAAACAAATTTTTAAAGTTATGCATGGAATGCCTGTGACGGTTAGATTATTGGACCCACCTTTGCATGAATTTTTACCTAAAACAGCTAAAGAAATTGAAGAAGTTGCCAACTCTTTAAAGGTTGATGCTAAAGAGATTGAAAATAGAGTAGATAAGCTTCACGAACAAAACCCAATGTTAGGCCATAGAGGTTGCAGGTTAGGTATTTCTTTTCCTGAAATTTATGAAATGCAATGTGAAGCAATATTTGAAGCTTTGGTAGAATGTAAAAAAGAAAAAATTAAAGCTGTTACAGCTGAAATAATGATACCTCTGATTTCAACTGATACAGAGCTTAAAATATTAAGAGGCTTGGTGGATCGTATTGCTATGAAGATTCAAAAAAAATATCAAATAAAAATAGACTATATGGTTGGAACCATGATTGAACTACCGCGTGCAGCTTTACAAGCTAAAGAGATTTCAAAATACGCAGATTTTTTTAGTTTTGGTACAAACGATTTAACACAAACAACTTTTGGTATCAGTAGAGATGACTCTGGAAAATTTTTAAATGATTATATCAGTAATAAAATATTTAAAATTGATCCCTTTGTAAGCCTTGACCAAAATGGAGTTGGTGAATTAATTCAGATTGCTTCTTCAAGAGGTAGACAAGCTAACAAAAAAATTAAACTTGGAATCTGTGGCGAACACGGTGGAGACCCTGAAAGTATAGAATTTTGTTCAAGAATTGGTTTGGATTATGTTTCGTGTTCACCTTTTAGAGTTCCTGTAGCAAAATTATCTGCAGCACAAGCAGAATTAAAAAAAAATAATTAATGATTTATATAAAAAAAATTTTTAACCATTACTCGATGATTTTTTTAATCTCATTTTTTTCGTTTGATTTTATTTTAAGTAACACATTACTAGATCTTACAAAAAAAAGTTGCTATCAAATTGAAAAATTTTATTTAGAATTAAAAAAAAATTGCAATGGTAAAGAAAAATTTAAATCCGGTTTTCCAATAGTAAATATTTATACTGATAATCAAGGATTGCGAACGACAAAAAATCATAAAAGAGCTAATAAAAATAAAGTTTTTATTTTTGGTTCGTCAATGACTTTTGGAACAGGTCTAGAATATAAAGAAAGCTCCATAGGTATTCTCGAAAAACAACTACCAGAGTATGAATTCTATAATTTTTCAACGGGATCTTATAGTCCAACGGCTTACTTGTATCAGTTAAAAGAGCAATTAAAGAATAATCAAATTCCAGAGAAAACGATTTTATTTTTATCATTAGCTGATATTTTTAATGAAGGTGTCGTTTGGGCTGGGTACGATAAAAATGAACGACCTCTTCTCTCCTCAGATTCAATTTATAGATTAAATGAACAAAAAAAAAATGAAAAATTTATAAAAAAAAACTTTAGAGTTTCAAGATCGCTTGTCCATTCTATGAACTCTAAAATAAGAGTTATTAGGAATAAAACAAAAACTGAATTAAAAAATAATTATAAGATTAAAAGCACCTTTCAAGGAGGATTTACTTACAGGCCAATAGATAACTTGAAACCATTTTATACTGATGAAATATTTTTTAATGGGAAAAAAAAACTAAACAAGAGAGTGGGTGAAATAGCAAAGATTTTAAATGAAAATAATGTAGAATTTTATTTAGCTATTTATCCATTTGCTGAAAATCTAGAATATGGTCAAAAAATATTTAATTGGGAAAGGTATACACAAGATTTATGTACTAAAGTAAATAATTGTAATTTCGTCAATACTTTTAGTGTTTTTAAAGAATATAGAAAAAAAAATAAAAATTGGTATAGTGACCTTTTTTTTATTGGCGATGAACACTATACTAATGCAGGACATAAACTATTCGCCAATAATTTAAATCAAAAAATTTTTAACTAAACACTCAAAATAAATGTTATTCCATAATCCTTCTTTTTTATTGTTGTTTTTACCAACTGTTTTTATTTTTTATTTTTTTTTATTTAAAAATAATAATAAATTTAGAACGATACTATTAATAGTTTCAGGTTTTTTGTTTTATGCTGCTTGGAATATTAAGCTTTCACCTTTAATTGTAATCACAATAATTGTTAATTATTACCTTAGTAAAAAAATTATTTTAGCACTCGATCCAAAAAATAAAAAAAAATTTCTTATATTGTCAATTTGTTTTAATATTTTTTTTCTATTTTTTTTTAAATATGCAGATTTTTTTATTTCAAATATTAACTTTATATTTAATTCAGATTTAAAAATGTTAGATCTTCCATTTCCTTTAGCCTTAAGTTTTGTAACATTTCAATCTATTGCTTATTTAATTGATTGTTATGAGGGTAGTATTTTGGAAACAAATTTAAAGAAATATGCTCTTTTTATAATTTTTTTTCCTCAATTAATAGCCGGACCAATTGTTAGATACAACTATATGATGAATCAATTTTTTTCTGATAAAAACTTTTCAATTAATTATAGAAATATAACTATTGGATTCATAATTATAGCTATAGGCCTGGTAAAAAAAATATTAATAGCTGACAATCTTTCAATTATTTCTGATCAAGTTTTTAGTTCTGATGCAAACCTATCTTCCTTGGAGGGCTGGATTGGTTCACTAAGTTTTACTTTTCAAATATATTTTGATTTTAGTGCCTATATTGATATGGCTACTGGTATAGCTTTACTGTTTAATGTCAATTTACCTCAAAACTTTAACAGTCCTTATAAAGCTACTGGTATCATCGATTTTTGGCAGAGGTGGCATATGACTCTAACTTTTTTTCTTACAAACTATCTTTACAATCCTTTACTTAAATCGTTAAAAAATCTCACATTTTTTAAGTCTATGATATGTACATTTTTAGTTTTTTTAATCGCTGGATTGTGGCATGGTCCATCATGGTTATTTGTTATCTTTGGAGCCATGCATGGATTAGGTTTAATAATTAACCAAACTTTTAAAAAATTTACAACCTTTAAATTAAATAAAATATTTTCTCAATTTTTAACTTTTGTTTATATAAATATTTCATTTATATTTTTTAGATCTGAAAATATTGAGTCTGCTATAAAATTAACTAAGCAGTTATTTTTATTAGACTTTCAAAATATAATGAACCTAAATAATATTTCTCTATCTACCAATTCAATAATTTCTCTTGTTGTTTCTTTTTTAATATGCTTTATTTTTATGAACACTTACGAAATTAAAAAAAAAATAGAAAACAGTAAATTGTTGGATTAAATGTGGAAAAAATAATAAGTTTTATAAGATTAAAAAAAAAATATTTAAAAATACCAATTATAATCTTATTGGCATTAGTGGTAATTCTTCTTGTTTTAAATGAGGACTCAGCTATAGCGCCATTTATCTATATGATTTTTTAATGACAATAAAAAAATTCTGGCTTGAACAATCTAAATCTATTTATTGGCAAAAAAAACCTTCTGTTGCTTTTAATAAGAAGAAAGATAATTACATTGATTGGTTCCCTGATGGAAAATTAAATGTATTTTATAATTGTGTCACAAAAAATTTAAATCAAGGGTTGGAAAAAAAAATAGCTATTTATTTTATAAATAAAGAAAAAAAAATTCAAAGTTTTACTTATAAAGATTTAGATGAAAAAATTAATATTTTTTCAAATATTTTACTAAGTAATTTAAAAAATAAAAATTTTGCAAAAATTAAAATTGTAATACACGGATCAGCCTCAATCGAAACTACGATATCGATGTTTGCCTGTGCTAAACTTGGTATCCATTTTTCAGTAATCTTTGAGGATTTAGCGCCAGAGGCAATTCATAAAAGAATTTTACTTTTGAAGCCTGATTTATTTATTACTAGATTTAATAAAATAAAATTTACAAAAGATATTTTTAGTAAAATTAAATTAGGAAAAATGAAATTAATTTTTTTTGAAAATATAAAATATCTAAATAAAAAAAATAATGCTAAAAAAATTTCACATATAGCTGTTAACTCTAATAAAGAATTATTTACATTATTTACTTCGGGGTCAACAGGTGTGCCCAAGGGTATAGTACATTCATCTGGTGGCTATTTAGTAGCTACTAAATATACCTCTATAAAACAGTTTGGCATGAATACTCAATCGATAGTACTGACAGCATCTGATGCTGGGTGGCTTAATGGTCATACATATGCTTTATTTGGCCCACTATCGCTTGGTGCAACTACAGTATTATTGGAAAGTCCGATGCTATTAGTCGATGAAAAATTCCTAAAAAAAATTTTAAATTTGAAAGTTTCAATTTTATACTTGCCAGTAACAATTATAAGAATGATGAAGGCCGTCTTTGGTCGTAAAAAATTTCGCACTAAATATCTTAAAACCTTAGGTTCTATGGGAGAACACTTAGCTCCATCTGTAGCAGAGTGGTTTTCTGACAGATTTACAAATAAAAATAAATCTATTGTAAATTGCTATTACCAAACAGAAAATGGAGCCCATATTTTTTCTCCAACTCACAAAGATACAATAAAAAAAGTACCTCATGGGTCAGCTGGTAAGTCTGTAACAAAATTTCTAAAAACTAATAAGCTTGATGAAAATCAAAAAAAAGAAATAAAATTATTAACACCATGGCCTGGAAATATGAAAAAAATCATTAATGGCAAACATGAATGGAATAAATATTGGGATAAAAAAGGTAATTTTAGAATGTTTGATTTAGGCACAATGCACAAAGGAAACTTATTTGTTCACGGAAGAACTGATGATGTTATTAATATTAGAGGACACAGAATCGGCTCAGCAGAAATAGAATCTACGGTATTAAAAGTTAAGGAAGTATATGAATGTTGTGCTATTTCATTGCCGGATGAAATGGAGGGACATGTCATATATCTTTTTGTGGTATCTAAAAATAATGTCTCAAATAATAAAATTTTAGCCCAAATAAATGCTAACTTTGGCACATTTGCTTTACCTAAGAAAATTTTTCATGTGAACGAACTGCCTAAAACAAGAAGTGGTAAAATTTTAAGAAGACTTTTGAGATTAGTTTTAGTAAACCCTGATGAAGCAGAAAAATCAGATTTAACAATAATGCTAAACAAAAAAGTTATTAAAGATATAATTCAAAATGTCAAAAATTAACCTAGAAAAAATAACTTATATAATTGCTAAGAATATTGGCGTAAACGCCAGCGAGATAAATATTAATTCTAATACTAATGATTTTTATAGATGGGATAGTCTTACTCAAGTTACAATAGTTCTTGACATAGAAAAAGTTATAGAAAAAAAAATTAGCGCAAGTAAAATAAGTGAATTAGACTCTGTAAAACAAATTGTAGATTATTTAAAAACAAATAAAACTTTTTCATAAATTAAGTGGGTTGTGGAAAGTTTTCAAAACTTAAATAATTAAATATTATGCTGTTTAATAAAATAAAAAGTTATCATTCTATAAATTTTATAGCAAAAATCTTTAATGAAAATTAAAAAAAATTACGAATTTGGTTTTTTAAAAATATTTTTTTATTCATTATTAACTCTATCTATATTTTTTATTTTTTTCGAGATTACTTCAAGGTTTTTTGTTTCTACAGTTGCAAAAAACTTTAAGGTTTTCGAATACGGTTTTAACAAAGACATTAAAATAGATATTATTCATTTAATAAAATTTAAAATTAATGATTTAGAATTATTAAATAATTCAATTGATGAGAAAAAAAATCAAACAAGATTGGGAGAAACTTCTAGAATTTGGGCATTTGGTGGGTCAACTACTAGAGGAAGAAATTGTGGAAAAAATTCTTCTTCTTGGCCCCACGAAGTTTCAAAATTAAATAAAAACCTTAAAATATTAAATTTTGGAGAAAATGGTATAGATAGCTATGCCTCTTTTATTAAATTTCAAAAAAAAATTGTTAAAGAAATTTTAGTTCCAGAAACTATTATTTGGGGACATAAAGCTAATGAAGTAAACATTATATATCAAGGTATAAGGAAAAATCCACACAATATTATTGCACCCTCTTCATTAACTAATAAAAATTTTTTATATTTCACAATTTTAAAGGTAGACAAAAATTTAAGAGATAATTTAATTTTTTATAAAATTTTAAAAAATGTTCTTGTTACCTCAGCAAGAAAAATTATAGAGAATAAATCTAAGAAAATATTAAACATAAATTTGACAGAAGATGACTATAAATTTGCAGCAAAAAATTTTAAACTTAATACCTTGAACGCTATTAACTTAAGTAAAAAAATTGGGGTAAAAAATTTTATTTTACTATCTATACCAGGCCACCAAGATTATGAAGACAAATTTAAAAATACATTCTTTCCACATTATTATGAAGCTGTAAAAGAATTAAAAAAAGATAATTATGTAAGTTTTTTAGACTTAAGTAATTTGAAGAATTTTAGGGAGAACCGAAATATTTTACTTTGTGATACAATCCACAAAACATTAAAAGGAAATAAAACAATGGCTGATTTAATTGAAAAATATATAACACTTAATTATTAAACGCCTAAACTGTAGTAGCTGTTATTATGATTAAAGAGTTACATGGACATAAAAGAAACAATTAAATGCAATATTGGTTATTCAAAAATTTAACTGTACTTGGAGCAAAAACACTAAAAAACAGGAATAGATAAAAGTTTTAAAGCATTATGGATACACCGATAGCTAATGCTTCACTAGTGCAAGGAACTCTCGCTAAAAGCAAAATAATTTACTGATCATTTGCATTTTATTTTAAATACTATAATTAAACATTGTACTGAATAAGTGAGTGGGGAATTAGTGTAGAATTCATTAGCTGTGCCTGCAACCGTATAGTCGGAGCGCCACCCAGTATAGCCCGCTGTGAACAATGGCCAGGAAAAGTCTAGTTCTGCAATTAAAAATAACATCGGCATATTAATAACCATG
>Ga0307986_10002029_pt1 | contig 14563 bp, 13 predicted proteins | sample EllFjometageno82_FD_203170 | JGI IMG/M metagenome (GOLD analysis project Ga0307986, IMG submission 203170) | Marine microbial communities from Ellis Fjord, Antarctic Ocean - #82 | ecosystem: Environmental > Aquatic > Marine > Unclassified | place: Southern Ocean | collected 2014-10-09
CGGTCTGCTTGGCCGCATTGGCCTGGGCTAACATTGCGGTACTTGCTTGCGCAATAATTGTCGTCCGAGAGAGCTCTGACGTTTCTACCGCATAATCTGCATCTGCTATCCTGCTGCGTGATTGCTCCTGATGCCTCGCGACATTCGTCAAATTATCTCCCGCATGCTCCAGCCGAGAAATATAAGCACCATACTTTGCACGCTCTGCAGAGACAGCCGTAATTGCTTTGTCTAGATTAAGTAACGCATAGTTAGAATTTCTTATATTCAGAATATTGATTCGTTGAGGTACTGCAGCCACAGCGCCAACATCATTGACATATAAGACGGCGGAGCCAAAAGCCGTGGTATCGGTTGTAGCATGTGCAGTGGCAGCCGCCGCGTTCAGGGAAGAGTTGTCGTTGCCTTGAGTGTCATGACCTAGGCTGGTCGCAGCCCCACGAGCAGCAATCGCACCGCCGCCAGCACTGGCAGGAGTAGACCCGGCAGGCCATACATTACCAGCGAGAATCTCTGCCCCTGTGGCTGGATTCGTTGTACTGAGCTGAGCGTTCCCTCTAACTGCTGTTTGTGGATCGAAAGACTTGATAGTCAAGACCATGTTTTGATTGGCAGATTTGCCGAGTTGAATAGTTAAAGATTCGCTAGCTACCGCAGAAGTTTGAACACCATCACCATCCATAACGGTTATTTCGTTCCAGGTGGTCTGTGTCGCGATTCTCTGCATTTCGAGCCACAATTGACCAAATTCCAGGTCTAAGGCAGCCCTGTCAGTCACCCCGTAGGTGTCTGATGAAGCCTGAACTGCGAGTTCTCGCATCCGCTGCAATGCGGCCGCTATTTCTCTTGACGAGCCCTCAATCGTTTCTATCATCGAGACTGCATCGTTAGCATTGCGTGTAGCCATATTGAGGCCAGTGACCTCGGCCTCCATACGTGACGAAATAGCAAGGCCAGCCGCATCATCTTTAGACGAATTAATCCTCAGTCCTGTCGAGAGACGTTCCATCGCAATCTCTTGATCACGGTCATTCGCAATAATCGCATTGGTAGCGATTAGCGCCGACATATTTGTATTAATGACACTCATGGATCTGACCCCTATTTTTTTGCTGATCTTAAAAATTTACCAGTTAATAAAAAGTACTTCTTTTGTAAGGTACCAATCGACTCTAAGAGATTTTCTTTTAGAGTAATTAATATTTTTTTTAACGTTATCTAATGGTCACGATCGTTCTTAGTAATCATATTAGTAGTGGTTAGTACCGACGTATTAATATTAATAACACTCATGATTCTGACCTAGTAATCGTATATGGCACTTAGTGCCTTGAATAAGTATTTGGCTCAGGGTCCTAAGGGAAGGAGGTCAGAGGTCTAACCCCTAACACCCTGAGCCAAATTTGGGTGCCGGTGCCACTTCTTAATTTGGGCACCAGCGAACACAACGTCTAGCTGACTACTTCTGACCTCTAATACTTACCGAGAGCAGTCAGCTAGACTTAGTAAACTTGTTACTGCAGTAGTGTCAGCACGGTCTGCTTGGCCGCATTGGCCTGGGCTAACATTGCGGTACTTGCTTGCGCAATAATTGTCGTCCGAGAGAGCTCTGACGTTTCTACCGCATAATCTGCATCTGCTATCCTGCTGCGTGATTGCTCCTGATGCCTCGCGACATTCGTCAAATTATCTCCCGCATGCTCCAGCCGAGAAATATAAGCACCATACTTTGCACGCTCTGCAGAGACAGCCGTAATTGCTTTGTCTAGATTAAGTAACGCATAGTTAGAATTTCTTATATTCAGAATATTGATTCGTTGAGGTACTGCAGCCACAGCGCCAACATCATTGACATATAAGACGGCGGAGCCAAAAGCCGTGGTATCGGTTGTAGCATGTGCAGTGGCAGCCGCCGCGTTCAGGGAAGAGTTGTCGTTGCCTTGAGTGTCATGACCTAGGCTGGTCGCAGCCCCACGAGCAGCAATCGCACCGCCGCCAGCACTGGCAGGAGTAGACCCGGCAGGCCATACATTACCAGCGAGAATCTCTGCCCCTGTGGCTGGATTCGTTGTACTGAGCTGAGCGTTCCCTCTAACTGCTGTTTGTGGATCGAAAGACTTGATAGTCAAGACCATGTTTTGATTGGCAGATTTGCCGAGTTGAATAGTTAAAGATTCGCTAGCTACCGCAGAAGTTTGAACACCATCACCATCCATAACGGTTATTTCGTTCCAGGTGGTCTGTGTCGCGATTCTCTGCATTTCGAGCCACAATTGACCAAATTCCAGGTCTAAGGCAGCCCTGTCAGTCACCCCGTAGGTGTCTGATGAAGCCTGAACTGCGAGTTCTCGCATCCGCTGCAATGCGGCCGCTATTTCTCTTGACGAGCCCTCAATCGTTTCTATCATCGAGACTGCATCGTTAGCATTGCGTGTAGCCATATTGAGGCCAGTGACCTCGGCCTCCATACGTGACGAAATAGCAAGGCCAGCCGCATCATCTTTAGACGAATTAATCCTCAGTCCTGTCGAGAGACGTTCCATCGCAATCTCTTGATCACGGTCATTCGCAATAATCGCATTGGTAGCGATTAGCGCCGACATATTAGTATTAATTACGCTCATGGATCTGACCCCTAATTTTTGTTTATCTTAAAAATTTACCAGTTAATAAAACGTATTTGTTTTGTAAGGCACCAATCGAAACCAACAACCTTCTCTTTATATAATTAAATATATTCAAACCTAAACGTTAATAATGATAACTGTATAAGCTTAATTATTTCCATTAAAGATGAATTTTCCCATTCGTACCTTTCAATAGATTTTAAATAAGATTACCCGACTGGCCGTCACTGACCTCTAGGCTCTGACCTCTAGATTCTGACCTCTAAATTTTGCTTCGAGCGGCCAGCCAGGTAAAATTTAATCATAATAGAAAGTCTTTTACTTAATGACGACTGCGCTTAATTCAATCGCTATCGCCAACATCATTTAAAAATGTTGTTAGCGCTTGCAAGTAAATAAACGAATACATCATGAGGGGCCATTCGACATGTACGAAACAGACTTTAATTAATTTTCCTATTATAATTCCTGTGTCCTTAGATAACTGGCTGTTATATTCAGGCAAAGCCATGGTCGTAATATTGATCAATCTTTGTAGTAGCTATACATTGGCTATAATCTGGGCCTAATTCAGATAAGTATTTAATAAAGCTGTGAGAATTTCGTCCGATTGGATAACTACTAACTACAGACACCTAGGATTTTAAAATGCCAGCTATGAGAAGAAGAGGAATATCAGCATATCAATCGGTAGCCATGACGACTGCGGAAACTCGAGATCCGCATGAGTTGGTGAAGCTTCTTTTTGTTGGGTTGACTGATAGGATAGCCATGGCCAGGGCTGCGCTGGAGAAAGGTGATCGTGAGGCTCGCGCTATTGCCGTAACGAAGGCTCAGAAAATTTTATTTGGCCTAAGAGATAGCTTAGATTTTGAAGCTGGCGGAGAATTAGCACTCAATCTTGACAGCCTATATGAATATTGTCTCCGCAGGCTGGTAAATGCCCACGCCAGGGAGGATGATGAGATCTTTGCAGAGGTGATGGAGTTAATGGTGAGTATCCGAGAGGCCTGGAAAGAAATTCCTACAATTAAAGAACTAGAGAAGGTTCAGTAATTATGAGGCCGCTTAATCTGCCAGCCTCTACACACCTACTAAATAACTTTAGATTATATTATTCGCAGCGCATTAGAGTTTTTAACACTGGAGTTACTCCTACTCTATTCTCCATTAGAAAATTATAGTCCCCTCGGCTTAACCAATATGTCCACCACAAAACAATTCTTTCTAGCCCTTAACAAGCTGATACTTGGTAATTTTCTGTATTAGTGAAGTCCTACCCAATTGAAGTAATTCAGATGCTTTAGACACATTCCCATCAGTTTGATTAAGCGCGGTTCGGATTAAGTTTGCCTCCAAATTATTAAGCAGATCTTTCGTTGACACTCCCTCGGCAGGTAGTTCTGACATAGAATTAGAAAGCTCAATTATCTGTTCAAAATCATTTTCATATAAATTCGAACCCAGCATAGAATCATTGCCTATTTCATATTCTTGTGACGGCTGACTATGCTGTGGCGCACCTGCAGCGACAATTTCATCAATAAAATCTGGTGACCCCCTGTGATCCTCATCATCTGCAGGCGCCTCATAGAGTTGAACCAATTCGACCAACTCTTTTGTAAGAAAATCGTCTGGAACCCTAGAAATTTCGATAGTTTTTCCAGGGTAGAGTACTGAAAACCTCTGAACGAAATTAGCTAGCTCCCTAACATTTCCTGGCCAAGAGTAGGCTTGCAGCAATAAGAGGGAACGCTTCGAAAATGTTATTTTTTCGCCATCGGCACCAAAAACATTCGAAAAATGTGCTAACAGGCCAGGAATATCTTCACTTCTTTGATCCAGAGCAGGAATATTTATTGGCAAGACATTTAGTCTGTACAGTAAATCTTCTCGAAACTTCCCTTCGGATACCATTTCTTCTAAATTACGGTGAGTAGCGGCTATAATTCTCGCATCCACTCTTACCTCTGCCCCACCACCAACTGGTTCAACGACCTTCTCCTCCAGTACTCTTAAAAACTTAACCTGAAGTTGGCTTGGCATATCTCCAATTTCATCTAGGAACAGGGTCCCCATATGTGCAAGCTCAAATCGCCCCTTCCTATCGCAAGTAGCCCCAGTGAATGAACCCTTGCGGTGACCAAAGAGCTCGCTCTCTAATAACTGATCTGGGATCGCACCACAATTAATAGCAACAAAGGGGTGGGAAGCCCGCGGGGACCCGTCGTGCAAGGCACGACTTACCAACTCCTTTCCGGTACCTGATTGTCCCCTCAAGAGTACGGGAGCATTGGAATTAGCGCACTGAGTCACAATGGCACGCAGCCGCTCTATTGCAACACTTTTGCCTAGAATACTCTCCGAACCACTGGCTTTACTTCGAATCATTGAACATCTACTTTGTGTTTATACATTTCGCATTTTTTACTAATATAATCAATTACTTACGAGAAATAGGGAAAATATTGAATATATTCAACCGCTCACTAAGCAATTACATAGCCCGATATTTAGCACGGGAGCTTGAAGAATACAGCATTTTACCTTATCCCCCTTTAGAATTTAGTATTTTTATTCCATATGGGGAATGAAAAAAAAGCCTCTCTAACAGCCTAGTAAGGCGACGCCAGCATTGTTGTTACCACTCAATGACGATCAAGTCGGCCTGTACCGAAGAATTCATAAACTTGTAAAAAATAAAGAACCTCTTAGTAGTGTCGTTGGGTTTCTGTATATGAAAACAAAAATAAAAATCGTTTATAAAATAAGGATAAAAATTTATATATAAAAAAAATAAAGTACTTCTTAGTAGTGTCGATGAGGAGTGCATATGAAAACAAAAATAAAAATCGCATATAAAATAAAGATAAAAATTCTATATAAAAAAATAAAGTACCTCTAAGTAATGTCGATGGGGTGAGTATCCGATAAGTAATATCGAAGAGGTGATATAAAAGTACAAGTATAAGAAACATATCAGAGGTCAGAGGTCAGAGGTCAGAAACTCGAAACTCTAATTTATTCCCTTATAAAGGAATGCTCTGATGCAGTATGTTAAAAAGAAACTAAACAAAAGTGACTCTCTAAGAACCCGAGAATTACATAAGCACACGTTGTACTCTCAAAGCAGGGACAACCTCTCTACTCATATTTTCAATATGGGCTGTGGTGCTGTTGCAGCATCCAAAGAATTTTTAAAAGCCAAAAATCCTCCAACGTGCGAGCAAGGTCTCTTTTGTAAGCCAGGAGAAATCCTTGCTGCGCAGAATCCTAAGCTTTTTTCTCGATCTAAACAGATTTGTAATTTATCTAGCGCTGCCGCTATCTACGAAAATTATCGTCTTAAATTACCCTTAGAAAAAGTACTAGCTAGTGAGAATTTTCCCACTTCAGTCCCAACATTTAATTTGGGTCTATGGGCTTTATATGTATCTAAAATTGCGACGAGCCCGTTCAGGCTTGCTGCCCTTTCCCCCAAAATACTCATAAAAAAATGGTTTATTGGCGGCGAATTTTGCTTAGCTCTGCTTAGAACACATATCAATACCTATCAAGTTATTTCTCCGTACTTAAGATTAAACTCTTATTGTAGACCCCTGGGCATTCTAGCCCCCCGTACCTCGAGAATAAAATGAAATAAAATAAATATAATATAAGTATTTACTTATCTGACAATAATTTTATATCGACTGGTCGATATAAAAAATAAAAATAGTTTATAGAAATTATTAATAATAATTTATTAGATAATTAATTAATAAATTAAATGAAAGAAACTTAAATAAATAATATATCGACTGGTCGATATAAAAACGAGAGAGAGAAATGCTATGACTACAGTCAACACAAATATAGGCGCCTTAGTCGCAAATAACGCTATAAGAGTGAATTCTCGGAATATGGCTCAAGCAATGGAACGCCTATCTACCGGCAAAAGAATTAATAGTGGAGCAGACGATCCAGCAGGAATCGCTGTTGCAGCGAGACTAGAAGCTGCTGCTCGTGCAGACCGTGTGGGAGTACGAAATGCTAACGACGCCATCTCAATGCTCCAAACCTGGACCAGTGCCGGCCAAAGCATTTTGAATACAGTAATACGAATGAAAGAACTAGCAGTCCAGGGGGCGACCGACACACTTCAGAGCGCCGATCGCCTTGCTCTTGATAATGAATACAACCAGCTAGGTAACGAATGGACGCGTATAGCTGCAAACACAAGGTGGAATAACATAGCCGGGATGGCAGATGATACCGATCTAACTATTCGTGTTGGCGGTGGAGCGGCTGCAAATGCCGAGTTGACAATTGTCCATAGGGAATGGACACCTACTCAAAATAATGCGGCTGGAGATAATAACGTTACTGGCGCCACAGCAGTTGCCGGCGACGCCGATAACAATGCCACCATAACCCTGGGCTTTGAATTCGTTAGGGATTTGGCAGGAGTAGCTCCTAACCCAACTACCGCGAATAGTAGGTCAGCCGATCACATTCAGTCACAGGCCGCGTCCAGCGCTGCATTAGCGAAACTCGATACTGCGATATCAGGGATGACTAGGGAACTTGCTCAGTATGGCAGCTATGTAAACAGACTAGAAATCACAATAGACAACCTGTCTTCAACAGCAAATTCTCTGGACTCATCACGAAGCAAAATCGAAGATGCGGACTATGCTAAAGAGAGTACCGAACTTTCCCGTACACAAATAATTTCACAAGCAGCCACCGCGATATTGGCCCAAGCGAATACCTCGCAACAAACGGTCTTGGCCTTATTGCAGTAGGAATGTTTTCTAGCATATTTTTTGAAATTATGAATTAAGGGAGGCTATTGTTATGAACTCCATTAGAGCAAATATAAGCGCTGGCATTAGTTCAAATGCTCTTCGAATGCATAATCTTCAATCAATTTCAGCAATGAATCAATTGTCTACAGGAAAGAATGAAGCAGGCAATAACTTTAAACCGTCAGATTACATACAAGCCGGAACTGCTACAAGCGCAGTAAGAAGTCTGACAATGGGTGCGCAAAATATTAATCAAGCTATCGCTTTAGTTAACTCTATAGATAACACAGCTTCACTGATACATAAGCAACTTATAGACATGAAAGAAAAAACGATGACCGTAACAGGCACGATAAGCCCGTCTTATATACGAGATGCCGGAATTATTTGCGATTATATCCAGTGGACTCAAGAAAACATCATAGAGCTAGCAACTGGACATTCGTTTAATGGGATAAATTTTATGATAGGTGGTGGAGAGAATGATCAAACGACCACAGCTCTTACTTTTAATTTGAACAGTACTGGCGGCGGTACTTCTGCAGACTCTTTCCAGATGACCTTTAAATCATTTCACCCAAGGTCTGCCACGGCTATGGGCACGCCTATTTATGGCGATCCAGACAACCCAGATATGCCCCTACTCAATGCAACAGCCGGCACGGACACTCACGCGTATGGAGATTCCGCAATGTACAGCTCACTTAGAGGACGTGAGGGGGGATGGCACACAGACACTATGGACGCGGCTTCACACTCAATTATACAGATGGATAGGGCTATTTCAGGAGTAGCAACGGAGAGAACAAGACTTGCAGGTTATCTTTCACGATTGACGCTCATGAGCGAAACGAGCTTAGGCTCTGTTCTAGAAACTAAGAAACACCGGAGTCAAATAGAAGATGCCGATTATGCTAAAAACATTGCCCAGCTGTCTAAAAGGCAGATATTAAAGCAGACAGCTACAGCAATTCTCACTCAGGCAAACAAAAATAAAGGTTCACTGCTTGAACTACTCCAGTAAGCCTCATAATTGTTTTGAATCTTAGAAATGGATTTAAAGAAATAGTTTTTGATTATCAAAATAGTCATCTAATGAAGTGATAGAGAAATAGAAGAGAATCATTATGAACCAAGTACAACAGAATTTTTTGAGCACCAATACATTTCAAAAAAGCTATCAGCGGCCGGTTGCAATGGAGGCCCAACTACCTATTAAAATCATTCAAGTTGAGAAAATTTTGAACTCGAAGGTTTCTATAAAGGCAGGAGGTATAAACCAAAATTTAATGGGTGCTGAGCTAGTCAATCGAAACATAAATGAAGCTACCTCCCTCGTTCAATCTGTTCAAGAGGCGGCTGCATCAATTGAAAGTGAATTATTCAGCATGAAAAACCTAGCGATGCAGAACGGCGGATGTACCTGTCAAGCAATGCGGAATGCCCAGGAATCAATTAGGAATATCTCAAACAATTTCTCATGGAATGGAGAAAATTTCATTCAAGGTGGCGGAGAAAACAATCAAAATACTACTCTCCGTAATTTTACTGTAGCTACTGGGGGAGAGGCTAAAGACGACCTCCAGATTGGCTTTAAGTCATTTAATCCAATGTCTGCTGTCGATACTGATGGGAATTTAGAGCCATCAACGCCAACTTACCCGATCTAAACAAGACCTCAGGCACCGACACCCATGCATTTGGAGATTCGGCATTGTATTCAAGTCTTAATGAAGACGCGTATCTACATACACACACAAATGCCATGAAAAAGCAGGCAATCATACAAATAAATAGAGCAATCGATGGAATTAAGAGTGAGAGGGAAAGATTAAGCGGCTTTCTAAAAAAGCTGAATAATATCTCTGAAACTAATCAAAACAAAAATTTAAATGAAAGTGAGTACAAGCAAAAAATATTAAATGGCAACCAAGAAAATCAAATAGCTATGCATTTAACGAATAAAATTCAGAGTAGATCCTTTGATGCAAAGCTTTCACAGTTGGACATAAATGCAACAGAATTCGAAAGATTGCTTAACTAGCTTTTCATTTTAGAAAATTAATTTAGTGAAAATTAAAGAGTTGATTAACAAGAAGATGCACTGAAATAGGGATTATCCATGAACCTAATAAAGACAGACGCAAGATTTTCTCCAGGCTATAACTCACCTGAATTTTATTATCAGAGGTCAGCTGACTCAAAAAATAAATTTACTATAGAAAAAGAAATATCAAATATTAATTTGAATTCAGTCAGTCACATAGACGCGAAAATGATGGGCGATAAATTACGGGCCCCAACAATATCTAATTATAATATTAATAACGCTATCGGATTAGTTCAATCGGTAGCCTCCGCTTCTTTAATTATTGAAAATAAGCTCGGTGATATGAAAACCTTGATAAAGGAAAATAACATAACCACTAACCAGACTATCAAGAAAATAGAAGAATCAATTATAAGTATAGCGAATGATTTTACATGGAATGGAATTCATTACATGGCGGGTGTCGATGGAGGTAATCAAAAAGCGTCCCTTCGCAAACTTATCGTCAATACAGAAGTAGAGGCTAAAAGTAGCTTGAAAATTTCCTTTAAATCATTTAATCCAACCTCTGCTGTAGGTTCTAATCAAAACTTAGGGCTAGCGACTTTGAATCTTTCTCAGATTAGCAATTTGAATGACATAGATACCCATGCATACGGAAGTGCTGTCTTGTACTCCAATTTTAGAAATTTGTCATACCTAGATGCACATACAAAGGCTATGCGAGAGCAGGCAGTCATACAAATAGACAAGGCTATTGATGGGGTGAAAAGCGAAAGAAGGAGGTTGGAAGGCTATCTGACACAACTAAATAGTATTTCTGAAAATAACCAAAGCGAATCATTAAGTAGAAGTAATTATGGGCATCAAAACTTGGATGTTGAGCGGGCTTATAAAATAGCAATATTTTTAGAAAATGAGATGCCAAAGAATGTAAATAAAGATATTTTCCCATTGGATAAATTCAGCACTTCTAGGCTCAATGAATTACTTCACTAGATTTATATTTTAAATTTTTACGCTGATACTGATATTAATTTCGAATTTACTCATATAGGTACAAAAAGTGAACTCAGTCAACACTAATGTTCCAGCATTAATCGCCCAGAATGCATTACGCCGTACCTCAACGGAGATGGATAACGTCATGCAAAGACTGTCCTCAGGTAAACGTATTAATTCTGGTGCTGACGACCCGGCGGGCTTAGCAATGTCCGCAAGAATCAAATCGAGCTCCCTTTCTGCTCGCCAAGGTGAGCGCAATGCGAATGACGCTATTTCTATGCTCCAAGTCTTTTCAAGCGCAGGTCAGACTATTGTCGAAATACTTTTAGAAATGAAGGAACTTGCTATGCTTGCTGCATCGAGCCAGCATAATCAAGACGACCGTATGGCACTCGACCATCAATTCAATGCGCTTGGAAATACATGGGCTATTTTAGCGTCTGCTACTAGTTGGAATTCGGTGGCTTCAATGGATACATGGACCAACTCATTCGCATTACGGTTGGGCGAAGACACTACTGATACCACAATTACCTTGAAGAGCTGGGATCCCACAGATCGCGTTGCGAACCAAAATGTGACAGGGGCTACTGCAATTATGGCCGATGACAATAACGCCCGAACTGATTGGGCATGGGGCTTCGTTAGGGCACTGACCGACCTAAACGATGGTTTTAATCCTGCAGGCAAGTCACATAGTCACATTCAATCGAAAGTGGCAGCTTTTAACGCGTTAGCAAAACTCGATACTACTATTGCAGGCGCTACCACAGAGCTTGCTTTATACGGCGCCTATATAAATCGACTAGAAATTTCTGCTATAAATTCAAGAAACGGGGCAACAGAGCTAGATCAGTCTTACAGTAAAATCATGAACGCTGACTACGCACAAGAGACTACCGAGCTTAGTCGGCAACAAATACTTACCCAAGCGGCCACCGCCATACTGGCTCAAGCTAATCAAGAGCCACAAATGATCATGAAATTATTACAGTGATTCCCATGAGACTTTGACATGCTTTAGTTAATCGGTATAAATCATTTTGAATAAATATAATTTCATTCATTTGTTCAAATACAAACTCTAACCGGAGTCAAATGACAAGGGCTAGGGGTCGGAGGTCGGAGGTCAGAGGTCAGAGGTCGGAGGTCAGAGGTCAGAGGTCAGAGGTCAGAGGTCAGAGGTCGGAGGTCGGAGGTCAGAGGTCAGAGGTCAGAGGTCAGAGGTCAGAGGTCAGAGGTCAGAGGTCGGAGGTCAGAGGTCAGAGGTCAGAGGTCAGAGGTCAGAAAAACGAGTTATCTTTGATAACTTATTATTCAACTAATCATTTAGGATGGTATCAAATGAGTACAATTAACTATAACTTCGCGGCAAACGTTGCTGCTAACAACTTAGCTAAGAATGAACGGCTGCTAGATGTAACAATGAACAAGCTTTCTTCTGGCCAACGAGTTGGTGTCGGCACTAATGAACCAGGCGCTCTGGGCCTTTTTAATAGATTATCAGAAGAGGGATCTACGCTCAGAGCTGGACTCGATAATGTCAATTACACCATATCGAGTTTAAAAGTCGTTGAATCTGTAGCCATGACAATGAATACAATGGGAAACAGATTGATGGAATTAGCAATAAAGGCGTCAAGTACAACAATGAATACTCAGGATCGCTATGCGCTTGATGGTGAATTCGGTTCAATCCTTCTTGAAATGGAACGGTTGGCGACTGAAACGGAGTTTAACGGTACCAAAGTAATGCAAGGAACTGACATCAACGTTAATTATGGTGAAGGAGCTGAGGTTTCCATAGCAATGGATGATTTTAGGCCATCAGCACTAGCAGCTACCACAGGTGACGGAATTGCCTTTGGCGCCTTAATAATTAACACTACAGACAGTGCCGCTGGTGCTACAGCTGCTTTAACCAGCACAGCAGTCGCCGCAGCCGTGCAAGTTCCAGCAACGACCCTCACAAACATATCAACAGCAACCATTGCCGCTGCCACAAAGACAATACTGGACAGTAGATTGCCGGCTTTTTCTGAGGCAATAGGAAGGCTAGGTGGGGCAATAAGATCGCTGGAGTTTGCGGCTGAGGCACAAGCTGCCAAGGCAGTTGGCGTGGAAGCTGGAGCTTCTAAAGTCGGTGACACTGACTATGCTATAGAAACAGCACGCCTAGCGTCAGCGCAAGTTATATCACAAGCGGCAACGGCAATACTTGCTCAGGCAAACGCCCGATCTAGTACGGTCTTAACGTTGCTAAAATAAGCATAATTGAACCTATAATTATGCAACCGAGGGCTTAAAATGGAAAAAGTTGATTCCACATCATCCTCTGCAAATGCATCCGAAGCATTACGTGATAAGAATTTATCACGAGCTACTTTAGTAATAAAATCATCTAAGGCAGATGAAATATTAAAGAGCAGCGATGCCACCGATATTAGCGCTAAGGCTTATGAAAGTCGTATTGAAGGCGCGAAAAATATCGAAATGATTCGAGATAGACTAATAGAGATAGCCAGTTCCCTTAATGCGGAAATGGCAAATAGATCAAAAAATCTAGAGTTCTCTGTAGACCCTGTTACGAATCGTTTGCTAGTCACCGTTTCAGACAAGGAATCTGGTAAAGTAATTGGACAGGTTCCGAGTGAGGCTGCACTAAAGTTAGTGAAATTTATCCAAGATGGGGTAGATGTCACACACAGTCTTGAGGCGTTAAAAGGTCTTCTATATGATGATAAATATTAAGATAAGTATTTACTCAACATGTACGATTACTATTAAGTAAACGAATAAAACTGGCTCCCTACTCACATAGGGAGCCAGTTTTATATCTAATTTATTAAAATAGAGCTAATGTAGCCAAATCTAATAGTATTAGTATTGTAAAAATTTTATGTTTCCAGCCAAAAACATATTTACTGAATTAACTAGCATCGTCGTTTGTGGCGTGGCTATAGGCCTGCTAATGGCGATCACCGCCAATGCATTCGTCCAGACTGCAGTCATCGCGACCGGATACCGCACTAACATACCCTGGCTAGAAATTAATCTCGGCACCGACACTTACTCTCTCTCAAGTATCGTCTCACTCCTACTTGCCGCAGCCTTAATTACATTAGTCCGAAAATGGCTAAAAATTGAAGACTGGGCAGGCCCCGCAGATTCGATATATGCTGCACATAGCGAGAATGCCTCTAGAGATACAAAGAAAGGACTAGGCTCCACCTTGGCAGCGCTTATCGTTACTAGCGGCGGCGGCTCAGTCGGGCAATATGGTCCACTCGTACATTTCGGGTCCACTATTGGGCTATTTATCAAAAATTATTTTAGCTTAAAAATGAGCACTGATATCTTTATCGGGTGCGGTGTGGCCGCTGCAATTTCAGCCGGCTTTAACGCTCCTTTAGCTGGGGTAATTTTTGCACACGAGGCTATCTTACGACATTTTTCGCTTCGCGCAATTGCTCCTATATTCATAGCATCTATTAGCGCCAGCGCCTTTGATGAATTCTTTTTCGGCGCCACACAAAGCATGTTTGATCTCTCGCAGGCGGCTCCGCCGCTTAACGATATCCTTCCAATATTTATTGTGCTTGGCCCAGTCTTCGCTTTTGTAGCTATAACTTTTATGTATGCCCTAAGAATGACAAGTACTTTTGCTGCTAAGTCTGGACACTATAAGTCCTTACTACCCTTTGCCGCAGCACTTATCTGCGGTTCAGTTGGTGTGATTTTTCCTGAAATTCTTGGGTTAGGATTAGAGGCCATTAATGAACTAATCGCTGGAAATATTTCTTTTGGAAAAGTGGGCCTATTACTTATAGCAAAAATTCTTATGACCGCACTCTGCATAGGGTTTGGCCTCTTCGGCGGCGTCTTTTCACCGGCCTTATTTATCGGGGTTTCTATAGGCTCATTGGCTGCAACTAGCTTAGTATTTTTTGGATATGCTGGTGCCGAACAAATTATCATAATTTCCGGAATGGCTGCTGTAAGTGCATCGGTCATTGGCGCTCCCATTACCAGCGTGCTTATTGTTCTTGAACTCACTGGATCGTATGACTATGCCGTAGCCGCTATGGTTG
>Ga0307986_10002030_pt1 | contig 14562 bp, 19 predicted proteins | sample EllFjometageno82_FD_203170 | JGI IMG/M metagenome (GOLD analysis project Ga0307986, IMG submission 203170) | Marine microbial communities from Ellis Fjord, Antarctic Ocean - #82 | ecosystem: Environmental > Aquatic > Marine > Unclassified | place: Southern Ocean | collected 2014-10-09
AACAAAAGTTCTGTTTAATTTTGATTTTTTAAATTTAACTTTACCTTTTACTAAGGAAAACAAAGTGTGGTCTGTACCCATACCAACATTCTCACCCGGATGAATACGTGTGCCTCTTTGTCTTACTATAATGTTTCCCGGTATGACGGCTTGATCACCATATTTTTTAACACCAAGTCTTCTACCCGCACTATCTCGTCCATTACGTGACGATCCACCTGCTTTTTTTGTTGCCATTTAGTTTCCTATTTCTTCAATTCTTTTTTTGTAGTTATTTTTCTTTGTTTCTTTGTTTTTTTTGGCTCGATAACTTTTTTCTCTTTAAGTTCAATTGGCTTTGCTTCTGCTATAATTTTACCATCTTTTGAAAGTATTTTGGTAATTTGAATTTTTGAATGTCTTTGCCTATGCCCGTTTGTTTTTCTTGAATGTTTTCTTCTTCTTTTATGAAAAATTAAAAGCGTTCTATCTTTAACATTGTCTAGTAATTTAGCCTCTACAATTGCACCAGCAACATTTGGATTTCCAATTTCAGTAGTCTTACTGTCATTTAACAATAGAACATTTTTAAACTGAATTGTTTTACCAATCTCAGCATCTAATTTTTCTATTTCTATGATTTTACTAGCAGATGCTTTGTATTGTTTTCCACCAGTTTCAAATATTGCAAATGACATAAATAATTTTTTTTTAAAATTAAAGCAATATAACTTGAAAGAATTTCAAGTCAAGGTGATAGAAGTTAAAAAATATCCTTTAAATCTCGAAGTTTTTTAAACACCTCCAATTCGGTTGAATTTTCCATATCAAGAGATTTTTTTACAGCAGAATTATTGCAACGTAGAAAAATGTTTGTTTTTAACTCTTCTTTAATAGTTACAGGAATAGTCGGTTGTTTTTGATTTAATCTTGATGTTATCCATTTTTTTTTATCTTCCAAGCTATTATTATTAATCTCATATTTGAAGCAAAAGTCTATATTTTTTTGAGAATATTCATGCCCACAATAAATTTGAGTATTTATTGGTAATCCTTTTATAAAATTAAGTGACCTCAACATTTCTAAGTATGTTCCTTCAAAAACTCTACCACAACCATGTGAAAATAAAGTGTCACCAGTAAAAATAATTTTTTCATTTTTGGAATAAAAACAAATATGGCCACTAGTATGTCCCGGTATATAAAAAATTTTAAAATCTATATTTCCTAATTTAAAATTTTCACTATCAGATAATTTTATATCTATACCGGGAATTCTTTTTTCATCTTTTTTAGAACCAATAATTTTAGAATTATATTTTTTTTTTAAACTTAAATTTCCTCCGACATGATCGAAATGATGATGTGTATTAAGAATGAAATCAATTTTTTTGAATTTTTTTTCAATAAAATTATCAATCGGTTTAAATTCTGAAGGGTCAACTACACCGACGGTATCTGTGTCTGTATCATGAATTACAAAACTATAATTATCTTTTAGGCAGGGTATGATATTTATATTTAACATTTAACTTATCAAAAATATACCAACCTCCGACAGAAGGTTTTTCATTTCTAAATTAATTCGGTTTATAGAAGATGTTTTTTCATTATTAATACCGATAATTTTATCGATCTTAATTTTATTTTTTTCACAAAGTTGATAAAAATCTTTTATTGAACACATATGTAGATTCGGAGTATTATACCAAAAATTTGGAAGAGATTTTGTAACAGGCATTTTTCCAAAAAATAATAAACTAGCCCTAACTTGCCAGTAGCCAAAGTTAGGTATAGAAATTATTACTTTTTTTCCTATTCTCAACAATTCATTCAAAACATTTTCTGGTTGGTAAAACGCCTGAAGTGTTTGACTCAAGACAACAAAGTCAAATGCTTTATCAGGAAATTGCCCAAGTTCAGTTTCAGCATTTCCTTGAATTACAGACAAACCTTTAGATATGCATTGTTTAACATTATTTTCTTCAAGCTCTATACCTCTTGCGTCAATATTTTTTTGTTCAATAAGAGCTTTGATTAAAGTTCCATCACCACAACCAACATCTAACACTCTAGACTGAATAGGCAGCAAATTTACAATTATTTTAAATTCATTTTTCATTTTTAAATATTTCAAAATTAGAATCTAAAAAACCCTTAAGAGTTTCTAAAAATTCTGGCTCATTAACTAAAAAAGAGTCGTGTCCCTTGTCCGTTTTTATTTCAGCAAAAGCAACGTTAGTACCAGACGCGTTTAAAGCAATTACAATGTCCTTGCTATTTTTTGTAGGATAAAGCCAATCTGAAGAAAAAGAAATGATCAAAAATCTAGTTTTATGATCTTGAAATGCTCCAACCAATCCATTTTTAAATTGTTTTGATAGATCGAAATAGTCCATAGCTCTTGAAATATATAAATATGAATTTGCGTCGAATCTATCTACAAACACATTACCTTGATGTCTTAAATAACTTTCTACTTGAAAGTCAGCATCAAATGTAAATTCATAATCTTTTTTTTCTTGCAGTTTTCTACCGAATCTTTCTTGCAAACCTTTGTCTGACATATATGTTATATGAGCAGCCATTCTTGCTACTGCCAAGCCATTTTTAGGAATCTTTTTATCCTTGTAGTAGTTTCCTTTGTTCCATATTGGGTCTGACATTATTGCTTGTCTAGCTAATTCATTTAATGCTATTTGTTGTGCATTGTGACTTGCAGTTGATGCAATTGGTACTGCTGAGAAAGTTTTATCAGGATACAAAGCACAAAACTGCAGAAGCTGCATTCCCCCCATAGAGCCTCCTAAAACACTTAAAAGCTTCTTAACACCAAGATGATCTAGTAAAGACTCTTGCGCCTTTACCATGTCTCTTATTGTAATAACTGGAAATTTTAAACCATAGGGCTCACCATCAGTATCATTAAAGTTTTTAGGTCCAAATGAACCCATGCAGCCACCCAAGACGTTTGCGCAAATAATAAAATACTTTTCTGTATCAACAGCCTTTCCTGGGCCTACAGCTACGTTCCACCAACCATCTTTATTCGTAACAGGATTAGTTCCTGAAACAAATTGATCACCTGAGAGGGCATGAAAAATTAAAATTGCATTATTTTTTTTTTTATTGAGTTTACCGTATGTTTCATAGGCTATAGGAAAATCTTTTATATTTTGACCACAATCTAATTTTAGAGGTTTTGTTACAGTTATTTGTTTTATATTTTCAATTTTATAGTTCATACAAAAAAAAACCCAGCTAAACTGGGCAACACCCTGTTTAGCGATTTTTATTATGCGCCCGCAATTTGGTTAAATCAGCGCTATAAACTTGTACTAAAAGGTTGGAAAATTGTCAATTCTATAAGAAATTAAAATGAATATAGAAATAATAAAGCTTTTTAGATAAGACTTAAATAAATTATGAAATTACCTAAAGCTAAAAGTCTTAACGCTGAAAAATATGTAGCTGGATTGAGCTTATTTAAGCAAAAGTTTGCAAAAATAAAATTATCTGCAAATGAATCAGCATTAGGACCAAGTCCAAGAGCAGTAAAGGAATATATTAACGTTTCAAAAAATTTTAAAAGATATCCGGACTCAGATGGCACGTACCTAAGAAAAACTATAGCCAAAAGATTTAAACTAGACCAAAGTAGAATAATTTTGGGTAATGGTTCAGATCAAGTTTTTGAATTAATTTGCAAAGCTTTTCTAAACAAAAATGATGAAGTTGTAGTATCACAATATAGTTTTATTATTTATAGAATCTACTCCAAACTTAACTCTGCAAAAGTAATTTATGCACCAGAAAATAATTTTACCTCTTCTGTAAACAACATACTTACATGTGTAACAAAAAAAACAAAAATTATTTTTATTGCAAATCCTAACAATCCTACGGGCACATATATTAGTAAAAAAGAAATACTGAGATTAAGAAAAAAACTAAGAAGTGATATTTTATTAGTCATTGATGATGCATATTTCGAATATATGAATTTTAAAGATTATGAGTGTGGGTTAAGACTATTCTCTAAATTTAAGAATGTTGTTGTGACCAGAACATTTTCAAAAATATATGGTTTAGCAGGACTAAGAATTGGTTGGGGCTATGCATCAAAAAATATTATTGATTCATTGTATGAAATAAAACCTCCTTTTAATGTAAGTCGCCCAGCATTATACGCAGCCACAGCTGCAATAAAAGATGTAGCCTGGTTAAAAAAAGAAATATACCACGTAAGAAAATGGTCTAAAAAACTTTATGATACCTTTAAGAAATTAGATATAAGCACAAATAGGACTAGTGTAAATTTCTTATTAATTAATTTTAACCGAGTTAGAAAAACATCTAAACAAGTCTTTTATTCTCTAGCTAAAAAAGGAATTTTATTAAGACAAATGGATGTATATTCAATTAAAAATTCTTTAAGAGTTACTGTTGGTAATAACAAAGAAAACTTAAAATTAATAGTTGAACTAAAAAAGATCCTTAATGTTTAATAATATTTCTATAATTGGATGTGGCTTGATAGGATCTTCAATTTTAAGAGCTATTAAAAGTAAAAATATAGCAAATGAAATTAGGATTTTTGATCACTCAAAAGAAGTCACTACATATTTAAAGAAAGAAAACATATGTACAAATATATCGAGTGATATTCGCCAGTGTGTCATCAATTCTGATTTAATAATTATAGCAACACCTCTTAGTAGTTATAAAGAAATTATTCTTTCGATAAAAGATAGTCTAAAAAAAAATGCTATTCTAACTGATACAGGTTCTGTCAAAATAGAGGTTATGAAAATAATTCATAATATAAATTTAAAAGATGTTCATTGGATACCTTCTCATCCGATTGCAGGAACGGAGGAAAGTGGTCCAGAAGCGGGTCAGGGTGAAATGTTTAAAAACCGTTGGTGTATTATATCTCCACCTAAAAATTCTTCTGAACAACACGTAAAAAAATTAAAAACTTTTTGGGAAAAGATTGGTAGTAACGTTAAAATTATGTCACCAGAAGAGCACGATAAAATTTTAGCTTTGACTAGTCATTTACCACATGCGATCGCCTATAATATTGTCAGAACAGTAATGAGCGTAGAGGACAAATTAAAACAAGAAGTGATTCAATATAGCGCTGGCGGCTTAAGAGACTTTACGAGAATAGCTGCCTCTAACCCTTTAATGTGGAGAGATATTTTTTTAGATAATAGTGAAAATGTATCTAAAGGTATTGATAGTTTTATTGAAAAACTTAATGAATTAAAAAAAGCTGTAAATGACAAAAATGGAGATAAGCTTTATCAAATTTTTAACTCTACTAAAGAAGTAAGAAAAGAGATCATTAAGGCGGGTCAAGATACAAACAAACCAGATTTTGGCAGGAAAAAAGATTAGGAATATTTTTCAGCCTCAGAATAAATTTTTTCTTCTAAAACTTTTATAAAAATAGATTTCTCTAAACCAGGCTCAATTGGTTCTAAAAAAGAAACATGAATATCACCTGGATATTTTATAAAACTATTTTTTGGCCATATTTTACCAGAATTTAATGCAACAGGTATACACGGTAGATTAAGCGAGTCGTAAATTCTACCCACACCTTTTTTAAAAGGAATTCTTTGATTAAATTTAACCCTAGTTCCCTGAGGAAATATTAAAAGAGGTCTACTATTTTTTTTAATGGTATTTTTTATTTTATCAAAAAAATTTAAATTTTCTTTTGTTGTTGTCTCTCTAACTATTTCAATTGATCCAATTTTTTTTAAATACCATCCAAATAAAGGTATTTTCAAAAGTTCTTTTTTTAAAATAAAAATAGGAAAATTTAAAGGCGCTTGAAGAACAAAGGTTTCAAACATTGATTGATGAGCAGAAGCGATAAAAAACTTTTTTACATTTCTTATATTGTCAAGTCCATGAAATATAACTTTAGTATTTAAAAATAATTTTAATATTAGAATTATGTAGTACGCTAAAAATTTTCCACAATATAAAGTGAATTTAGCAGGTAAAACTAAAGTTGGTATAGCTAGAACAAAAACCAAAACTATACCTACATATAAAAAAAAATTAAAAAATAAAGATCTGATAAATTGCATCAAAAGTTTATAAGTTTTATTAAGTCCTGTTTTTTTCTTATAATTTTAAAAGTATTTTTACTTACTAGGATCTCGGCAATAAGAGGTTTGGTGTTATAATTAGACGATAGAGAAGAGCCATAAGCACCTACATCAGTTATAGCCACAAAGTCACCTTCTCTTATTTTTTGATACTTTTTGTATTTTGAAAATTTACATGAAGTTTCACATATTGGACCAACAAACTCTATAGACCCTTGATTCCTTTTGCTTGTTTTAATAATTGGTACAATATTATGAATAGCATCGTAAAGTGCAGTTCTCATAAAATCATTCATGCCAGCATCTATAATTATAAAATTTTTATTTAAACCTCTTTTGATATATTGAATTTTACTTACTAGAATTCCCGTATTACCAACTATTGATCTACCTGGTTCAAAAATAATATTGCAGTTTAATTTTTTTTTAAAATTATAAACAAGCTTTGCATAGTTATTCAAATTAATCTGTTTATCTTTTTTACTATAACTAATTCCAAATCCTCCACCTAGGTCCACATATTTTAATTTTATACCTAAGTTTTTTATAAGTTTTGAGAGAATATCCAAAGTTTTTTTATATGGTACGTCAGATAAAATTTGACTTCCTATATGCACACTTACAGCATCTATTTTTAAATATTTAAATCGCTTAATGTTTTTATAAAAAGAAGAAAAATTTTCTATAGATACACCAAATTTATTCTCTGCTTTGCCTGTTGAAATTTTTTTGTGTGTTTTAGCGTCTACGTTTGGATTTAATCTAAAACCGATAGGTATTATTTTATTAATTTTATTACCTATTCTATTTATTAGTATTGCCTCACTTTCTGATTCAACATTTATTAATAATATTTTTTTTTTAATGGCTAATTTTAATTCTTCTTCTGTTTTCCCCACACCTGAAAAAACAATTTTATTTGGTTTTATTCCTGCTTTTAAAGCTTTTAGAAGCTCTCCACCTGAAACTACGTCAGCCCCCGCGCCTAATTTTCCAAGTATTCCCATGATTGCTAGATTAGTGTTAGCCTTAGTGGCAAAACATATAAGTGGATCTACATTTTTAAAAATTTTTTTAAAGTTCAAATAGTTCTCTCTTACCTGTTGTTCAGAATAAAGATAGAAAGGGGTTTTATTTTTTTTAACAATATTATGTACAGATATATTTTCGACAAATAATTTCTTTCCGAAATATTTAAAATGAGACATATGTTCTACGAGATAATTTTGATTTCATGCTTAATTTTACCCTGATATTTTGGGTCAGATTTTTTTCCACAACTTACTAGAATTATTACACTTAAAATTATAAAAAAAAATATTTTCATTTAATATCTTTTTTGTATTTTTTTATCATTTTTTTTACATTGTTTGAAGAGGTCCCTCCATAGGAATTTTTTGAGTTCATTGAGTTTTTTATGTTAAAAATTTTTAAAACACTTTTATCTAAATCTTTATAGATTTTTTTCAATTCATCCAAAGAAACTTCATCTAAAGTTTTGTCTTTTTTCTCTGCAAAATTTACCAATGCTGAAGAAATGCTATATGACTCTCTAAAGCTTAAGTTTTTTTCTTTTACCAAATAGTCAGCAAAATCAGTTGCTGTAGTGAAACCATCATTAGCCATCTTATACATTCTTTCCTTTGATATTTTTAAATTATCGATCAATTCATAGGACATTGTTAAAGTGTCTTTTAGAGTATCGTAGCCCTCGAAAACCAAAGCTTTATCATCCTGTAAATCTTTGAAATAAGACATGGGCAAACCTTTCATTATTGTTAAAATTGAATTTAATTTTCCATAGTTTAGTCCAACTCTTCCTCTAATTAATTCTGCAGGGTCTGGATTTTTTTTCTGGGGCATAATTGATGATCCAGTCAGCACACTATCATTAAAGTGAATTAATTTAAAAGCATCGGAATTAAAAATGATAAAGTCTTCGGCCAATCTTGATAAGTGCATAGCACAAACAGCGGAGGTATATAAAAAATCTATTGCAAAATCTCTATCAGAAACTGAGTCAATTGAATTGTTAGTAGGTTTTTTAAAACCAAGTTTTTTAGAAGTATAATTTCTATCAATTTTATACGACGTGCCAGATAAAGCAGCTGACCCTAAGGGAGACTCATCTAAAAGAATTAAATTATTTTGAAATCTTTTTTTGTCTCTACTCAACATTTCGTAATAAGCTAACAGGTAATGTGCAAACGAAATAGGTTGAGCATTTTTTAAATGTGTAAATCCAGGCATAACTGTATCTGTATTTTTTTCTGCTTTCTTAATTATTATATTCATCAGATTTGTAATATCTTTTAAAATATCATTAGAAGATTTTTTCACCCATAATTTAAAGTCAGTAACAACTTGATCATTTCTTGATCTTGCAGTGTGCATGAATCCAGCAGCTGGGCCGATAATATCAAATAATTTTTTTTCTATATTTAAATGTATATCCTCATATTTTTCATGAAATATAAATTTTCCTTTATCAATTTGAGATTTGATTTTTTTTAAACCATTGATAATTTTTTTACCTTTATTGGTAGGGATAATTTTTTGCTTAATAAGCATTTGAACATGCACAGTAGAAGCAAAGATATCCTCCTTGTAGAGTCTTTTGTCTATATTAACAGAAGATCCAATTCTCTGAAAAGATAGAGATGTTTTACCCTTAAGTCTTTTTGACCACACTGTTTTATTTTTATTTTTCATTTTACTGTGTTAATTATAATTTAAATTAATATGAAAATTAGTAAATCTTTTAAAATCTATATTCACATATTTGCCATTTTTTTCTTTGCACAGCAACTATTAAGCGAAACAAACTACTCAAAAAATATAATAGTTCACAAAGAGCCTTTAGACATCAAGGAATTAAAATTTAAAGATTTCAATCTCAATGTTGTGGACTTAACCAATAAAAAAGGCAAAATAATGATACTAAATTTCTGGGCAACCTGGTGTGTTCCATGTAAAAAAGAAATGCCATCACTAGAACGACTGTCTAAACTATATCCAGAAATAAGCATTTATCCAATAAATTTAGAAAAACCAAACAAGGAAAAAATAAATCTTTTTTTTGAAAACTTAAATATTAAGAATCTCAACGTTTATTTTGATCCTGAGTTTAAACTAGTAAAATCCTTTAACATGCGCGGTGTGCCTACCAGTATCTTGATAAATAAAAAAGGTAAAGAATTTGCAAGAATTATAGGTGAAGTAGATTTTTCTGAAGATTCTTTTATTAATTTTTTAAAAAAATATCTCTAGTTTTTAAAAAAATATGCAAGTGTGACTAAAACAATAATAGCTATAAACTGAAGAAGAACTCTAAGTTGCATTAGTTTATTTGAATATTTTTTACTGTGCTCTCCACCTTTAAATAAAGTATAAAGACCTAGTAATAAAACTATTGCTACAGAACCTAATAAAATAAAACCTATAAAATTAAACAAAAAACTAGACATAATTAATTAATAACTATCATGAGCTATTCACTAAACACAACTATTTTAGATCCACTTTATAAAGGAAAGGCAAAAAATGCCGTTATACTTTGTCACGGTTACGGTGGAGATGGTAAAGATATTTCTTTACTGGCAAGTTATTGGAGAACACATCTACCAGAAACTTTATTTATTTGCCCTGACGCACCAGAAAAATGTGTTGTAAGTCCAAACGGCTTTCAATGGTTCGATCTAATGGACCAAACAAAAGAACAGATTTTAATTAAATCCATAGTTGCTGAGATAAAACTAAATAAACTTATAGATGAAGTTATGGAAAAAAATGAACTTAGTGGAGAACAAATAGCTATAGGCGGATTCAGTCAAGGATGTATGATTAGCTTACAAACAGGCATTAAGAGAAAAAAGAAAATTAATTCAATTGTTGGATATTCAGGAAAAATAATCGACGTCAATCATCTGCAGAATAATATTATTTCTCGCCCTAATATAATTTTAATGCATGGAGATAAAGATGAGATAGTTCCTGCAAGTTTTTTGCTTGAAGCAAAAGAATTTTTTAAAAAAAATAATTATGAAATAGAAACACAAATTTTCAAGAATTGTGAACATCGAATTCCAACGGATGGATCAAGTTTAGGATTAAAATTTTTAAAAAAAAATTTATCTTAATAACCTTTAAACTGTAACGTTTTTACAACTTGATATCGTTTGTTTATTCGGATAACTTTTTGTTATGATTATTTCGGCAAACGAAAAAGTACCATTAGAAAAGTGTCCAGCGTTAGTTTTGAATGCTGATTTTAGACCTTTAAGCTACTATCCTCTGTCACTATGGTGTTGGCAAGATGCAGTTAAATCAGTTTTCTTAAATCGTGTAACTATAGTTTCAAACTACAAAAGAAAAATACGAAGCCCATCGTTTGAAATGAACTTACCAAGCGTTATTGCTCTTAAAAGTTTTATTAAACCATCTGAGAATCCAAATTTTACAAGATTTAATGTTTTTTTAAGAGACAAATTTACCTGCCAATATTGCGGAGATAGAAAAGATTTAACCTTTGACCATCTTTTGCCAAAATCAAAGGGTGGCCTTACAGATTGGGAAAATGTTGTTACAGCATGTTCAACTTGCAATGTTCAAAAAGGCGGCAAACTTTACAAAAACTGTGGTTTGATACTTTCTCAGATGCCTTTTAGACCTTCTGTGGTCGATCTTCATAAAAATGGAAGAAATTTTCCACCTAATTTTTTACACGAAAGTTGGATGGATTATTTATATTGGGACATTGAGCTAGAACCGTAATCAGAATTTTTTAGAAATCTTAATTGCTATACGCGATGAGGTTTTAATAATCTTATCTAATAAACCATATAAGCCATCTTTTGTAGCTCCACCTTCATAAGCTATATCTTTGTGACTTAACTCATCATCTCTAAATTTAATTATTTTTTCTTTTAATTTATTCTCATCTTCTTGTAATTCATAGGCCTGTTTTTTATAATGATCTCCAATTACTTCTTCTACAGAAGCCGTGCAAAGCATAGTAGCTTTTTTTCCTAACATAGCAGTTCCAAAACCTAAAGTGACACCAAGCAAATCCCAAAGAGGCAATAATTTAGTAGGTGTGATGTTTCTTTTTTTAATTTCATTTTCAAAAAACTCATAATGTTCTTTTTCATGTTCTTTCATTTTTTCTATTTGTTTTTTTAAACTTTCATTTTGTTTAAACGTTTTAAGAGCTAAAAGTTGACCTTCATAAATCTTAATTGCGCCACGTTCACCTGCGTGATCTACTCTTATCAATTCTTCTAAAAATTTTTTATTAGTTTTTTTCATTTTTTAAAATATATTTAAGAATAATAATCGATAAAACCAATGAGATAAATAAATTTATTGTCGCTAGTGATAAGTTAAAAATTTTAAAATCAACATTTTTACAAGATTTGGGTTTATTACCTTCTAATTCTTGTAATAACTCACTAGCAGATATATTTTGTTTTAGTCCTTTTATTTGACACATCAAAGACTCATCAAAAAAGCCTTGCTCAATTCCGAAATGATAAATAGATATTAAGAAACTAGAAACAAAACTCATAAAAATAAGTATTAATAAAATTTTTTTTAATTCTTTGAAAAAGAAAAAAATTAAACTAAAAGCAATTATAAAAAAATAAGGCACCCTTCCAATCAAACAAAGATTACAAGCTTCATACCCAAGCACATATTCTATAAAGTATGCAGATAAGAGAATTAAAATGCTAAAAGAAAAAAATACAGCAATTAAATTATTATTTAAAAATTTAAACATAAAATTTTATAATTAAATAAACGATTAAAACTAGCATCACTATAGTTAAACCAATTATAGTTGACCACAAGGTACCCTTTTTTTTTAGAAAAGAAGAAAACGTAGAACCAAATTTAAACGATAAATAGGCTACAATAAAAAATCTCAAGCCTCTTGCAAATAAACAAGTAAAGAAAAACAAAATTAAATTAAATTGGATAAAACCACTAAAAATTGTGACCAGCTTGAATGGTAGCGGGGTAAAAGCAGCAGTAAATAAAATCAAAAACCACGAGAAAGCACCATCACTAGTTTGAAACTTTTCTTTTAAAGAAACAGAGTTGCCTTGTCCATAGAGTTCGAATAATTTTACTCCAAGTTCATTAAAAAAAAGAAACCCTATAAAATAACCCAAAAGAGCACCTAATGCCGAAAACAAAGTAGCTATTAAAAATATTTTTAAATATCTATCTTTTTTTGCCACAACCATGGGGACAATCATAATATCTGGTGGAACAGGAAAGAAAGAGCTTTCAATAAAAGATACTATAGCCAAGCTATAAGTGGCAAATTTGCTAGATGCTAACTTTAAACATTTATCAAAAAGGCTTTTGAACATTTTTTCATTTATAAAGCAATGAAATTTGAATACTATTTAATTATAAACTTTAAATGTTTAATTGTTGAGGGCGAATGGTGGAACTGGTAGACGCGCCGGACTCAAAATCCGGTGGTAGCAATACTGTGAGAGTTCGAGTCTCTCTTCGCCCACCAAATTATGAAAATAAATAAATTAAATAGTCTTATAGAATTATATTTTAGTAAATGTAATGAAGTTGATCATAAAAAATCTTTTTTAAGATGGCTAAAACCAGGTGAACTAACTTACAACTGGGGAGAAGTAAGAGAGAGAATTTTTAAGCTTTCCTTTAAAATCAAGTCTCTAATTAATAAAGGGGAGCGATGTTTAATTTTATCAGAGAATAAACCTAATTGGTTAATATCAGATATTGCTGTGATGAACGCAGGTGGAATCTCAGTACCAATCTTTACAACATATTCATCTAATGATTACGAATTTATTTTAAATGATTGCAGCCCATCATTGATAATTGTTTCAAACGATAATCAATTCCAAAAAATAAAAAAATATATCAAACTAGAAGATCATAAGATCATATCTTTCGAAAAAATAGAAGTTGAAAGCCTGCTAATGGAAGATATTCTGAATGAAGGTAATCATAAAGAAATAATTAATGAAAATTTAAAAAGAAATATGCCAGCATGTATAATTTATACATCAGGCACCTCGGGAAATCCTAAAGGAGTAGTTTTAAGTCACGGTGGTATTCTATCTAATTGTGAAGGAGCTGTTGAATTACTTGAACCATTAATAAAAAAAAAAAATCCAATATTTTTGACATGGCTACCTTTATCACACTCATACGAACATACAGTTCAATTCATTCAGATCATTGTAGGTGCAGAAATTTATTACGCAGAAAGTTTAGAAAAACTTATTCCAAATATGGTACTTGTTAAACCAACTATCATGACAGCAGTGCCAAGATTTTATCAAAACATATATACAAAAATAAGTATGAATTTTGAAAAACAAAAAGGAATAAAAAAAAAAATTATTAACATCACCTTAAACATAGGAAAAAAAATTCTCAAAAAAGAAAGATTAAATTTTAGAGAAAAAATTATTAATTTTATCTGTAATATTTTAGTTCGGAAAAAAATACAAAATCAATTTGGTGGAAATCTTCAAGCATTTATATCAGGAGGGGGAGCGTTAGATCAAAATATCGGAGAGTTTTTAAATGCTATAGGACTCCCAACTTTGCAAGGTTATGGTCTTACCGAAGCATCTCCCGTAGTTAGTTGCAATTTACCAGATCTAGTGAAAGTCGAAACTGTAGGGCCAGCATTTAGGTGCAATGAAATTAAAATTGCTGATGACGGTGAAATCTTAATTAAAGGAGAAAATATAATGTTGGGTTATTGGAATCAGAAGAAAGAAACAGAAAAAGTTATTAAAGAAGGATGGCTCTATACAGGAGACATTGGAGAACTTGATCATAATAATTACTTAAAAATAACGGATAGAAAAAAAGATATAATTATAAATCTTGGAGGAGATAACATCTCCCCAAGTAAAATTGAAAATATTTTATGTTTAAATCAATCAATTAAACAATCTTTTGTATACGGGGATAAAAAGAATTATTTAGTTGCAATCATTGTATGTGAAAAAGAAATAAACGAAATAAAAATTAAACTTATAATTGAAAACATTAATAAGAACTTAACTTTAATAGAAAAAATAAAAAAATTCATTCTAATTCATGATGAATTTACAATTGATAATAGAATGTTAACACCCACACTAAAGTTAAAAAGAAAAGTAATTATTAAAAATTATTTAAAACAAATAGAAAATCTTTACGAAATTTAAACATTTATGTGGTTAAAAGTATTGGTATTTAACATTTTTTTATAAATTTAATTTAATTTAAATTTTTAAATAATTTTTAAATAATTTTTATGAAAAATTAAAAATTAAGTTATAAAGTTGAGTATAAGTTTATGTTTGACATAAAAGAAAAAAAACTTAAAGATTATGTATATAAACGAATCATTAAGATTTGTTTTAATAAACAGGGAGATAAAAATGGCTAAAAGAAAAAA
>Ga0307986_10002031_pt1 | contig 14553 bp, 17 predicted proteins | sample EllFjometageno82_FD_203170 | JGI IMG/M metagenome (GOLD analysis project Ga0307986, IMG submission 203170) | Marine microbial communities from Ellis Fjord, Antarctic Ocean - #82 | ecosystem: Environmental > Aquatic > Marine > Unclassified | place: Southern Ocean | collected 2014-10-09
TTTTACAAGATGCTAAAACAGTTGAAGAATTTGAAGCTTTGGGTTGTCCATATTGGAAACTTTGGGCTGACAAAGATGGCAAACTTGAATTAGACTATCCACCGAGAGAACAGTGGGAAGCTTTAATTGAAGGTATTAAGAAAGATCCAGGAAGTAGAAGACATATGATTAATCTATGGAATTCTAAACGTTTGGACCAACTTAGTTTACCTTGCTGTCATTTCAACTATCAGTTTTATGTTAGAGACGGATTTATTGATTTAATCTGGACTCAACGAAGCTTAGATGTAGCCATTGGGTTACCCAGCGATTTAGTTCTTTCAGCATTGTATTTGTCTGAAATAGGTAGAAGAACTGGATTAACTCCTGGAAAAGTTACTATGAACTTCGGAGACACACATATTTATCAAGAGCATTTACAAGCTATTGAGGACATGATTACTTACAGAATTCCAAACCATTCTCAAATAAAATTTAATTGGGATGGAAAAGAACTTGAGTATTATGACTACTTTCCTTATGACAAAATTAATTTTGAGTTAAAGAGGTAGTAATATGCATGATGATGATGGAAATGAATTGTGGGACTACAGGTCTAGAATATATGATAGACGGGTAATAAGTGTTTTTATAAAAGAAGCAGAAAGTTTACTTGGTAATTTAATATATTTTAGAAAACGTTTTACAGGGGAAGGTTTTCCAGAAAAAGCGGAAGCAGTTGCTTTTGAAGGGTTAACCGAAGATGAATCTAACACACTGGACCATTTAGAGAGATGTATGCACGATAAAGCTCTTATGGTCCCGAAGTGGATTAAATGGTAATTTTAAAAGGATAAATTATGAAATATATGTTTGTAATACCTTTATTTGTGTTGGCAACTTTAACAGGTTGCACCCAATTAGAGGAAATTCAAAGAGAACAACAACAAGAACTTACTTGTCACCCAATTGAGGCAAATGGGTGTATAGGATTTTTAACTGATAAGACTATAATGTTGGAGGACGAAATATGATGAGCACTTTGCAAGAATGGATAATATTCGGTGGATTGTTGGCTTCGCTTTTTGTTCTTGGTTTAATAATGAAAGATGCGGGTAAAATTGAGGGCAATAAATGAGCTTACTAAAAAGAAGAAATTTAAGAAACTTGCAAACAAAAAATCTGAGGGATTTACAAAGAAGCCGCAGAAAATTTAAAAAATAATCGAAACGCCTTCGGGCGTCTGGTATTAAGGCTGAAGATACCACTGATGAGACAGCCTAACTAATATAAGGAAAAATGTATGAGCAAAGAAATAAAAAGACCTGTGCCATTAGCGCCTATGTCCCCTTTTTCAGGTGAAGAATGGCATAAAGATGATAGGCATAATTCAGATGCTGAAGAGTTTAAAAATGAATCTCAGCACAAAGATTTTAATCCTATGGAAGATGCTGCTATGTCAATGGGAGATTTTGTATGAAATTTGTAAGACGAACTTTTCAACAATTAGTTGATTTTGCTAAAACACAAAAAAATCAGGCTGATGCAGAATGGGACTTATTAGACAGCAAAATTAATGGTTCTAAAAATGTTGGAAAAGAAAGAAAAGACTATATAAAACCAAAAAAATTATAAAAGATTGGAATAAATAGGAGTAACAAATGAGTTATGAAGATGATGAAATACACGTCTGTGTTGTGTGTGGTGGAACAAACCACGATGAAGACATTTTCAGACTGTACAAATTAGATGATAAGAAAGTTTGTGAGCTTTGTTTGCAAACCGAAATAGCCCCTAGGGCCCCAGATCTTTATATGGACTACACTCGTCTTGGTATTATAATATATGACGATATTGATAAAGAGATTGAATATGTGGGGGGATTAGAGGCAGAATACGCTGAGCAAATGAATCAAGCTAATCTAGAAAACCCAGGGCTAATCATGGGCAAACTCAGAGAAAAGAAAAAAGAAAAGAAAATTGTAGAGGCTACCAAGCCTAAAGAACTTAAAAATTATTTAGACAAAAATGCAGTTGGGCAAGATGAAGCCAAAAGAGTATTATCAATTGCAGTTTACAATCATTTTAAAAGACTTAGGATTCAAGGTGACTCAGGGGCTCAGATGAAAAAGAATAATATCTTATTATCTGGGGCTACAGGTGTTGGTAAAACATTTATAACTGAGTTAATTGCTAAAAAACTTGGTGTTCCTTTTATTACAACAGATGCAAATTCCATCACTCAAGCTGGTTATGTTGGAGGAGATGTTGAAGATATTTTAGAAAGTTTGTATAACGCCGCGGATAATGATTTAGAAGCAGCTCAACAAGGTATTGTTTTAATAGACGAGATTGATAAAATCTGTTCTGGAGAAACTACTGGCTTTAAAGATCCAAGTGGTGAAGGAGCGCAACAAGCGTTACTTAAATTAATCGAAGGCGGTCAATTTAAGGTAGATATAGGAGAAGGTATAAGGAAATACAGCATCATGTTTGATACTACAGACGTGCTATTTATAGTTGCAGGAGCATTTACAGCTATTGAAAGCATTGTATTATCGCGTGAAGTTGGGGGTTCGGTAGGGTTTTTAGGCGGAAAAATAAAGAAATTAACAAAAGGTGAAATATACAAAAAGATTAAGTTTGATGATTTTGAAAAATTCGGAATTATTCCTGAGCTTTTAGGTAGATTACCTGTAAGAATTGCCTTAAGACCATTAACCGAAGATAATTTGGTTGATATAATGTCAAAAATAGAAAACAATATTGTTGACCAATACAAATTACTGCTAGCCGAAGATGGTGTTAAGCTTAAAGTTACAAGAGGCGCTTTAGTCCAAATTGCTAGAAATGCTATTTTAAATAATAGTGGAGCAAGAGGATTGCAGGGTATCTTCGAAGAACTTCTAAGGGACACTATGTTTGAGTCACCTTCTGATGATAGTATTAAGGAATTTAGTATTACTCGTAAGAACGTGGCTGATTTTATGTCTAACAAGGAGGAATAGATGGAGAATAGAAGAGAAACATTACTTCTACAGATCACTGGTCAGTTGAATCATATGACCGCAGCTATACCCAGAGGACCTAAGTCTGCTTTTAGAAAAGTATTATTAGGAACAGATAATGTTCGGGGTTTAGCAGAATTAATTTTAGACCATACAATAAAAGCAATCTCTAAAGGAACTGGATTGACTACAGCAGGTGAAGGTCTTGCTATTGAAATGAACAAACTTACAACGTTCAATTTGAAATCAGGGACCGATAGAAAAGTTAAATACGCTTTAATATCAGCTGGGGTAGAAGCTTTTGGCTCTTTAAAATCTTTGAGTTACATAGATAAAGTAACTGAAAGACAAGGGGTTATGAAATTAAATAAGCTAGACTTTATAAGTGAAGATAATTTATTATTTTATTACTTTGAAGAGCAGCTAACAATTTCAGAATTGGAGCTTCCTAAAGAAGATTACACTTATTGGACTCACCCAAGAAAAGATGGGCGAACAATTGTTAAAAAGATGCCTAAATCTTTAACTTCTCAGTACACACATACTAAGATGCCTAGAGTTTATGCAGCTTTAAACGCTTATGGTAGCACTAAATTCAAAGTGAATGAAGAGTTATTGTCAGTATTAATGCAGATGGATGAGGATAAGCATATGTTTATTCCTAAAACAATTGATTCTGAAGAAGTGTCTGGTGCTTTATACTCATTAATGAAATTTAGAAGAATTTCGGAATTTGTGGGTGAACAAGCAAAAAAGTGGTATTTAGCAAATGTAAGTCAGCAACTAATGAAAAAGGGTTTGACAACTGTACAAATAGATGGAAGAAGTAAAAAGTACAGTAAAAGGAAAGCTTCAGGTTGGTTCAAAGAGAAAACAAGTGAACCCCTGGACCTTGTGAGAGCTTCATCAAAAAGATACGAATTTGATAAAGTAACCTTTATGGCGCGGAGAATGCGTAACAAAACTTTTCATTACGACTTTCAATTAGATAGCAGAGGACGTATGTACCCTGTAGTTAACTACTTTGAGCCAACGGGTTCTGATGTAGCTAAAGGTCTGTTAATATTCAAAAATGGAGTGCCTGTAAGTGATAATGTTTTATATAACTTAGCTATTCATACAGCAAATTGTATGGGTGAAGATAAACTAGCTATGGAAGATAGAGTGTTATTTGTATGGGTTCACATGGACGAAATTCTAGAAGCTGCGGAAAATTTAACAAATTCAGAATGGTTAAATCAGTTCAAAAGTGAAAAGAAGACTAAGTTTCAGTTAATAGCTGCTGTGTTAGAGTGGAAGAGGTATCATGAGCAAGGCGAAGACTACGTTTGTCATCTACCGATTGGTTTAGATGCAACTAATTCAGGCTTGCAGGTACTGTCCGCTGTGACTAGGGATGTTATTGGTGCACAAGAAACTAATGTTATTAATCACCCTGGTCAAGAAATTGGTGATGCTTATATGGTAATTGCTAATTCAGTGCTAGATAACGGATTTGCTTACAACAATTATGAAGAGTTGGATAGCAAAGCTTGGCGTAAATTATGCAAAAGGCCTACTATGTCATATTACTATGATGCAGGAAGAGAGTGTATTCAAGAGCAAACCTATGATGATCGCAGAGACCATGGTGTCGATGTGTTATCACAAATGACTTTTGATGATGCTTCTTATGTAGGCACAGCAATCTATGATGGTGTAGAGTCAGCATTTCCAAGACAAACTCAAGCAAAAGAAGCATTAAAAGCTGGGGTTGAAGAGGCATTAAGAAATAACGGTGGTAAAGCCTTAGTAACTTGGAAAACTGCGTCGGGGTTTACAGCATTTCAAGACTATTCTAGGATTGAGACAGGAAGAGTTAATTGTAGTTTTGCCGGAAAGCTAGTACAATTATCATTTCAGCTGTTTATAGATAAGCCAATGAAAAGTGACCATAGCAAAGGGATAAGTGCTAACTTTGTGCATTCGCAAGATGCTGCATTGTTATCATTAACTATAGCTAATTTAGCTGAAAAAGGAGTGAAGTCATTTATGATGATTCACGACCAATTCTCGGTTAATGCTGAAGAAACGTCTTTATTATTAGAAACATTTAAAGAGACGTTTATTGAAATCTTTGAGGAAGACCAATTAGGTGATACTCTTAGAGCATTCGGATTGCAAACTAATCCGGTAGGCTACGGTGATTTAGATATACAAGATGTGATGGAGGCTAAATATATAATCTCATAAGAGGTTAGGCTTCCACACATATAATTAATAAGGAGTAAAGTATGGCAAGTGAATTTGAAGAGCTATGCGAAATATATGGGTTAAGTCCAGGCGACCCAGAGGCTATTGACAAATTAATTTTTTTAATCAATAGAACAGATAATTCACGTGATGAAGAATTCTATAACGATCAAGGATTTTTTGTGGACGAGGATTTTTTACCCGACGATGACGAACCACCAGATGGCTAGTTACGCGGTTGTATAGTATATACTAAAATAGGAGATGTATGAGTACATGCACAAGCTGTAAAGTAGAACTTGTTGAAGGAACTAATTGGTCAGTAAAAGGCAGACATAAGTTCTGTAGAGCATGTTTTAAAAGTAAGTACAATAAGAAAAGAATGTTCTTGGATGGAAAGTATGTTCCCATTGCAAGTAAGATTCATAAACCAGGAATATTTAAATCGTTAGATGATGCGTGGTCACATGTTGAATTAGACAATAAAGATGTTTCGGGTGAAATTTATATTATGACTAATAAGGCTTTTAAAGGTTGGGTTAAGGTAGGTATGAGTATTAATGCTAACGATAGATTAAACAATTACCAAACTGGTGATCCTCATAGATCTTATAAATTGTATAGTAAATTTTATACAGAAGATAGACATGAAACCGAGGGGCAAATTCATCAAATTTTAGGGACTAAGTATAAACGCCAGAACGAGTGGTTTAATGCTAAACCTGAAGAAGTTGAATGGATTATCTCTCAATATTTTGGAGTAAGATATGAAGAAAGAAATGAAAGCACTGATTGACGGAGACGTATTAGTATACTGGTCAGCAAATTGGGGCCAGGCTAACTATTTCGATGTAATAAATAGTGGGGGTGAAGTACTAGATTCAAGAGAAAGCAAAAGATTTGCTCAAGACTCAGCAGATGACTTAATGGACTTTGGTAACGAAGAACTAACAGTTGAAGCTGGTGATATTCACTTAACTAAGTGGAAATCTTGTGCTGAGTTTATTGATAACTTTATCACAAAAATAGTACGAGAAGCACAATGTGAAACTTTTGAGATTCACTTATCAGGTTTTACTAACTTTAGAAAGGATATTAGTGTAACTAAGCCTTATAAAGGAAATAGAACATCTGAAAAGCCATACTATTATCAGAAGGTAAGAAATTACTTGACAGATAAATATGGCGCAGTTGTAAGTGTTAACGAGGAGGCTGATGATACATTAGCTATCGCTCAAAGCAAAGATCCCGATGGTACTTGTATATGTACCGTGGATAAAGACCTTTGGATGGTTCCTGGCAACAAATACAACTTTAGGAAAGAAGAGGCAAGCTATGTAACAGAGTTTGATGGTATGAGATCCATGCAATTTCAAATGTTAGCTGGAGATCCTGTGGATAATATCCAAGGTGTACCCAGAATAGGAAAGGTAACAGCTGAAAAATTATTAGCAGATAACCCTGGAATTGATGATGCTTGGGTTGCAATTGCTAAAGCCTACAAGAAAGCCTATGGAGAAGTTTACAAATGTGCAATGGTCGAAATGGGAAGACTACTCTGGATGAGAAGAGTAGAAAATGAAATGTGGAATCTTCCACAAATACTAAGAAAAGGAGAAATATAAATGGCAAATTTATTAGAAAATGTTGAACTAAGTTGGTGTTTCCTTGACCCTAAAAATCCTCAATTAAACTTTGAGAAAAAGCAGTGGTCAGCAACAGCTAACGTTGATAAGAAAATCGCTTCAGAGTTCAAGAAGAAAGGTTTAATTCGTTCTTTGCGACCTGTAGAGGATGCAGAAGGAAATGAGACTGGGCAATATAAGTTAACTTTCAAAGCTAATGCAGTAACTGCTGGTGGGAAAGGTCTTAAGTCTCCAGGTGTGTTTACTAAAGATGCAGCTGGTTTGATTGTTCCTTTGGTTGGTATAACTGTTGGTAACGGTTCTGTAGGAACTATTTCTTACGACACTTACGATTGGAAATATAATGGGACTAGTGGAACCTCTATGTCACTTAAGAATGTATTAGTTTCTGATTTAATACCTTATGAAGCTGATGCCCCTGCTGGTACAGAGTTTGGAACAGTTGAAAAGGGTGCAGAGTTTGTTGAGGCTTCACCATTCAAGGATGATTCACAATTAGATCTTGAAATTGATGCCGACGATGATTTTTAAGTAAGAACCCCTCGGTAGTTTTCTTGGAGGAGAAAGCTACTCGAAACACCAGGTAATACTGGTGTCATACGCTACCGTTGAAGGCGTATCTGAAGAGATAACGGAAATAAAATATAAAAGGAGACACGCATGAAAGAACAACCAGGCATATTTATTCGTCACGAGGCTTGTCCAGCTTGTGGATCGAATGATAACAGAGCCGTCTATGATAATGGGGATAAGTTTACTTATTTCTGTTTTGGATGCGAAGACTCTGGTTTTATAAAAGAAGAGGTTGCAACTAAACAAACAAAAACACAAGGAAGCGAATTTATGAATGCAAAAGAGACAATAGAAGAAATAAATGGCTTCCCAGTAAGAGGCTTTAAAGAAAGAAGAATTAAGAAAGCAATAACTGAGCTCTATGGTGTTAGAGTGGGTTACGATGAATCTGATGGTAAAACTATTCAGTTTCATTATTATCCAATTACTAACAAAGGTAAAGTTGTTGGTTTTGAGAAAAGAGAAGTAGTAGGCAAAAAGTTTACAGCTATTGGTTCAGTTAAGAATAGCGACGAGTTATTTGGTCAATCTAAGTTTCCACCTGGAAGCTCTAGAAAGATCGTAGTAACTGAAGGGGCTTTAGATGCTATGTCTGTTCAACAGTTGTACCAAAGTAAACAGCAAGAATGGCCAGTAGTATCGGTTATTAATGGTGCAGCAAATGCAAGAAAACAAATTCAAGCTAACTTAGAATACCTAAATAGCTTTGATGAGGTTGTCTTTATGTTTGATGCAGATGAACAAGGCTGTGACGGGGCAAAAGCCTGTGCTAAAATTATTCGTACGGGTAAAGCTAAAATAGCTGCACTTGGTAGACACGGAAAAGATGCTAACGATTACTTAAAAGCTGATAAGTTGTATGAGCTAGAAAAAGCTATTTGGAATGCTGAAGCTTATTCTCCTGCTGGAATTGTAAACTCTGCTGATACATGGGCATTGTTTAATGAAGACAGAAGAGAAGATTCTATACCGTACCCAGATTGTTTTGGCGAAGTTAATAAAATGACTTATGGCAGAAGAACTGGCGAATTAACAATATTTACAGCTGGTACAGGAAGTGGCAAGTCTTCATTTGTTAGAGAAGATATATACCACGTTCTTCAAACAACAGATATACAAGTAGGCATTGTGTCTTTAGAAGAATCTATCAGAGAAACACTTGATGGACTTATTGGATTACACTTAAACAAGCGTATAACTTTGCCGGATGTTGAATTCGACCGTGAAGGAAACGAAGGAAAAGATGCTTGGAAAGCAGTTGCTGGTAGTGGCAGATTAACTTTACTTGACCACCAGGGCTCAGTTAGTGATAATTCATTAATGGAAAAGATTGAGTTTATGGCTGCTAGTGGTTGCAAGTTTATATATTTAGATCACATAACCTTAGCTGTAAGTGAAGTTGACGGAAGTGTTAATGAATCTATGGACAAGTTAATGTCTGATTTATTGAAGTGCTGCAAAAGATTTGATGTTTGGATTGGCGTAGTTTCTCACCTAAGAAAGACCGGTGGTGGGGCTAAAACCTTTGAAGAAGGGGCTAATATAACTGAAGATGCACTTAAAGGTTCGGGTTCACTTAAACAAATTGCTTTTCAAATTATAGGCTTTAGCAGAAATAAGTATGAAGAAGATGAGTTTGAGAGACAACGGGTTAAGATCAGCGTGCTTAAGAATCGTTTTACAGGATTCACAGGTCCAGCTGGTAATGCAAGATTTGACAGTGATACAGGTAGATTAACTAATGTACCGGTAGAATTTAGTCAATTATAAATAAAAGGAGATATAAATATGAATGAAAAGCTTGTAGTTGATCTGGAGGCAAATGGCTTCCAGAATGATGTTACTAAACTATGGTGCATCAGCATGTTTAATATAGAGACAAAAGAGAAAGAAACTTTTACCGACCATAATGATAATTATAGAGGTATTGAAGAAGCTCTTAAGATTATGTCAACAGCAAAACAAATTATTGGACATAACTGGATTGCGTATGACCAGGTAGTGCTAGAAAAGTTGCATAACTTTAAAACTAGCGCAACACTTGTTGATACGTTTCTAATGTCTCAATTATTAAACTTTAATCGTAGGCTAGGACGAACAAAAGGTAGACATAGCTTAGGGCAATGGGGAGAAGCTTTAGGGGTTCTTAAACCTGTTCAAGAGCAATGGAAAGTGTACGAGGATGCTATGCTTAATAGATGTGAAATGGATGTACAAATAAATGTTCGTGTTTACATACAATTAATGAAAGAGTTTAAGAACTCGGGTATTCCTAAGTCTGTTATTCAACGTGAATTTTCAATTGCTAAGATTAGTGCAGAACAAGTTAAAAATGGCTGGTTAATTGATGAAAGATTAGCTTTAAGACATGTGGCTTTTCTTAAGAAAGAAATTGAAATACTTAGAGAAAAGATTGAACCATCAATGCCAAAAATCGTTAAATGCCCTAGTGTTTGGGTTACTAATACAGAATGCAATGAAATTTTAGGTACTAAATTTGTTAAATATGACACTAACCTAAAAGAGGGCCAACGATTAAAAATGCCTGTTTTGCCAAGATACACTAAAACAGGTGTTTTGCATTCAGCGCAAGCTAAATGGCTTGGGGAAGGAGTAAAAGTTTGTGGTCCATATTGTAAAGTAGAATTTCATGATGCTAAGTTAACACAACATAGTGAAGTTAAGAAGCTACTATTCAAGAATGGCTGGAAACCAACTGAGTGGAATACAAAAAGAACTGCTGAAGGAAGAATGATTAGAACTTCAGCTAAATTAACGGAGGATTCTTATGGGTCGATTAAAGGCAATCTTGGAAAAGACATTGCTCTTCACGCTACGTATCAGCATCGCCTTAACACTCTTCAAAATCAAAAGGAAGAGACGAAAGGCTGGCTAGGCTCAAGGCGTAAAGATGGCCGAATAGAATGTGTGCCATTTACTTTAGGAACCGCGACTGGAAGAATGAGTCACAAGAACTTAGTAAATGTACCAGGGGCTAAAGCAACATTTGGGAAAGAGATGAGAGAAATCTTTATAGCCCCTCGTGATCGGGTTTTAGTTGGGTGTGATTTAGCATCTGCACAGTTAAGGCTATTAGCCGCTGCTATGGGGGATAAAACATACTCAGAAACAGTTATTACTGGTAAAGAAGCCGAAGGTACCGATGTCCACACTGTAAACCAAAAAGCTGCTGGATTGAGAACTAGAGCACAAGCTAAGACTTTCATCTACGCCTTTTTATTTGGTGCAGGGGATACTAAGATTGGTTCTATTGTTGGTGGTAAAGCTAAAGATGGAAAGGAGCTTAAAGCAAAATTCCTAAAGAGTTTTCCTGCGTTAAGTAAGTTGCAGTCTAAACTAAGACTAGATTTTGAAAAATCTGGTGGTAAAGCTATTACTGCTCAAGACGGTAGGAAGATTCAAGTTGATTCACCTCATAAGCTACTTAACTATTTGCTACAAGGTAACGAAGCTATTCTTGCAAAAGAGTGGGCAAGTATATCTGCAAAGTTAATAGAAAAGAATAGCATTGATTGTAAATTATTAGCTATTATGCATGATGAGCAAAACTTTGAATGCTCTGCTGAAGATGCACCTAAACTAGCAACTGTGCTAGAGAAGGCTGCAACTATGGCAGGTGAGAAGTTAGGTTTTAATTGCAGAATGGATGGTACATCTAAAATAGGAGAGACTTGGTATGACATACACTAATGGAAAAGTTGATGATAGTGATGGCATTTATTGTGAAAGAGTAGATGGAGAAGTATTATGTATGAAATTCTCCGAGTACATGAAAAAAGGTTTTGTGCCTTCTGAAGCTTTGCCAATCAAAGAAATGACAAACCCTCCAAAGGGTCATTAAGTAGATTAAGCAATTTAGCCTGTGTCAATATGGCTAAATTGTTTTTTCGCAAACAAATAAGGAAAAATATGAGAAATTATTTAGGAATAAAAATTGATCTGAAAAGAGATTTAGAAATAACGGAGCAAGCTAAAGAGCTTCTCGACAATTTCTATTTAAAAGAAGGAGAAACTTCACCACAGCAAGCGTATGCAAGAGCTAGTGTTGCTTACTGCGCCGGTGATTTAGAATTAGCACAAAGACTATATGATGCAGTATCTAATGGTTGGTTTATGTTTTCATCACCAATACTATCTAATGCACCAAAAGAAGGCGAGGCAGTAAAAGGATTACCTATTAGCTGCTTTTTATCTTATGTGCCAGATACACTAGAGGGTCTTATATCCCATCAATCTGAGTTAGCTTGGCTATCGGTTAAAGGTGGAGGAGTTGGTGGCCATTGGTCAGATGTTAGAGCAGTCTCAGACAAGGCACCGTCGCCAATACCCTTCATTAAAGTAGCTGATTCGTCAATGACAGCTTACAAGCAGGGTAAAACAAGAAAAGGCTCATACGCAGCTTATTTGGACATTGGTCACCCTGATATTGTTGAGTTTCTTAACATAAGAGTTCCCACTGGAGGCGACAGTAATCGTAAGTGTTTTAACTTACATAATGCTGTTAACGTTACTGATAACTTTATGAATAAGGTTATTAATGGCGAATCCTGGGATTTAGTTGATCCATACGATAAGTCTATTAGAGATACCGTAGACGCCAGGGGCTTATGGCAAAGAGTACTGGAAACTAGGTTTAGAACGGGTGAACCTTACATTAACTTTATTGATGAAGCTAATAGAAAACTGCCACAGGCTTTAAAAGACCATGGATTATCTATTAAAGGCTCTAACTTATGCAATGAAATTCATTTGCCTACAGACGAGAATAGAACAGCAGTGTGCTGCTTATCATCGGTTAACTTAGAAAAGTTTGAAGATTGGAAGGATACTACTTTAGTACAAGACTTAATCACTATGTTAGACAATGTGCTTGAAGAATTTATAAAGCATTCGCCACCAGAAATAGCAAGAGCTGTGTATTCCGCTAAATCTGAACGTAGTTTAGGGTTAGGAGCTATGGGATTCCATAGTTATCTACAAGCAAGCAATATACCGTTTGAATCTGCATTAGCTGTAAGTAAAAATCAAATGATATTTAAGCATATTAAAGATGAAGCAGTAGCAGCCACTGAGGCCTTAGCTAAAATAAGAGGTGAATATAAGTTAGGCAAAGGAACAGGTCGCAGAAATAGTCACTTGCTAGCCATTGCACCTAACGCTAATTCAGGTATGATACTTGGAACATCACCTTCTATAGAACCTCTTAAATCTAATGCATTTACGCATAGAACTAGGGTAGGAGCCCATTTGATAAAGAACGCTAATTTAGAATTTGTGCTAGAAGAGCATAGACTTCGGTTAGCCAAAGGTAAAGAATGGCTAGAGGAAGAGTGGAGAGACATTATAAGGCATGAAGGATCTGTTCAACATTTAGATTATTTATCAGATTGGGAAAAAGATGTGTTTAAAACTGCATTTGAGCTAGACCAACATTGGGTTGTTCAGCATGCTGCAGATAGACAAGTACATATTTGTCAAGGTCAGTCTGTTAATGTATTCTTTGAGGCAGGGTCTACAAAGTCTTATGTCAATAGTGTTCATATAACAGCTTGGAAGTCTAATCTTAAAGGCTTATATTATCTAAGGGCATCAGCAGGTGAAACTGGTGAGAAAGTTGGGATAAAGGTAGAACAAAACAAGATTAAAGATTTTAAAATTGATGATACTGAATGCTTAGCATGTTCAGGATAAATATAAGGAGATAAAATGAGTTTATTAGAAGAAAGCAAAACGTACAAACCCTTTAAATACCCATTTGCAATGGAGGTCACAGAAGATCACGAAAAGATTCACTGGGGCACCTGGGAATTAAAGTTGCAAGAAGACGTTGACCAGTGGAAGAAAGAAGTAATAGCCCCAAAGGAAAAGAACCACATAACACAAATATTTAGATTGTTTACACAATCAGATGTGCAAGTGGCTTCAAACTACTGCGATTTATTTATTCCTAAGTTTAAAAACAATGAAATTAGGAATATGCTTTTATCTTTTGCTAATCGTGAAGGAACGCATCAAAGAGCTTACGCTTTGTTAAGTGATACATTAGGCTTTCCTGATGAAGAGTACTCAGCATTTTTAGAGTATGAAGAAATGGTTGCTAAGATTGAGTTTATGCAAGATAATGATGTAAGCACACACCATGGTTTAGGCAAAGCTTTAGCTCAAACTTGTATTAATGAAGGTATGAGTCTGTTTTCGGCGTTTATTATGCTTCTTAATTATCAGAGGTTTGGTAAGATGAAAGGTATGTGCGAAGTTGTGGAGTGGTCAATAAGAGACGAAACTAAGCATGTAGAAGCTATGACTAAGTTATTTAGAGTATTTGTTGATGAGCATCCACGTGTTGTTAATGACCAATTCAAAAATGAAGTGTACGAAATGGTTAGAGTTGCTGTTGCGCTAGAAGACAAAGTAGTTGACTTAGCATTTGATCTTGGGCCTGTTGAAGGATTGACAGCTAAAGAGGTTAAGCAGTATATTAGATATATTGCAGATAGAAGACTTATACAGTTAGGGCTAAAACCAAATTTCAAAGTTAAAGAAAATCCACTACCATGGGTAGAATGGATTATTGGTGGTGATAGTTTTAAGAACTTCTTTGAAGGAACTGTTACAGATTATAATGCAGCAGGAATGTCGGGAGAATCCTGGGGTTGGACCAAGGAAGAACCGGAGGTTAAGCTTAGTAAAGAAGAATATATGGATAGGATAGGAGATTTGCATGGTATATAGAAATAAATGTACCATTTGTGGTCTTGAAGAGGATGAGCACAGGGCTTTGGCAGACTATGATAAGCCAAGCCCTTGCATTGCTTGTGGAAGTGAAACTAAAAACGTTGTGGATGGTGTTAGAGTTAAACCTTTCAAAGATGGACCTAATAATGGGAGAATGAAATAATGGGATATAAACCAAATAACAAATGGAAAGCGTCTGTAAGGGGCGCTGATTCCAAATGGGAAGGAGAGTTGGGAGACGGGATACTAAATGATTGGGAACATCACCCTGAAAAAATTCCATACACAATTGACCATACCTATACCCCAGACTTTGCTAAAGGTAATTTAATTATTGAAGCTAAAGGAAGATTTATGGA
>Ga0307986_10002033_pt1 | contig 14548 bp, 13 predicted proteins | sample EllFjometageno82_FD_203170 | JGI IMG/M metagenome (GOLD analysis project Ga0307986, IMG submission 203170) | Marine microbial communities from Ellis Fjord, Antarctic Ocean - #82 | ecosystem: Environmental > Aquatic > Marine > Unclassified | place: Southern Ocean | collected 2014-10-09
CTCGAACCCATCGGCATCGATTTCCGCTATATCAGAGGCATGGATGAAGGCGGCCTTCTCCAGACCGATATCGACAAAGGCAGCCTCCATTCCCGGCATCACACGTATCACCTTGCCGTAAAAGATATCGCCAACGTGACCTCGATGGTTGTGTCGCTCGATAAAAATTTCTTGCAACTGGCCATTCTCGATAAGCGCTACTCGAGTCTCCATCGCTGTAATGTTGATGAGGATTTCTTCACTCATAGACTATTTCACTACCGCTGGAATAGTTGATTGCAAGGGCACAGTAAACTCGCTAAGCAGCTGCGCCGTCTGGAATAAGGGCAGACCCATAACACCGCTGTAGCTGCCAATGAGTTGCTCTACGAATACCGCGGCATAACCCTGTATGGCATAAGCTCCTGCCTTACCCGCAGATTCACCGCTTCTATAATACTGTTGCGCCTCTGCAATGCTGATCTCACGGAATCTTACTCGCGACTCGGACAACACCGTACGCTGCTTATCCTGCGTGGCCAGCGTTACAGCGCAGAGCACTCGATGCTCGCGCCCAGATAGGCGTCGCAACATATCGACCGCATCGGCCTCATCAATCGGTTTGCCAAGCACGTCGGCATCGCAGACAACACTGGTGTCGGCCGCAAGTACCACAGTTGCGTTTGAATCCTTATTACCAGGGAATGCACTGAGCGCAGATTTCGCCTTCTCCTGTGCCATGCGGATAACGTAGTCATTGGCTAGCTCACCACTTCGAATCGATTCATCGATGTCCTGACTTCGAACGGTGAAACGAACACCAATCTGGCGAAGCAACTCCTGCCGTCTGGCAGACGCGGAGGCTAGTATGATCGATTCCATCCTAGGCCCGCCTAATGCACATCGAAGCTACGGCGAATTTGTCGGAGCAGCTGAAAAAGAGAGGGCCAGATTACCGCACTGGTTAGTGCCGCCATTAGGAACATGAGGTTAGAAGAGACACTCTGACCGGTCATGATTTGCAGCCAATTACATAGCATCAAATTGAGGCCCACCAAAACAAGCACAAGCCCGCTTTGCTGCACAGAGGAAAACATTCGCATACGTTGGTGCAGGCTAAGCGCGACATAGGCGACAATCACGAGCGCCAGCGCATTCACCCCTAGAGTCGAGCCTTCGAGAACATCCAAAACCAGCCCCGCTGCGAAGGCGGAACCGATACCAAAGCGATAGGGCAAGGCCATAGTCCAATAGATCAGCACTATCGGCACCCATTCGGGACGATAATTCATCGCCCATTCGGGGAAGGGAACAATAGCTAGCAGGTAAGCTAAAAAGAAGCTTAGAAAAATTACCCAGATCGAGTGTGGCTTATCTTGCATCGCTACGCCTATTGAACCGCCGCGTTCGGCAGCCCTTGAGGTATTTGATCAGCAATAGCCGATACCTCGACACTCTTATTAATCTCTGTTTCACCCACTTCCAGCGTGGGTGGTTTAGGCTCGGCAATATCTGCTGCTCTGCGCATGCTCGTTTGCGCTTCTTCGTTATTAAATACCAGCATCACATGACGCGTGCTGTCGAGCTGTGCCAAGGGCCTTGCCTTGATCGTAGCGAAGTCCTGACCCGGATCGGCGAAGACACTGGTGATCTCGGCGACAGGATAGTTTTTCGGATAGACCTGCCCCATACCCGAGCTGATCAATCGGTCACCGGCCTTCATATCTTGAGTTTGCGTTACAAACTGTAATTCCAATTCGGCTGCAGTCGTGCGACTCCCTACAGCCAGCGCACGTTCGCCATTGCGATTCACCTCGACAGGGGTCACGTGGTGAGAATCGGTGATCAACAAAACCCAAGCAGTAAAGGGAAGCACCTCGTCCACCTGGCCCATCAAACCGTTCGCATCGAGCAAAGCCTGCCCGATGAATACATCCTCGCGAGCCCCCTTATTAATCAGCACTCTTTTAGAATAGAGATCAGGAGATATATTAATAATCTCCGCGGACAATACGTCGCCATTGATTCCTCGAGTGGCCTCATTCAATGCAAGTAATCGATTGTTCTCGCTAACCAGGCTCTCAAGCAGCTGCAACTCGCGCTGCGCGGCGAGAAAATTAGCACGCAGGCTATCATTTTCTTCGAGAAGATCGGTGCGAGAAACAAAAACATCATCGATCCAGAAGGAGACGCGCGTGGGTATATCTGCAACCCAATAGATAGGCGAGGTGGCATAGCCGAGGCCATAGCGAATTCGTTCCAGATAGCCAAAGCGAGCATCTGCGAACATGATGCAAACGCAGAAGAATATAAAGGTTAGCGCCCGATACTCAAGAGCGACACCTTTTGTAAACAGAGTCTTATCGATGGTAGCTGACCTCTTCACTTGAAGCTAAGACCTTAGAACTTAGACCTAAGCGAGGTCTGATTCAAGGGCTCTACTCAGCCCCTCTCAATTCAGACCCAAAGGGAAAACCCAGAGTATATCAGCCCCTTAAGGACCGCACGAGGCAACAACTAGCGCCTATTCCAGGGTTAGCAGGTCGATATCGTAGGTATCCATCAATTCCATTGCCTTACCACCGCCGCGCGCCACGCAAGTTAGCGGATCATCTGCGACGATAACCGGCAGGCCGGTCTCATCGGAAAGCAATTTGTCTAGCTCCCTAAGCAGGGCACCACCGCCTGTTAGGACGAGGCCGCTTTCAGCAATGTCCGAGGCTAATTCTGGTGGAGATTGTTCCAGCGCACTTTTCACAGCCTGCACAATCGCCGATAGTGGCTCCTGCAAGGATTCGAGTATCTCATCGCTATTTAGAGTAAAACTGCGCGGCACACCTTCGGCCAGATTACGACCGCGAACATCGATCTCACGAAACTCTGTCGAGGCTCCAGCATAGGCACAACCTATCTCTTTTTTGATGCGCTCAGCTGTGGCTTCACCGATAAGACTGCCATAGTTGCGGCGCACATGCGCAGTGATTGCCTCGTCGAAGCGATCGCCACCAACGCGAACCGATTCCGAGTAAACCACACCATTCAAAGAAATAATCGCAATCTCGGTAGTGCCACCACCGATGTCTACAACCATGGAGCCACTCGCCTGCTCTACTGGCAGACCGGCACCGATAGCAGCCGCCATGGGCTCCTCGATCAGACGCACATCACGCGCGCCAGCACTGGAAACCGATTCACGGATGGCACGGCGCTCTACTTGTGTTGATTTACAAGGAACACAGACCAAAACTCTAGGGCTGGGCGGAAAGAAGCTATTCTCATGCACCTTATTAATGAAGTGCTGCAGCATCTTCTCAGTTACCTGAAAATCTGCAATAACACCGTCCTTCAAGGGGCGAATTGCAGTGATATTACCGGGCGTTCGTCCCAGCATGCGCTTCGCATCGGAACCCACCGCCGTAACAGTCTTTTGACCATTGTGCGTGCGGATAGCGACCACTGAAGGCTCGTTCAAAACAATGCCCTCTTCGCGCACATAAATCAGTGTATTGGCCGTGCCTAAATCAATAGACAGGTCATTGGAGAACATTCCCCTTATTTTTTTGAACATGGTTTTACTAAGACCTCAATTTAAAGATTCCATTTCTGGCATGCATTCTTATTTAAGCGGCAATTCTGCCCAATGATTTAGCGATTGCTCGCTTTTATTTCATGCTTGGAACGAATTAGTGTGTACCGGCAATCTTTCTCGTCCCATTCAGGACTGAGATGTGACACTGGCGGGAATCTCCTCGAGTAATTTACCGGCTTCTCTTTTTGGGAACATCGGTAAAATTCAAGTATAATCTCGCCTCTTACGCGAATAGCAGGCACTCTAGCAACGGCTAGGGCTTTGAGCAAGCGGCAGGCGGCAAATACTTAAGCCTCCGCTAATACTGCAAGTAATTCACTCCCGACACGAAAAATTCGGAGAATATTGATGGCTTTGGACAAGACAGAAGTAGAAAAAATTGCCCATTTGGCACGATTACATATTAGCGAATCTGAAACCCACGAGGTGACGACTCGAATTACTGATATTCTGGCGCTTATCGATCAGATGCAATCGGTAGATACAGACGCGGTCGAACCACTGGCCCACCCTCTAGATTTAGTGCAGCGTCTACGTGCCGACAAGATCACCGAAGAGAATCAGCGCGACAAACTCCAGCAGCTCGCCCCCGCGAGCGAAGACGGTTTATATCTGGTACCAAAAGTACTCGATTAAGCCTGCTTTCTGACTCTCACAACAAACAAATTAATAACGCAATCACGACAAATGGAATTCGCAAATGATTAATAGTACTGTCGCCGAAATTTCCGCCGCTCTCGCTGCGGGCGACATCTCCAGTGTTGAAATTACGCAGGCTTATTTGGACCGCATCGCCACTCTCAACGGTGAGCTCAATGCCTTCATTACTGTTTGTGAAGATTCTGCTTTGCTAGCGGCAAAAGCTGCAGACGAAGCGCGCGCAAATGGCCTCGATAGCCCGTTACTCGGAATCCCGTTAGCCCATAAGGATATATTTTGTACCAAGGATATTCTGACCACCTGCGGCTCGCGCATGCTTCACGACTTTGTCTCACCCTACAATGCAACCGTCGTGGAACGCTTCAATGATGCCGGTACCGTACTGTTAGGCAAAACCAACATGGATGAGTTCGCGATGGGCTCCTCCAATGAGACTAGCTTCTTTGGTGACGTAAAGAATCCTTGGAATACCGAATATGTGCCAGGTGGCTCCTCCGGTGGATCGGCGGCAGCAGTCGCAGCCGACCTTTGCGCCATGGCGACAGGCACCGACACCGGTGGATCTATCCGACAGCCCGCTGCATTCTGCGGTGTAACCGGGATGAAGCCGAGTTACGGCCGTGTGTCTCGCTGGGGAATGATCGCTTTCGCCTCTAGTCTTGATCAGGCCGGCCCGCTAGCGAAGAGCGCCGAAGATGCCGCTCTCATGCTGAATGTTATGTCGGGCTTGGACAAAAAAGACTCCACTAGCATAGATAGACCCGTCGAAGATTTCACCGCTTCTCTCAATCAGCCCTTAAAGGGAATACGCATCGGCGTTCCAAAGCAGCATTTTGCAGAAGGCTTGAGCCGCGAAGTCGAACAAGCTGTTAGCGCTGCACTCACCGAATACGAGAAGCTTGGTGCAATAATTAAAGAGGTGGATCTAACCAATAGCCATCTCTCTGTTTCTGCCTATTATGTTGTTGCCCCAGCAGAAGCATCGGCCAACCTCTCACGCTACGACGGCGTGCGTTACGGTTATCGCTGCGAAGATCCCGTCAATCTTGAAGACATGTACAAGAGAACACGCAGCGAAGGCTTCGGTGAAGAAGTGAAGCGTCGCATCATGATCGGCACCTATGCCCTATCGGCTGGTTTTTATGAAGCCTATTACCGTAAGGCACAAAAGATTCGTCGCCTGATCAAGGACGATTTCGATAGAGCCTTTACAGAGGTCGACGTAATTATTGGGCCAACTTCGCCACATACCGCATTCAAACTAGGATCCAAAAGCGACCCGGTTTCGATGTACCTCGAGGACATCTATACCATCGCTGTTAATCTCGCCGGACTACCTGCCGCGTCTATTCCAGTGGGCATAGCCAATGGCCTGCCTATGGGAATGCAGATAATCGGCAAATACTTTGATGAGGCGAAGATCCTTAATGTGGCTCATCAGTTTCAACAGCATACCGATTGGCACAAACAGAAATCTCCAGCGATAACAGCTGCTAACGGAGAGTCCTAATCATGGAATGGGAAACAGTCATAGGCTTAGAAGTTCACGTCTCTTTGTCCACGAAGTCGAAGTTATTCTCGGGAAGTTCTACCAAATTCGGTGCGCAGCCTAACACTCAGGCAAGTATTTTCGACTGTGCCTTACCCGGCACACTACCCGTATTCAACGAAGAAGCGCTTAGAATGGCCGTTCGTTTTGGCGTTGCGATAGGCGCCGAGATCGGCAAGCGATCGGTCTTTGATCGCAAGAACTACTTCTATCCCGATTTGCCCAAAGGGTACCAAGTAACCCAATTGGATTTTCCAACTGTGGGCAAGGGCGCTTTAACCGTCACTCTCGCCGACGGTAGAGAGAAGGTTATCGGTGTTACACGCGCACACATTGAGGAGAACGCAGGCAAATCGCTGCATGAAGAATTCAGCGGCATGTCTGGAATCGATCTGAACCGCGCCGGAGAACCTCTGTTGGAAATTGTTTCTGAACCAGAGATCACCTGCGCAGAAGAAGCGGTCGCCTACTTGAAGAAGCTACACACAATCATTCGTTATCTGGATATCTCTGACGCGATCATGGCACAAGGATCAATGCGCTGTGATGTTAACGTCTCGATACGGCCTAAGGGAGCCACTGAGCTTGGGACGCGCGCGGAGATCAAAAACATCAACTCGTTCCGCTTCGTAGAGAAAGCAATCCACTCCGAGGTAGCGCGTCAGCAGGAAATTCTTGAAGACGGCGGCAGGATCATTCAGGAAACTCGACGCTACAACGCTGATAAAGACGAGACAAGTTCTATGCGCAGCAAGGAAGTAGCAAATGACTATCGCTACTTTCCCGAACCGGACTTACTTCCCGTTGTTATCGATGATGAATACATCGCAGCCGTAACAGCGCAGCTCCCAGAACTGCCTGATGCAAGAAAGGCACGCTTTATCGAAGATTATTCATTGAGCAATTACGATGCCGGCGTCCTAGTGAGCAGCCGAGAGTTGGCGGAGTACTATGAAATTGTGGCCACATCCAGCGGTGATTCGAAACTCGCCGCAAACTGGGTCAGCCAAGACCTCTTAGGCTTGCTCAATAAGAACAACTGGGAGATTGCAGATTCACCCATTCAGGCTGAGCGCCTAGCGACTCTGATCGCGCGCATCAAGGACAACACAATCTCAGGCAAGATCGCCAAGACCGTGTTCGAATCCATGATCAGTGATGAATCTGATGTCGATGCAATCATCGAGTCGAAGGGCTTAAAGCAAGTTACCGACTCCGGTGAGATCGAAAAATTGGTGCTTGAGGTTATCGAAAAAAATCCTGCGCAGGTGCAACAATATAAGGACGGCAAGGAGCAGGTAATCGGCTTTCTGGTGGGTCAGTGTATGCAGCTATCGAAAGGCAAAGCCAACCCAGCACAGGTTAACGAGTTACTTAGAGAGAAAATGCAATGAAGCAAGGAAAGAAGACCGGTACACAGAGAACGCAGCAGGCAACTCGCGATGAAGAGTGGTCTGACGAGCGATTGAAGGCCGGCCTCGATGTCCTTCCACCGGAAGACCTGCCTCACGACTACAATATCCTGCTACGCGCCTATCGCGGCATGACTGCCGAACTGTTCGCTAGGTTCATTGTGTTCTATAAGGATGCAGGCCATGACATTAATGTCAGCCTGGAAGATCGCAGCACCTTTCTAGATTTGGTGTCACGCCATAGGAAGTCTGTGGAATATGCAGATATTCTTAAGCAAGCGGGCGCTAACGGAAAAAGTAGTTAGCGTGAACGATGGGGAGGGCGTCGGCCTCCACCTCCGCTGGGTTTATCAGAAGTTCGGCTAGTGGGCTTTGCTTTAAACTTAGAAGCTCTCTCGAAAGCCGGTGCCTTCGCTAGCATCACCTCCTCTGGATGAATACAATCCAGTTTCGCCCCTAGCTTCTCTTCGATATCCGGCAGTAGAAACGAATCATCTTCGCAAGCAAAGCTGATCGAAGTACCAATCGCTCCAGCCCTACCCGTTCGCCCTATGCGATGCACATAGTCTTCCGGTTCGTCAGGTAACGTGTAATTTATCACGTGTGTAACGTCATCGATGTGCAATCCACGGCCCGCCACATCAGTTGCGACTAATACCTTTAACTTGCCACTTTTAAAGGCATCCAATGTACGCACTCTTTGGTTTTGCGCAACCTCACCGGAAAGCATGCCGCATTCAATTCCGTTTCTAAACAGATTGTCCGCAAGTTTTCTTACCTGATCGCGGCGATTGCTAAACACCATGATTTTCTCAGCCTGTGGCTCGGCAATGAGATTGAACAGTAAACTGTATTTATCAGCTGTAGTTACCAGGTAGACGATCTGATCGACCGCATCCGCCGCCACTTTCTCTGGCTCGATCTCAACCATGATGGGGTCGACTGCCCAGCGCTGTGCGAGTTCTATGATGGCAGGCGTAAACGTCGCACTAAACAACAGGGTCTGTCGGCATTCCTTCTTTGGGGTGCGCGAAACAACGGAGCGCACCTGCGGAATGAAACCCATGTCCAACATGCGATCGGCCTCGTCCAATACAAGAACTTCGACTGCACCCAGATGCAGATTACCGTTCTGTACGAAATCCAGCAAACGACCGGGCGTCGCTACGACGATATCTACAGGCCTGGCATCCAGTGCCCGATTCTGTTTCGCGTAGTCTTCGCCACCAACCAAAGTGACGACACTCATGTCGCAACCATCGGTTAGGAGTTGCGCATCACTGGCAATCTGCTGTGCTAATTCCCGCGTGGGCGCTACAATCAGTGCACGTGGCTCGGCGATATAACGCGCCTGTTCAATCGGATTCAACAGAAGGTCGTTAATAATAGTAATAAGAAAGGCGGCTGTCTTACCGGTGCCGGTCTGCGCCTTGCCAGTCACATCATGGCCCTGCAGCGTATGTACCAGCGATTGCGCCTGAATCGGCGTGCAGTACTCAAAACCTATCTTCCTGATGGCGTCAGCGAGCGGCTTCTGTAGATCGAAGTGGTCGAAGGCGAGCTTTGGCTGTTCTATTTCTGAATCCATAAGAATTATTGCTAGTTAAGGTATATAGAGTTTACAGCTTACGAAAAAAAGGAAAGGCTTAGGGAACCTCACGACTGAAGCGCGAGCATCATAGCCCTATGCGCTAGACACTTCAAACTTTGTACCAGCTAATTTAGTAGCGACCAAGGATTTACCGTCCTTAGGACTTGGGAGCGTAACTGCGCCGCTAAGAGCCACAGGCCGCGCAGTTACTATCGCGCGGGAGTCGCATCTCACGCCATTGCAGGCTGCTGGCGTCGAGCAAGAGTAGCCGGCCAGTAAGCGATTCGCCGATGCCGGTGAGCAGCTTTATAGCCTCCATCGCCTGTACAGCGCCGATTATGCCTACCAGTGGCGCCATCACACCGTTCTCGGAACAGCTTGTATCCTCGTCACCTCCTTGCGAATACAGGCATTGATAACAGGGGCTAATTGGACTCCTGCTGTCGAACACAGCCACCTGCCCCTCCATACGAATGGCTGCACCGGAGACTAGGGGCTTGCCGTGCTCGATGCACGCGGAATTGATAGCGAATCGGGTGGTGTAATTGTCGCAGGCATCGACGACGAGGTCGGCTTGGCTGACCGCTTCGCTTAAATTCGCTCCGTCGAGACGCTTCTGCAGCGCCGTGATTTTTAAATCCGGATTAAGACCCAATAAGGTTTGTTGAGCCGATACCACCTTAGGCTCACCGATCATAGATTGACTGTGAGCGACCTGCCGTTGCAGATTCGTCAGCTCAACCATATCATCATCGGCGATGATAAGATGACCGACGCCTGCGGCGGCGAGATACATAGCTGCGGGACAGCCCAATCCGCCCATGCCGACGATGAGCACGGTCGCATCGATTAGTTTTTGCTGTCCAGCAACATCCATCTGGGGCAACATAATCTGGCGAGAGTATCTAAGTAGCTGTTCGTCTTTCATTACTGCCTGCTTTTATTTGTTCAGAAAACTATGCCTTGAAAAAAATCAATGCAGCCACTGCGCCTTCGTCAATCTATCTAACTTGGCTAGGTCTTTTACACATTCGATATTCGCATAGCCGGTATCGACCAATGTTTTTTCAACTGCCTGCTTCTGCTGAAACCCGTGTTCGATCAGTAACCATGAATTTTTCTTCAAACAGTGCCGACTCTGCTCGGCGATCGCGCGAATATCCGCCAAGCCATTCTCTTTAGCAACCAAAGCAGCGATCGGCTCGAAAGGCAGACTGCCTTCACTTAGGTGCTTATCTCCCGCCTCCACATAGGGAGGATTCGCCGCAATGAGATCGAAATGATCAATCGGTAGACCATCACACCACGATGTCTGTATAAACTCAATATTCGAAAGCTGCAGCAACTTTGCGTTATCCGCGGCAACCCCTAGAGCGGACTCACTGCTATCAACAGCGGTGACCGTCCAGTGTCTATTGTTGGCAGCCAATGCTAAGGCAATAGCGCCACTGCCGGTACCGAGATCGAGAACAACAGCAGTAGCAGATTTATCGAGTAGCTCTAGCGCTGTTTCCACCAACAGCTCGGTCTCCGGACGCGGAATAAGAACCGCAGGGTTTACTAGTAGCTCGAAATCCCAAAACGCCTGCCTGCCGAGAATATAAGCGATGGGTTCGCCAGTCAGACGCCTGCCACAATAGGTGTCAAATTTTTCGAACTGAGACTGCGTTAACTCTTTGTTTGGCCAAGTAAATAAATATTCCCTGGATTGCCCGATAGCTTCAGCCAGAAGCAGTTCGGCATCGAGTTTCCAGCTTTCGCTAACCTGTTGAAGTGTGTTGGCCTGCATTAGCGCTTGCTTAATAGTTGCCATCGTAAGATCTGCGCCTATTCGTCATCAGCCAAGCCCGCCAGTAAGTCTGCCTGATACTCATTGATCAGCGGCTGAATCACGCAGCCGAGCTCTCCGGACATCACCTCGGCCAAATTGTAGAGCGTCAACTTGATGCGATGGTCGGTAACACGGCCCTGAGGATAATTGTAGGTTCGTATTTTTTCGGAACGATCGCCGCTACCCACTAGCTTGCGCCTGTTATCAGACTCTTCCTGATGCTGTGCCTGCGTTGCCTCGTCCATCAGTTTTGCCTGTAACAGCGACATCGCGCGCGCCTTGTTCTTATGCTGCGAGCGCTCGTCCTGACACTCGACGACTATGCCTGAGGGTAGGTGAGTCAATCGAATTGCAGAGTCAGTCTTATTCACATGCTGTCCACCTGCACCACTGGCGCGAAAAGTATCTACACGCAGATCGCCCTTGTTGACTTCGATCTCGTCTATCTCATCCATCTCCGGCATGATGGCGACAGTACAGGCCGAGGTATGAATGCGGCCCTGCGTCTCGGTCTCGGGAACACGCTGCACGCGATGCGCCCCAGATTCAAACTTAAGCCTCTCGAAGACATTCTTACCCTCAATACGGGTCACGACTTCTTTGTAACCGCCATGCTCACCGTGCCGCTCGCTGATGATTTCCAGCTTCCAGCCTTGCTGTTCCGCGTAGCGGGAATACATGCGCAGCAAATCGCCTGAGAATATTGCCGCCTCGTCACCACCGGTACCCGCACGGATCTCTATGAATACGTTGAGTCTGTCTTTGCTATCCTTCGGCAGCAGCAGGGTCTGTAGGTTCAGCTCTAACTTCTGCAACTCTTGCGTGTTGCTGTGAAATTCTTCGTCCGCCATCTCGCGAATATCTGGGTCTGCATCCTTTTGCATCTCTTTCGTCTGTTCAAGTTCTTCTGCTACCTGAGCGAAGCGATCATAGTTTTTCACCACCTCTTCGATCTCAGCATACTCTTTAGACAAGTCGCGAAAACGATTCTGATCGCAGATTATCTCCGCATCGCTTAGCAAGGCCTCTAGCTCATCGAAGCGATCCTTTAGGTTGTCTAATTTATTCCGTATAGAGTCTTTCATAGCTACTTCTTTTTATCCGTTTCTTCACCGGCCTTCGGTTCTGATTCTAAGCTTAGCTCAAAGAGCTCCGCCGTTAATTCCAATAGCTCATCGCGACCTGCCGCACTCGCCTTTTTCATCTGCACGCTAGGCGAATGCACAAGTTTCTGCGTAAGCGATCTAGCCAGGCTGCTAAGAACAGCTTCTGCTGACTCACCCTTGTCTAGCATCTTCAACGCGCGCTCTAATTCCTTCTCGCGAATTGCGTCGGCCTTATCGCGCAATGCGCGCAGCGTGCTTACCGCATTTAATGATCGTAACGCCTTGCGATAATCTTCCACGCCGCGCTCGATAATGAATTCGGCCTGCTTCGCGGCATCCGCCCGACTCTTCACGCCATCATCGATTACTGCACTGATGTCATCGATACTATATAGATAGGCATCGGCGATTTCTGACACCTGCGCTTCGATATCGCGCGGGACGGCGAGATCTACCAATAACATCGGTTTATGCTTGCGCTGTTTCAGTGCGCGCTCGACTGCACCCTTACCTAACAAAGGTAATTGGCTGTTCGTCGATGAGACAACAATATCTGCCTTGATCAACTGCTCGGGTATGTCGGAGAGTAATACGCCGTGCGCATCGAAGCGATTAGCAATCTCCAAGGCATTGTCTAGCGTTCTGTTCGCAACCACTATCTCACTCACCCCCTTGTCCACGAGATGCTTAACAACTAACTCGATAGTGCGACCGGCACCGATAAGAAGAACATTGAGGCTAGGCAAATCTGAGAAGATGCGTTCCGCCAGTGTCACCGCCGCATAGGCAACAGAAACCGGGTTTTCACCGATGGCTGTATCGGTGCGCACCTGCTTGGCAATCGAGAATGCTTCCTCAAATGCGCGACCCAGGGACTGCGCAACAACTTCCTGATCTTTTGACACAGCATAAGCGGATTTGATTTGACCTAATATCTGCGGCTCACCCAACACCATGGAATCTAACCCACAGGAGACCTTCATTAGGTGCCGAACTACATCTTCACCCGCATAGGAGTAGCTGCACTGTTCTAGCTCACCCGCCTGTAGATCATGAAACGTCGACAACCAAGCCACGACTTCTTCTTGTCGATCTACTAATTGACTCTTCTTAGCAAGCTCATCGCCGGCCGGCACCGCAGAGTCTGATTCGACAAAATCCAAATAGATCTCTGTACGATTGCAGGTAGAGACGATCACTACTTCTCGAATCGGCGGCAAGGCATAAATTTCGGCAAGAGCTGACTCCACGATCTCTGGCGGGAAAGCCACCTTCTCGCGCATTTCGATATTCGCCGTGCTGTGGTTTATACCTACTAGTACCAATGCCATGAATTAACCGTTCAAGCGGATCGTGGTAAAATCGCGACAATCGCCGCATATTAATTTGCCACTGTAAAAGGGTCGCTATGTTACTAAATATCCACTCCAGTTCCCATTAGAGACTGATTACTCGATCTGGATAAAAATAGGATGCCTCTAAGCAATTCTGCTCCCAAGCTAGCGAGAGTAGCTGTTATAATGCGGTCCCAACCAAACACGCCGCCTTTGCGGGCCCAAACTGTAAAATATGAAAAATATCAATAGCTTAGTTATCGCTCTAGCCTGTGTCAGCCTTGCCGGATGTACCGCCTCAGTGCCAGCAATCCAGACCACCGTAACCCCTGCTAGAGCCATGCCCACACTGGTTCTCGAGGAACCCACACCCGAAATTGAGTACGGCAGCTTTACAGAAGATCAGCTGTATGAGGCCATCGTCAGCGAACTAAGCGCCCAACGCGGCCAAGTCGCCGAGGCTGGTGATAGCTATTTCGATCTAGCTATGTCCACTCGAGATATCACCATAATCCAGCGTGCCATTCAGTTCGCCTCGGTCAATAGCGACATCAATGCCTTATTGCAGCTCGGCATGCTGTGGGCTCAGCTCGAGCCGACAAACCCACAACCACAACTACTACTTAGCATTCAGTTTCTAGAGAGCGGCGCCTTCGAGCAAGCTATCTCCCATATGTCAAGGGTGCTGGAACTGGGTGGCGATATGGATTTCGCAGTCCTATCCTCTCGTACCGGCCGCCTCAATCCCCAGCTTAGAGCAGTGCTGATAGAAAACCTGCGCCGCCTAAAAGGTGAATTCAACAATCAGACCTCCATCCATCTAACGCTGGTGCAGCTGCTAGCACAAAATGGAGATTTCGAAGAGGCTCTCACTGAGGTGGAACAGTTAAAGGACAACACGGACCTCACACCAAACATAGTCATGCTCCAGTCGCAGATCCTACAGAACATGGAAAGGCCTGCGCAATCAATGCGCGTCATGCGCAGCGGCGTCGCAAGATTCAAAACGGACAAAACGCTTCGTCTCAACTACGCGCGCCTGCTCATTCAAAATGAAGAGTACGAACAGGCTCAGGAGCAGTTTCAGATTCTAGTAGAACAAAACCCACAAGATTGGGAGACGCTCTACTCGATTGCGCTACTAGATACACAACTAGAAAATTTCGATAGTGCAATAGCTGCCTATATAAAGTTGATTGACGCTGATCAGCGCGCCGATGAGAGTCAATACAACTTGGGAATCATCTATCAGGAACAGGATAATGTAGAAAAGTCGATTGAGCATTTTCGACAAGTGCGTATCGGCACGAATAATTTTCTCTCGGCACAACAACAGGCAACGCGACTCTCGATTCAAAGCGGGCGCCTCGGTGATGCCCATGACTGGCTAAGCCAGCTCTCTCGCGGACAGCCAAGGCTCGAGGTGCTCTTTACAACGATCGAGTCTTCCCTCCTTATTCAGGAAGAGCATTTCGATGCGGCAGAGCAGCTTCTTGA
>Ga0307986_10002034_pt1 | contig 14540 bp, 27 predicted proteins | sample EllFjometageno82_FD_203170 | JGI IMG/M metagenome (GOLD analysis project Ga0307986, IMG submission 203170) | Marine microbial communities from Ellis Fjord, Antarctic Ocean - #82 | ecosystem: Environmental > Aquatic > Marine > Unclassified | place: Southern Ocean | collected 2014-10-09
GTTACTTGTTGCCACTAATAGTTACTAATTCATTCCCTTTGTTACTTATTACTGCTTTCTACTCCTTATATATGTTTTAGAGTACTAAAAGTGGTAAATAAAATTAATATTCATGTGTGTCTTTGAATATGTGGTCTCATTCCCACCTTATACCACTATTTACCACATTACAATAATTATAATACTTCATAATATAAATATAGCTAACACTAGGAACAATACAGGTGTTACTACTACATCAATGAATACAGGTACTCTTGTCTCTTCCTCTATAGGATAATAGGCATAGTACCCCAAATCTCATAAATGATATTACCTACAACTAATAGAACAAGGTTGGACTTGGCCAGTCCTTAGCACACCTATGATAAAGTGTTAGAGATAAGAGAAGATTAAGAACATATGTATGTATAAGTATATATTAGGTGATGTCTTAACTTGTTTCGTTTACTAGAATCAACAACCAAAATCAATTATTAAATATGAAAAAGATATTAGGAGGCACTGATAGTCACATATCAGTAAAGACTAAGATTGTATGTACTTTGAGAGAACTCAAGTACTTTTTCACCAAATCATTATGGAGCAAGAAATATAGATTTCCAAGAAACACTATAACTATGGAGTTTATAGACTGCTTTGACCCATTAACCTGGGATTAAAAACCAACTACTAAATTATTAATTAAAATCAATCAATCAAATGCAAATCATTATTCACAAATCCAATTACTTTGTAAAATACAAAGGAAAAGTAGGTATGATATTTCCACCTACACTAGATCTATCAATAGATAGTAAAAAAGCACTTATTCATATAAGTGATGAATGGATATCCGTAAATCGTAAATCTATAAGCATCCCTACAATGGATGAACTTAATAAAGCTCTATATGATGATGAAGAGTTAAGAGCTATAGCTGAAGAAAAAGAATTAATCTCTATATCTTATCAGGAAGTTATGTCATATCTAAAATACTCTGTTGAGTACAACTGATTATGGATATACTAGAAGAAATTATAGAGAAGTTAAAAGATAATGGTAAGACGCTAGATGATATAAAGTGTCTTACCATTCGTAGATGTGAACCAACTTTTGTTGAAGAAGATGGAAATATACAGGAATATCAAATACCTATTGATGCACCTGAAGAATTAATTAGTTCTGTACTACATGATATGAGTCAATGTTATTATGATTCAGGTTATGGAGGCCAAGAACTATTTGGTATTATATGGTTAAAAGGTAAAGATTGGCTAGAAAGAGAAGAGTATGATGGTAGTGAGTGGTGGACATATAAAACTCGTCCTACTATACCTGACTTCTTGCAAATATCAGAAGCAGATCTTTAAAATAATATAAATTAAAATAATAAGAAAATGAAAAAAATGTATAAATCTTTAATTAAACTGTTATTCGTAGTAATACTACCTGTAGCATGTGTAACGTTACTTATAAATATTATGGTATATCCATATGATGTAACAACTTTACAAACCGTTATTATTACAATGTCTACTACACTGAGTATATTTATAGGAATAGCAATGTGGAATATTAGTCCTAACGTTAATATGTTACCAAATATATCATATCAGATAGTTCCTATTATAACTTTAGGAATAGGTATACATCCTGAAACTTTAAGGTCTGTACTTATATTCCTTCCTTTATTAACTATAGAAATTGGTGGAAAAAGAAGAAAGTACATCAATAAAGTCTCATATCCGGACCACTAACAATACCAGTATTATATTATATATTAATACTAGAGTAGTTAGGTCCTGTTTTTGGTTGTTTTGTCGTATTATTAACCAAGGTCAAGAGCTCACACTATTTTCATACTTGTTTTATAGTGTGAGCAAACTTGACTTAAATAAATTAAAAAATAGAAATGTCACAAACTTATACAATACATAAAGATATAATAAATAATATCTTTAAGAAACTGATTGATTCAAAGCAATTCAATCATAAAACAAATGCAGAGAGTGCAATTAATATAATCCTTTCTCATTTAGATGAAACATATATAGAAGCTGTAACAACTCTTATGTTAAGAGAAGAAGAGTATGAAGTCCTTAGTATAGGAGATTATGTTGAGGTTGAACCACCAAAATATCATCCAGGTTCAAACTTTGAAGAAGATGTCTTGGCTGATATGGGTTTAATAAAAAAAGATGGTAAACCGGCTGTTTATGCTCAGGTTGTAGATGATACATCATGGAGCTCTAGTTCAAACAAACTGTTTAATCCATTCTATTCTGCTATAAAAGTAAATCTTTTATATCATTGTGAAGATAGAAAGCTAAAATATCAAGAATATGATATTAATCCTTTATATGTAAAAAAGGTTAATAAAAAAGATATAGCATACTTTAATAAGGTGAAAAAGAAAGAAGTTGAACCTAAACTCCCAATTACTTTATAATGGCTACTTTATCAATAGAACTCATTAAGAGTGAGTATAAAAAATGGCAACCAAAGTCAAAATTAGGTTTTGGAGCACATATGAATACAGTATATAACCTAAATGATATAAATCTTGTAAAAGAGATAGATACAAACATGGCTATGCTGAGATTATTAAAAGATCATGTTCAAGAAGAGAGTAACAAGTAGATATGGTATAGTTAAACATGAAGTAATGACTGACCCTAACCTGTCTATTCAATCAAAAGGTTTGTATGGTGTATTATGTTGCTATGCAAACAAAAACAGATTATGTTGGCCATCTATCAGTACATTAGCAGATGACACTGGCTCAGGACAATCATCTGTTAAAAGATGGATAAAAGAGCTTAAACAACATAATTATATAGAAAGAGTAGGCAGAAAGCTAGTTATTTTATAATGCGTTAGCTATATGTATGCTATTTATTTTTGTTTTTAGTCCAAATTCATTTAATTTACTTGACACAGCAAGAGTTAAATTATTATCTTTACATCAATAAAATAAGATAATGATAATTTCACTCCCAAACGGCAGAATAATTGAATGTTCTTTAGAACAATACCTTGCTCTTACTGATCAAGAGTATCAAGACTTAAACGGACTAAGTTCAGCCTATACTAAGGAAGTGGGTGACCCATTTTACAATAGATTTTCCAGATCAACGCCAATAGATCCCATAGATTCAATAGAAAACATTGAAGAATATGAACCTGCATTGGATGAAATTGAAGCTATTGAAAAATTAGATGACCCGTATTTCCATTCAGATGACTAAGAATCATCAAAGAAGTTTATTTTATTAATTCCAAAAAATCAAAAAAATGCAAAATTTAGTTAACATCCAAGCGGATGACATGGGAAATGTTGTACGCCAATCAGATCCAAATTCAGAATATGGATTTGTTAGATTAACACAGTCCAAAGCAATGATCAGCCCAACAGGTTGGTTTTCTCCAAAAAACTTGTCTGCCTTAATATTAGGTAAAACAGAAGAATTACAAGGAGTATTTAAAGCTGACCAAAAATTGTCAGGTAATATCATTGTGAAAGAACAATTTGAACCATTCAATAAAAATGATCCAGATAGAGATTACAAATATGCAGGTGATACCGGTATTATTTGTTGTGTTGATGGACAACCTATTTATAGGAAAACATTCTTTGTTGCAGATTTAACTGCAACTGATGTATTGATAGTTCATAATAATGGTGATGCAATTAGAGAAGCTAATGGCTATCCAACAATGACTGATGCAACTAAGGTAACATCTGCTTCAGAATTTGGTATAAACACTGAGTCAGTAGAAACAGTAGAGGTGGTAGAAGAAGTAGTAGAAGATAGTGAAGAAGAAGTGGTTGATGTAGTAGAGAAAGATGAAGTAGTAGATGAAGAGATAGAATCTTTTGATCTATAATATAATCTGAAAAATATTTAAGGTTAATCCATCAGAGGATTATTAAATGTCACCTATATGTGGTAATGCCTTATTATATTTTTTCTTACTAAAATAATTACTAAACTTCAAAATCAATATATATGCTATCTCAACAACAAATTCAACAACTCAAATTAAATCAACAATCTGTAGTACTAGACTTACGTATTGAGCGTTATCAATACTTAGGGTTACTCAAAGAATATCAGTTACATCCTCCTTCAATAGTTAATTCATTAGATTATACTAGATTAAACCAATACCAAGTCTTCTTATTTAAAAGAGTCTTACATGGTTTAAATGTATATACACCTGAGAAAGTTAAGAAATTGAATTGGGAAAAGAAAAGACGCATCTCTAAAGTTTGGAAGCGTGGTCAAAAAGAAATTAATGCTTGGAAACAAACTATCTGTAACAAAAAAGCCAGTGCATATCTTAAAAAAACATTTAAGCATTCTCCATTAGCCTTGTATATTGCTAATATACCTGCTGAAGAGACATCAGATGATTATAATAATACTTTTTCTTTTAAAGACTTAGGTATTAAATATGAAGATGTGATATTAAAATTTATGTCAGTAGGTTTGTTACCTAATAATTTCTTTACTATTCAACCTAATATTAACCAAGATGTTCTTAAAGTATGATTGAACAGAAAAAAAAGCTTTGTAATAATTGCAATACTCTACAATTTATCTGGAAAAATGATAAAGGTAGCAAGTATTGCAAGTATTGCTGGTACAAATCAAAAGATACTAAATCTAAGCCATTAGTTAGAAAGCCTATAAACTCTAAATCTAAAAAGATGAAAGAGATAGATAAAGCTTATACTATACTTAGAAGAAAGTTTATGGAAAATAAACCAATGTGTGAAGCATCACTGCATTGTTGTACTGGTGAATCTACTGATGTTCATCACATGAAAGGAAGAGGTATATTTCATCTTGTGGTTAAAACATGGTTATCAGTATGTAGGACATGTCACATATGGATAGAAGCAAACCCAACACAAGCACTAGAGATGGGCTTTAGTGAAAAAAGAACATAATATGAGGCTGAATAATAAACAGAAGAGAAAGATTAGAAGAGAGGTTGATTTAGACTTAGACTTTATAAATCCTAAGTCAGCCATATATAGAAATAAGAAAAAGTATTACCGCAAGGTAAAACATAAGAATATTAATTTAAAATCATAAGACTTATGGATAAATCAGAAATGAAAGAAATCAGAAGACATGTCAGAGCAACTGATATTGCTCATGCTAAAAAATTAGATAAGGAACTAGAGAATATGAGAGCTCAGGAGAATTCTGATAACTTTAACAAAGCTATGAAAGTAGTGGATAAAGTAGGTCAAGAGATAGGAGAGATGAGAGAATGGGCACCATATTGTAATGATCCAAGTACTTATATGCCTTTTCCTGTTGATATATTAAAGCTTACTCAGCAACAAATGCTTCATTTACTTATACATGCTTATGGTACTGCTCTACATCTTAAAGATAAATTAGATGAAGTAGATACTAATGGTTGGGGAGTAAATCCTAATGAAGATGAGTAGAGATATAGTACAAGAAACAGCTTTAGATATTGCTCTAAAAAATAAAAGGTGTGGATTAGGTATATCTATGGGTGTAGGTAAAACAAGAATTGCTATTCAACACTTACAGAGAAACTATGATCCATTTATAAAGGCTTTAGTAGTAATACCAAAACACTCAGTAGCTCAATCATGGATTGATGAGTTAGGTAAAATGCAATTAGAAAGTTTACTTTCTCACATAACCTTTACTACATATTTATCTATTAAAAAACAAGATCCTAATGAGTTTGACATAGTATATCTTGATGAATGTCATAGCTTAAAATATTCCCATGAGGTGTTTTTAGGTATGTTTACTGGTAAAATCTTAGGATTAACTGGAACACCTCCTCTACATAAGAATTCAGAAAAAGGTTTATTAGTTCAGAAATATTGTCCTATTAAATATGAATTTGATGTAGACAGTGCAACAGACTCTAAAATTCTTAATGACTATAGAATAATCATACATGAATTAGAATTATCTAAATTACCTGCTCTTAAGAAGAAGAATAAAGGTGGTGGTAATTGGTATACTTCTGAAAAGAAAGATTATGACTATGTAACAAATAGACTTGCTGATGCTCAATCTCAACAACAAATACAATTTGGTAGAATAATGAGAATGAGAGCATTAATGGATTATACAAGTAAAGAAGAGTATGTTAAGAGTATGTTAAAGAATATAGATAGTAAATGCATTATATTTGCTAACACTCAAAAACAAGCTGATAGAATATGCAAACATAGTTATCATTCTAAAAATCCTAAATCTGATGATAATCTAGAATTATTTTCTGATGGAAGAATAAGCCAGTTATCATGTGTGTTGCAATTAAGTGAGGGTGTTACTATACCAAATCTTAAACAAGGTATAATTATGCATGCATATGGCAATGAAAGAAAAACAGCTCAAAGAATAGGTAGATTATTAAGACTTAATCCTACTGAGACAGCAACCTGTCATATATTATGTTATAAAGGCACTCAAGATGCAAAGTGGGTAGCTGATGCAATTAAGTCTTTTGATACAAATAAAATTAAATACTATAATCCACTAAAAAGATAAAATTATGGGAAAAATGAAAGAAATATTTATAGAGCAAATGGAAAAAGAATATAATGGTGACCATGATGCATACATTAGAGCTCAAGCAGAACAAGCTTGTGAAGAGTTCTTAAAAGATGAAGAGCATATGTGTCCTAATTGTATGAATCCAGCACTTGAAAGCAATGAAACAGAATCAAGATGTATAAATTGTGGACAAAAATATGTCTGGGTTGACTCAACATTAAGATACAAATGATGATCTTTAGTTTTGATGATGATGATTTAATGATAGATTTTCATTATGAATATGAAGCGGGAGAACCAGCAATACATTCATATTCTAACGGTGACCCTGGACATCCGGGAACAGATCCTGCAATTCTTTTGCATTATGCATATATACTATTAAAAGATAAAAATAATAATACTGTTGAGGTAGATGTATTACCAATTATTACTAGTCTTAAAATAGATATAGAATTTATTGAAGAACAAATATTAGATCAAAATGAATAAAAATTATAGAAATTATAAAAGTAATCAGGATATGATACCTGAACATATGAAAAATAAATATAAAATATTAAAGTGGAGTATGTACTTTGGTATATTATGTTTAATAATTGTTGTTGTATTTGAATTTTTTAAATTATGAAAGGAGATCACCAACATATTATAGAAACTATTTTAGAAGCAACTGCTTTACATACAATAAGCAAACCTAAATCTAATTGGAGATTAAAAGTTTATCCTCCACCTAAACTTTGGATAACAAAAGAAACACTTAAATTAAAGAGTGTATATAATAATGAAAGATAATATATTTATAAAAGCCAGTGTAAAGAATGGAGAATTACATTTTCCTATAAAAGCTACAGGGACTAAGTATAGAAAGTTTCTTAATCAATTGACTGATGATTCCAAGTTGGAAATCTTCATAGGAGTAAGTGGAGATAAAGGAAGCAATCCTCAATTGGCAAGATTACATGCTATGATAAGAGAAATAGCTCAAGAAATAGGATATACTTTTGAAGAAGCTAAATTAGCAGTCAAAAGATCATCCGGGTTATGCTTTGTAAGAGATAAACAAGAATATTGTAAATCTTTTGGGGATTGTGATAAGGGTGAACTTAATTTAGCTATACAATCATGTATAGAAATAGGAGACTTTAATGGAATGCAGTTAAGATGAACCTTTTGTCATCATACTTTGTAGTTTTAACATATCTTCTGTAGTATCCACACCTTTTTTCATTTTTTCAACTACTGTTTTAAAATCATCTTCATCAACATTTGTTTCTTGTACATTTTCAAGGCCTTGTTCACCAGCATGCCATTTTAATGTTTGAAGGATGGAATATAAACAATATAAATCTGCTTCCCATTTAGTTAATTCAGGTGGGTTTTCAGGAACATAAGAATTATCTTCTTCTTTCTTTTTAGCCATTAAAGCTATTTCATCAAACTTCTTAAATGTATCACCAATAGTCAAAATAGTATTTTCATCATCTAATATTAAATTATGAATAATACCTTGTAAACTAGTAATATATATTGTTGAAAGTTTTATATTTTTTATAATATCTTTATGATCATAAGTAACATAAGTTTGTAATCTTTTTGGTTCTTCTTTTTTTAGTTTGTCTGACATAATAATTTAATTTAATTTACAAATATACTTTAATATATGGAAAATATAGAAATAAACATAACAAATATAAGAGAAACACTTGAAACTAAACTGACAGACAGTGGATGGGACAAAATGTTATCTCCATATATAAACGGCTTAAGCTTTGATCACATTGTTTCAACATTAGTAGATAATGTAGAAAATGGTAGAAGATTTACACCTAAGTTCAAAGAAATTTTCAATAATTTTTATGAATGTAAATATAGTGACTTAAAAGTAGTAATAGTTACACAAGATCCTTATACTCAATTAGGAGTTGCTGACGGAATAGCATTTAGTTGTTCTAAAAAAGATAAAACAGAAAAAGCTCTTGAATATATGTTTAATGCATTACATGGAGACCATGAAAATCATAATAATGATTTAAGACGTTGGTCTAACCAGGGTGTGTTATTACTTAATACTGCATTAACATGTGAAATTAATAGAGTGGGTTCACATTATGGGATTTGGAAAAGCTTTACTTCATATTTATTTGATAATATTAATAGACATAATTCTAAAATAATATTTGTTCTAATGGGTAAAAAAGCTGAAGAATGGATTCCGTTATTATCAAATCAATTAATATTTAAGGTGGCCCATCCAATGTCTGCTATTTATAATAAAGAAAGATGGGAACATAAAAATATATTTAATAAAGTAAACACAGCATTAGAAAAACAAGGTAAAACTTGTATAGACTGGTAATATTTGTTATATTTGTAAACTATAAAAATCAAAATCAAATATCTAAAAACCAGGAACTTACAGCTGATCAAGATGTATCTACAGTAACAAGCAAATTTTAGATGCATATAAATAGAATAATAGAAATATAATCATATGTGGGAACTATTCCAAAAAATATTACAAGCAAACTTGACACCAAATCAATCATTAATACTGTTTGGGATGAAGCAAGGAATTACTTTATCTCAAATAACACAAGAAGATAAGGACAAGTTAGTTAAAGAAGGTTATCTAGTTAAAACTGATAACCTATATACAATGACTCCAAAAGCAAAATTACTTATAGTGCAGTTAGATAATTATTTTATTAAATCAAAAAAGAAAACTGATATTCAATTAATGGGTAAAAACTTTGTAGATACTATTAATAGTTATAGAGAAATATTTCCAGCAAAGAAATTACCTAGTGGTAAACCTGCTAGAAATAATGTAAAAGCTCTTGGAGAAGCATTCAGGTGGTTCTTTGATACTTATGATCATACATGGCTTGATGTACTTAAAGCAACTAGAATGTATGTAAATGAATATAGAGATGCTGACTATTTATATATGCAAACCAGTCAATACTTCATATGTAAGCAAGATAAGCATAGAGTTAAGCATTCAACTCTAGCAGATTATTGTGATATGATTAAGGAAGGTGTAAGTACAGAAGATGAACATTTTAAAGATAAAGTAGTATGAAAAAGAAAGAATCATGGATTGGACAATATGCTGCCTTCAATGAGGCACTTAAATATATGTATGCTAGGTCAACTGGAGATGAAAAATCTATATATACTCCGTGGCCTAAGTTTAATGATGCTGCCACTGATGGTTTAGAGTGGAATACTCTTACAGTAATAGGTGGAAGACCAGGTTCAGGTAAGACTTTAATTAAAGATCAAATCATTAGGGAATCATTTGCACTTAATCCTGATGATGACTTTAGAGTATTAGAGTTTCAATTTGAAATGGTTGGTAGAACCTCAGCAATTAGAGAGTTTAGTTCTGTTACTGGTAAAACATATAAAGAATTATGTAGTGCAGGTTCAATATTAAATACCTCTACTTTGAATGATTGTCATCAATATGCTAAAGGTAGAGTTAAAAATCCGGTAGATATAATTAGTACTCCTATGACTGTAAATCAAATGCGTGAGCAAATTGATATGTATATGAGTTTACATAAAGGGGTTAAAACTATAATTACTTTAGATCATACTATGTTAGTAAAGAGAGCACCTTATCAGAATAATACATTAGATATGTTATTTGAATTAGGAGAGTTTTTTACACAATGTAAAAGAGATTATCCTTGTTTATTTATTGCCCTGTCACAATTAAACAGAAATATTGATAGCCCAGATAGAGCTATTGATGGTAAGTATGGTAATTATATTCTTGAATCAGATATATTTGGTTCAGATGCTATGTTACAACATGCTGATATGTTAATAGGTATCAACAGGCCAGCTAAACAGAAGATTAGATTCTATGGACCTGATAGATATATGATAGAAAATGATAGAACATTGGTGCTTCACTTCTTAAAGGCAAGAAACGGTGATGCAAGAATGAGTTTCTTTAAAGCAAAGTTTGAACAAATGCAAATTGAAGAAATGGCAACACCAGCTCAGCAACAAAGAAGATGATAAATACAAAAAATATAAATAATAAAGATATGGGGCTAACACCTGCACAACGTAAAGAAAAAGTATTAAAATTAAAAGAAGAACATCAAGATTACTTTGATATAAGCAATCATAAAAATGTTCTATATATTCCTAAGATGGCATACAGGCCATCAGGTAAAGATGAACTACATGTAAGCTTCTTTCCTAGTGAACTAGAAAAGGAAGAAGATGTATATACTGAATTTGTAAGTATAGATTATGATTCTGAAGATCCTAAAAGAACTTTATATCTTCATAAATATAATCCACACTGGAAAGAAGAGTATGAACTAATTACTTCTAACTCAGGATTTCAAAGACATTTAATTCCTGTAACAGAATTAAAAGTAATTAATGATGTAACTAGTAGAGGTTGGGATAAACAAACTGCTCTTGAAGAAGGTATGAAAGGAACTGATAAAAATGAAACTATGACTTTATTTGATTTACCTAATCCTGATGCAACACCAGAATCATCATTAGTGGACAAATTAGAGGAAATAAACCAGACATTAATAACATTAACTAAAGTAATCAATAAATTTAATAAATAAAATGGCACAAAGCGTATTAGTAATTGCTGACTCAGGTACAGGAAAGTCTACCTCAATCAGAACATTAAACCCAGATGAGACTTTCATTATAAACATAGCAAATAAACCTTTGCCGTTTAAAGGTTGGAAAAAGCAATATACACAGATCAATAAGGATAACCCTGATGGTAATTTAACATCTGCATCTTCTTCTGCAGGTATCATCAAGGCAATTAATTATGTAGATCAAAAAAGACTTGCAATCAAAACTTTAGTGGTAGATGATTGGCAATATATGAGTTCTTTTGAATATTTTGATAGAGCTAATGAGAAAGGTTATGATAAGTTTACTCAAATTGCAGCTAATCTTGCCATGGTGGCAAAGTTACCTAAAGATTTAAGAGAAGACTTAACTGTAATTTTCTTAACTCACTCAGAAGATTCAACTGACATAAATGGAAATAGAAAAATTAAAGCTAAAACTATAGGTAAAATGATAGATAATACTTTGACTTTAGAAGGTCTATTCTCTATTGTGTTATTTGGTAAAGTAAATAAAAAAGATGATGGTGAACTTGAATATGGTTTTGAAACTCAAAACAATGGAGAGAACACTTGTAAATCACCAATGGGTATGTTTGAAGAATTCTTCATCCCAAACAACCTGCAGTATGTAATAGACTGCATCAAAAAGTATGAAGAGTAATAATAAATTAATTAAAAAAAAGTAAATTATGTTAAGTACTAAAGACATGTCTGCCGGAACAGGTGGAACAAAACCAGTAATAGGAACAGGAGATCACAAAGTAAAGATTAATTCTATATCATTTGATCAAACACCATATGATGCAGATGCATTTAATATTATGTTACATATAGAAGGAGAGCCAGTAGTTGGAGAATTCAATGGTTTTTTAAAAGATATGAATAATCCTAATGGCCCACGTTATGAAGGTCAAGTGGGTAGAGTGAGATTTTCACCTTATCCTTTTAAAGATGCTACATTAAATAATGGTAATGAAATTAGTAGAGATACTGAAGTATTGAAAGCTATGGTATTTTTATCTGAAGTAGTAGATAAGAGAACTGAATTAGATGCTATTGAAGCAAATACAATTGAAGACTTTATGGTTAAGTGTAATGTTGCATTATCTAATACAGGTTATATTAATGCATGCTTAGGAGCACGTGAATGGGAAAACAAAGAAGGTTATGTAAATAATGATTTGTTTTTACCTAAAAGAACTAGACAGGGTGCTCCATTAGAAGCATTAGATACTGAAGGATCAAACCTATTAACATTTGATAAAACGGATAAAAATCATTTTAGAGCAATAGTTAAAAGTGTTGCTCCTACAACCACCAGCTTTGAACCAGCTGCTGGATCAGGAGATGACTTTGATCTATAATATTTATTAAAAGATTGGGGTTAGTATAGTGCTAGCCCCAATTCTTTTTAATATTTTAGCATCATGTTTAATACTAAAAACTTTGTACTAGAAGGATCAGATGTACCAAGTACGTGGGTTTTCCAATACTATTTAGAATTATCAGAGAGATTAACTGGACAAGATGTAAAAATTGTATCAGTCTTTAATCCTAATGAAAAAACACCAAGTTTTTGCATATATGTAGATAAAAATATAATGCAATATAAGTTTAAAGATTTTTCAACTGGTAAAAGTGGCAACAAAATTGACTTAGTTAAATTAATGTTTAACTTAGAATTTTCTGCAGCTATGAGAAAAATAGTACAAGATTACAACGCACATGTAAAATCATCTGAATATATTGAACAAAAATTTCAACCTCAAAGTAAATGGGAAGTTGATTTTATTAAAATAAGACAGTGGAATGTAAGAGACACTGAATATTGGTTACCTTATAGAATAGGAATGAATATGCTTAATACTTATAATGTTAAACCAGTGGAGTATTATAATTTAATAAAAGAGGAAAATGGTGAAATTAAAAAACTAAAAATAACTAGTAATAATTGTTATGGTTACTTTGATAAGAACGGTGAAATATATAAAATATATCAACCACTTAGTAAGTCTCATAAGTTTCTTAAAGTAAAACCCTATCTTCAGGGTTTTGATCAATTAGAATTTAATCAACCTTATTTAGTTATTTGTTCCTCTCTTAAAGATGCAATGTGTATTAAAGGTATAGGTTATAATATAGAAGTTATAGCTCCTGATAGTGAAAATACAATGATTAAACCTCATATAATTACACATCTTAAGAAGAAGTATAAAAAAGTAATAACTCTTTTTGATAATGATGAAGCGGGTAATAATGCTATTAAAAGATATGCAGAAACATATAAAATCAATGGTTTTGTACCAATTATATGCAAAGACATATCAGATGCAATGGCAAAACATGGCTTAGATGATGTTCACGCTATGCTAAAACCATTATTAAAAAAGACATTAAAACAATAAATATGAAATGGTTTATACCGGGCTCAGTGCCCAGCAGTAAAAATGGAAGAAGATGGACAGGTAAATACTTTATAGCTAGTAAAGCTGTAATGAATTATAGAAAAATAGCTAAAGATTATTATGCAAAATATGCAGAGGAGTTTAAAGCTGAGCTAGCTAAACATTCATTACCAGCAAAGATATCTTTTACATTTATTAGAGGAAGCCGTCATAAGTTTGATTATATTAATCCTGCACAAACAGTACAAGATGATATGGTCAAAGCAGGATGGATTGAAGATGATAATTGTGAATTTATTTTACCAGTCTTTGTTCAGTATAGTTATGATAAAGAAAATCCAGGTGTTTATATTGAAATACTAAAAAATGACAAAAAAGAAAATAATAACAATTGATGAATTTTTCAGACTAAAAGAAATGCTGCAAGGCTTACCTGAAGATAAAGATATAGCTTTCCAAATATATTCTTCTCAATATGAAGATAGAGAGATGCTTGATCAACTTATGTCTAAAGCATTACTATTTGAAGATAGAAAGAATTTTGTTGATGCTATTAGATTTAAGTTTAAAATAAGAACAGCAGATACCCTTTATACCTTTATAGATGTAGAGGAAATGAATTTAGTCTACAAACATATATTAAATAAAATAACAGGAGATGATAAATATCCAAGACCAGGTAGCTAGAACTACCAAAACATTAATTTTTACAGAGCCCTTTTATGGGCTCTTTTTGATTGGTATCAATAAAATCTACAGTGAGCAAATTCCTACAGCAGGAGTAAGCAAGCGTGGTATTGGTATGCAATTGACTATAAACCCTGAGTTCTATATGAACTTAAGTGAAGATCATAGATATGGGTTAATAAAACATGAACTATTGCATATAGCATTTGGGCATTTATTATTAAGAGATTTATATTCAGATCATAAGTTATTTAATATAGCTGCTG
>Ga0307986_10002038_pt1 | contig 14533 bp, 12 predicted proteins | sample EllFjometageno82_FD_203170 | JGI IMG/M metagenome (GOLD analysis project Ga0307986, IMG submission 203170) | Marine microbial communities from Ellis Fjord, Antarctic Ocean - #82 | ecosystem: Environmental > Aquatic > Marine > Unclassified | place: Southern Ocean | collected 2014-10-09
CTTTAGATCCAATTTATGCAAAAAAACTTGGTGTAGATACTGAAGAATTATTAATTTCACAACCAGATACTGGTGAGCAAGCTTTAGAAATAGCTGATACATTAATTAAATCAGGATCTATTTCTGTAATAGTTGTTGATTCAGTTGCAGCATTAACTCCTAGAGCAGAAATTGAAGGAGAAATGGGAGACCATCACGTGGGACTTCAGTCAAGATTAATGAGTCAGGCTTTAAGAAAGTTAACAGGCTCAATCTCAAGTACAAACACTATGATGATTTTTATTAACCAAATTAGAATGAAAATTGGAGTTATGTTTGGAAGTCCAGAGACTACTTCAGGTGGAAATGCACTTAAATTTTACTCATCTGTTAGAATGGATATCAGAAGAATTGGTGCCATTAAGAATGGTGATGAGATTATTGGCAACTCTACAAGAGTTAAAGTTGTTAAAAATAAAGTAGCACCACCATTCAAAGTTGTTGAATTTGACTTAATGTATGGAAAAGGAATTAGCAAAGTAGGAGAGTTAGTTGACCTTGGAGCAAAAGCTGAAATTGTTGAAAAAGCTGGAGCTTGGTACGCATACAAAGGTGAGAAGATTGGTCAAGGAAGAGAAAATGCTAAAACTTACTTAGAGCAAAACCCAAAAATTGCTGCAGAAATAGAAATGGCAATAAGGGAAAAAGCTGGGGTAATAGCTAAAAAGATTGAGGGAAATCCACTTGATCCAGAAAAAGCTGCAAAAGACCAAATAGAAGATCCTAAGGTGGAAAATAAAGAAGAAGGAATACCACCCAAAAAGAATTAGTTAAAGTCATCTTTAATTATTAAAAGGCGCTTAATTTAAGCGCCTTTTCCCCACTACTGTTGCCTAGACATCAAATAAAAAAGCTGTATTTTAAAGTATGGCTGACAAAACACTAAATGAAATTAGAAAAACATTCTTAAATTATTTTGAAAAGAATGGTCATAAAATAATTGAATCTAGTAATCTTGTTCCAAATAACGATCCAACACTAATGTTTGCTAATTCAGGCATGGTGCAATTTAAAAATGTATTTACTGGTTTAGAAAAAAAAGACTATGTAAGAGCAACCACATCACAAAAATGTGTTCGTGCTGGTGGAAAACATAATGATTTAGAAAATGTAGGATATACGCCAAGACACCACACCTTTTTCGAAATGCTAGGAAATTTTTCTTTTGGGGACTACTTTAAAGAGCAGGCAATTACTTATGCATGGAATTTAATTACTAAAGATTTTGGAATAGATAAAAAACGCATTTATGTAACAGTTTTTCATGAAGATGAGGAAGCTTTTAATTTTTGGAAGAAAATAGCGGGGTTAAGTGATGATAGAATTATAAGAATAGCAACTTCAGATAATTTTTGGTCCATGGGCGAAACTGGTCCATGCGGTCCTTGTTCTGAAATTTTTTATGACCATGGTGAACATCTAGATGGTGGACTTCCAGGTACAAAAAATGAGGATGGAAATAGATTTATAGAGATATGGAATCTTGTTTTTATGCAGTACGAACAAATTTCAAAAGATAAAAGAATTGATCTACCAAAACCATCTGTAGATACTGGCATGGGTCTTGAGAGAGTGGCTGCACTGTTACAAGGAACTCATGATAACTACGAGACTGATCATTTTAAAAGATTAATTCAATCCACATCTGAAATATTGAATGTAAAAGTAAATCAATCTAATAATTCAAGTTTTAGAGTTATAGTAGACCATTTACGTGCAAGCTCATTTTTACTTGCAGAAGGAGTTTTACCTTCAAACGAAGGTAGAGGATATGTGCTTAGAAGAATTATGAGGCGAGGGATGAGACATTCACACTTATTGGGTTCTGTGAAGCCAATTTTTTATGATATTTTTAAAACACTATTAGAGGAAATGTCCAGCAATTATCCTGAGCTTGAAAGAGCACAATCATTAATAAAAGAAACCTTAAAAGCAGAAGAAGAAAAATTTTTAGTTTTACTAGATAGGGGAATAAAGATTTTAAATGAAGAAATTAATAAAGTAGAAAAAATTTTACCAGGTGATGTTGCTTTTAAACTTTATGATACTTATGGCTTTCCATTGGACCTAACAGAAGATATTTTGAAGAATAAAAAATTAAAAGTTGATAGCAAAAATTTTTATTTATTAATGAAAGAAAGCAAAGATCTAGCCAAAAAAAATTGGAAGGGTTCTGGAGATAGTTCTGTAGATAAAATGTGGTTTGATATTAAAGATCGTGTGGGAGCAACAGATTTTTTAGGGTATGCCTCAAGTAAAGCAGAAGGAGTAATTAATTTAATTCTTAAAGAAAATAAAGAAGTACAAAGTTTAGAAGAAAATGATGAAGGAATTATAATTACTAATCAAACTCCTTTTTATGGAGAATCTGGAGGACAAGTAGCTGATACAGGAATTATCATAGCTGATAATTTTCAGTTTCAGGTAATAGATGTTCAGAAAAAACTGGGTGATTTATTTTTGCATTATGGAAAAGTAAAAATGGGATCAGTTAAACTCAATGATAGTGTTGAATTAAAAATAGATATTGAAAGAAGAAACAATATCAAAGCATATCATTCAGCAACTCATCTATTACACGAATCGTTAAGAAGAGTTCTGGGAGACCACGTTATGCAAAAAGGATCGTTGGTAGAACCTCATCGTTTAAGATTTGATTTTAGTCATATGAAGATAATTTCGGAAGAAGAAATAAGAAAAATTGAGGATAATGTTAATTTAATAGTTGAGAAAAAATCTGAGGTTAAAACAAGAATAATGACACCAAAAGAAGCAGTTAATAATGGTGCTTTAGCTTTGTTCGGAGAAAAATATGGTGATGAAGTTAGAGTTTTATCTATGGGTAATGAAAATGATAATTATTTTTCTACGGAACTGTGTGGAGGCACACATGTTAAAAATACATCTGATATAGGAAAATTTAAAATTATAAATCAGTCATCAATAGCATCGGGTGTAAGAAGAATTGAAGCTTTAAGAGAAAAACAGTTAGAAGAATTTTTAAAAAATAAAGAAAAACTTACCGACCTATCAATTAAAAAAACTCAAAAAATTATTAATGATCTTTCGGCAAAAATTATTAATTATGGAGCTAAGCCTAACCTTGACAATAAAGTGCCAGAAGACTTGTTAAAAGATTTAAAAAAACAACATGATCAACTTTTAGTTGGATCAATTTTAAAAAATAAAAGTAAAAATATAATTAAAGATGAAATAATTAATGGTATTAAAGTTAGATATCAAAAAATTTTAGACTTACCATTTAAAGATCTCCGTAAATTAATCGACAATGGAAAAAAAGATATTGGAGAAGGTATAATAGTTATTTACGCAATTAATGAAAATAAAGTTGGCTTAGGTGTTGGTGTTACTAAGAATTTAGAGAATAAATTTGATGCAGTAAAACTTGTAAGAGCTGGCTCAGAAACTATTGGTGGCAAAGGAGGAGGTGGAAGAAATGACTTTGCTCAAGCAGGTGGAACTTTACCAGATAAAATTGAAGATTCTTTTGAAAGCATAAAAACAATAATTAATTAAGCTTTTTCTTCAGCTGACCATCTAGATTGTCTAAAAATTGATTTGTAGTCAAATATTTACTAGAAGGACCAATTAGAATTGCCAAATCTTTTGTCATTGAACCATTTTCAACACAATCAATACAAACTTTTTCTAGTGTAGTCGAAAAATTAATTAATTCTTTATTTTGGTCTAATTTTCCTCTGTGGGCAAGACCTCTTGTCCAGGCAAATATTGATGCTATCGGATTGGTTGATGTTTCTTTACCTTGTTCGTGCATTCTATAGTGCCTAGTGACTGTGCCATGTGCAGCTTCTGCTTCCATAGTTATACCATCTGGTGCAAGTAATACACTTGTCATTAATCCTAACGAACCGTAGCCCTGAGCAACAGTATCAGATTGAACATCACCGTCATAGTTTTTACAAGCCCAAATGTATTTACCACTCCATTTCATGGCACAAGCAACCATGTCGTCAATTAATCTATGTTCATATGTAATATTTAATTTTTCAAATTCTGATTTAAATTCTTTATCGAAAATTTCTTGAAAAATGTCTTTAAATCTCCCATCATAAATTTTTAGAATTGTGTTTTTGGTAGAAAGATAAACGGGCCATTTTTTAATTATACCATAGTTAAAACAAGACCTCGCGAAATCCTCAATCGACTTATCTAAATTGTACATTGATAAAGCTATTCCTGGTCCTGGGAAATTAAAAACCTCATGTTTGATTTCTTTACTGCCATCTTCTGCAGTCCACTTTACTTCCATTTTTCCTTTTCCAGGGACCTTAAAATCTGTTGCTCTATATTGATCACCGAAAGCATGTCTGCCTATAATTAATGGATCTGTCCAAGAAGGTACAAGCTTAGGAATATTCTTACAAATTATTGGTTCTCTAAATACAGTTCCACCAATAATATTTCGAATAGTTCCATTTGGTGATCTCCACATTTTTTTTAATTTAAATTCTTGAACTCTTGTCTCATCAGGTGTGATTGTTGCACATTTAATTCCGACATTATATTTTTTAATAGCATTAGCTGAATCTACAGTAACTTGATCACTGCTAGCATCTCGACTTTTCATGCCAAGATCGTAGTATTCAATATTTAAATCTAGATAGGGCAAAATTAGTTTATTTTTAATAAAATCCCAAATGACTCTCGTCATTTCATCGCCATCAAGTTCAACAATTGGATTTTTAACCGTTATTTTAGCCATATTTGAATAATATATATTAGTAATTGTAATTTAGTGTTTTATATACATATTAATAAAAAATTATCAAATATAAGCTTATGTTAAAGAAGATTTTTCCAAAGATTCATTCAGAAGGTTATAAGTTTTTAGCAATTGCTATTTTTATAACTATTTTTTTAAATTTTTTAAGCACTTTTTTAGGTCTAATAGGATTAGTTTTATCTATATGGGTTTACTATTTTTTTAGGGATCCAGAAAGAATTTCTATAAATGATGATGATTACTTAACAAGTCCAGCTGATGGGGAGGTGCTAATGGTTCACGAGGTAGATGGGCCAAAAGAATTAAATTTAGAAAATAAAAAGTATACAAAGATAAGTATTTTTATGAATGTTTTCGACTGTCATGTCAACAGAACTCCTTGTGAAGGAAAAATCACAGAAATAATTTACAAACCAGGAAAATTTTTAAACGCATCTCTAGATAAAGCAAGTGAAGACAATGAAAGAAATTATTATAAGATTGTTAATAATGCAGGAGAAGATGTTATCGTTGTTCAAATTGCAGGCTTAATAGCAAGAAGAATTGTGTGTGAATCATCTAAAGATCAAGAGATAAAACAGGGAGATAGAATTGGAATGATTAGATTTGGAAGTAGAGCTGATATTTATTTTGAAAATTATAAAACGTTGGTAAAAGTAGGACAAAAGACAATTGCTGGTGAAACACTCTTAGCTAAAAGGTAGCTTATGGAACAACCTAAAAATAATTTTAAAATAGTTTCTGATAAAAAAGCGAGAATGATTCTTCCCAATGCAATTACGTTAATTGGAGTTTGCATTGGTTTAACTTCTATTAAATTTGCTTTAGATGGAAAATTTGCACTTTCCGTAGTTGCAATATTATTTGCGGGTTTGATGGATGCATTAGATGGTCGTATAGCAAGATTAATTAAAGGAACATCTAAAATGGGTAAAGAACTCGACTCTTTAGGAGACGTAATTAGTTTTGGTGTTGCACCTGCGTTTATAATGTATTTTTGGAATTTACAATACTTAGATAAATTGGGTTGGTTTGTTTGTTTAATGTACGTAGTTTGTGTTGCTTTAAGACTTGCAAGATTTAATGTCAATTCTGAAGAAGAACCATCTTGGAAAGATAATTTTTTTGAAGGTGTGCCAGCACCAGCAGGGGGAATTATTGTTTTAATGCCTTTAGTATTAAGCTTTAGTGGATTAGGAGAAATTTTTTTTAAGATTAATTATGATTTAGTGGTACCAACATTCTTTATTGTGGTTTCAGTACTATTGATAAGTACGGCTCCAACATATTCATTTAAAAAAATAGTCATACCAAGAGCTATGACAAAATTCTTATTATTTGGAATAGTTTTATTTTTTGGAGCCTTATTGGTCTATACATTTAAAATTTTAGCAATTAGCATATTTTTATACTTATGCTTAATTCCGGTAAGCTATTTTCATTATAAAAAGATAAAAAAAGAAAAGAATATTAATACCGACATAAGTGAAAGTGATGATATAGAAGATATTTTATAAATGAAAAAAAATGTAATTGTTTCATTGGCTGACTCTAATTATTTTGAATTATTAAATGAATTAGTCGATTCTATTAAAAGTTTTGAAAAAAGCAAAGATACAGCAATCTGTATTTTAGATGCTGGGCTAACAAGCGAACAAAAAATGATATTATCAAAAAAAGTTGATGAAATTAAATCAGCTGAATGGGATATCGAAGTTCAAGCAATTAAGGTTAAAGGAAAAGAATGGTTAAAAAGCCAGGTATCAAGAGCCTTTTTACCAAAATATTTTCCCAATTATGAAAAATATTTATGGATAGATTGCGATGCTTGGGTCAACGACTGGAGCTCCGTTGAACTATATTTTAAAGCTTGTGAAAATGGTAAATTAGGAATTACACAAACTTTAGGACCTGGCTATAAAATTATGTCCAAAGTTAATTGGCTATTCGGAAAAATAGCAATAATAAAATCTCAAAACTTTAAACATGCAGTTAAATCTAAGATAGGATTATCTAAAGCAAGAAAATTGGCTTTTGCTCCACACATTAATATTGGTGTTTTTTCGTTAGAGAAAAATTCAGTAGGATGGGTATCATGGCAAAAAAATCTTGAACAAACATTAAAATCAGGAAATATTTTTGGATCTGAGGGATTGGCTATTAATATGTCTGTATATATAGATGAGATAGAAACTGAATTTTTACCACTAAATTGTAATTGGATTGCCAGTAATTTATTACCTAAATTTGATGAAATACAAAATACATTTGTTGAACCCTACTTACCAAATTATAAAATAGGAATTATGCATTTAGCAGCAGGAATTTGGGATGGTAATATGGATATGAGATTGGATAAAGATGTTAAAATTAAGATTAAGTCTATTCAAAAAAATTTATTAACTAAAAGTTTAAGATTTGGTCTATAATTGAAAAAAAATAAAATCTCAAAAAATTGGATCAATAAACAAAAAAGAGATATTTATGTAAGACAATCCCAAGTTGATGGTTACAGAGCAAGGTCAGCTTACAAATTAATAGAAATTGATGAAAAATTTAAGATATTAAAAAATGGAATATGTGTAATTGATTTAGGTGCATCACCAGGTAGTTGGTCTCAATATATTTCAAGAACAGTAAAGAGCGGAAGGTTAGTTTCGATTGATATAAAAGGTATGGAAGAAATTGACAATACAATTCAAATTAAAGGTGATTTTACAGAAGTAGATTTTCAGGAAAAAATTAAAGGGTTTTTTAAATCAAAAGTTGATGTTGTCGTGTCTGACATGGCTGTAAACACAACAGGCATAAAAGATATTGATGCAATTTATACAGGTGAGTTGGCAATGGAAGCAATGAATTTCTCTAAGGAAATGCTAATTAAAGAGGGACGCTTTGTCTCTAAAATTTTCTTAGGCTCATCATTTAATGAAATAGTTGCCTTAGGAAAAAAAATATTTAAAGAAGTGAAGGTATTTAAGCCCAAAGCTAGCAGAAAAGAATCTAAAGAAAGTTTTATTATTTGTAAAATATTAAGATAGAGACTTTAATTTTAAAAGGAATCATATATAAATTATCATGGATCCTATAAAAGAAGCACTCACCTTTGACGACGTAACAATGGCACCAAAATACTCGGAAATATTACCTTCCGAAGTAGATACAAGCATAAAATTATCAGCTAATTTAACACTAAAAATTCCCTTATTATCTTCTGCAATGGACACTGTAACTGAGAGTAAAATGGCTATAGCTATAGCCAAGGCTGGAGGTATAGGCGTTATACATAGAAATATAGATATTAAAAAACAAATAAGAGAAATTAAAAAAGTAAAAAAATTAAAATTATTAGTAGGGGCAGCAGTTGGAGCTGGTCCTTTAGAACTTAAAAGAGCAGAGGCAATTTTAAAAGAAAAAGTAGATTTAATTGTGGTGGATACAGCACATGGTCACAGTAAAAAAGTTGCAGAAATCATAAAAGCAATAAAAAAAATAAAAACAAATAAAACAACTTTATGTGCGGGTAATATAGCAACCGCCGAAGCAGCTAAATTTTTGATTAAACTTGGTGTGGACATGATTAAAGTAGGAATTGGGCCTGGATCAATTTGTACAACTAGATTAGTTGCGGGAATCGGTGTCCCCCAATTAAGTGCAATTCTAGAAGTTAAAAAAGGTGTTAAAAATAATAAAACAAAAATAATTTCTGATGGTGGAATAAAGTACTCGGGTGACCTTGCAAAAGCACTATCAGCTGGAGCTGATGCTGTAATGATAGGATCTTTGTTTGCGGGAACAATGGAAGCACCAGGAAAATTGGTAAAAAAAAATGGAAAGTTATATAAAAATTTTAGGGGTATGGGTTCAGTTGGGGCAATGAATAAAGGATCAGCTGATAGATATTTTCAAAAAAAACAAAAAGATGTATCAAAATATGTTCCAGAAGGAGTAGAAGGATTTGTAAAATTTAAAGGAGATGTAGGAAGTATAATTTATAAATTGGTAGGTGGTTTAAAATCATCAATGGGATACTTAGGCGCAAAAAAAATTTTTAATCTGAAAAATAAACCAAATTTTGTAAAAATAACAAAAGCTGGTTTTTATGAAAGTATGGTTCATAATGTGGATGAAATTAAGGAAGATAGTAAATACTAATGATAAAAAAAATTAAATTAACACTAATTATTTTTTTATTCTTAAATTTTTCAACTTCATTATTTTCTGAAAATAATTTTTTTGAAGAAGGTAAAAAAAAATATAATGAAAAAAAATATGATGATTCTAAACTGTTATTTCAAAGAAGTTTAGTTTTTAACCCTAAAGACACAAATTCATATTTATATCTAGCAAAAATCTATAATTTTGAAGAAAATAAAAAAGAAGAAGAAAAAAACATTAATACAGTGCTTTTGCTGGATCCAAAAAATGAAGAAGGCATATATATGTTAATGGAGATAGAACTTAAAAAGTCAAACTATTCAAGAGTTAAAGAATTATCAGAGAACTTTTCTAATGTTTGTAAAAACTTATGTAAAAAAAATGATTTAATTCTGGAAACATTAAAAAATCTGGAACCAAAAAATGAGTCTTAGTAATAAAATAGGTAAAATATTAATAATTGATTTTGGATCTCAATTTACACAACTAATAGCTAGAAGAATTAGAGAATTGGGAGTTTTTTCAGAAATAACTAGTCACAAAAAATTCAGCATTAAAAATATATTAAATGAAAATATAAGGGGAATAGTCCTTTCTGGAGGACCATTAAATGTCTATCAAAAAGACAAGTTTAACTTTGACAAAAAAATTTTACAATTAGGAATACCTATTCTCGGTATATGTTTTGGTCATCAAATTTTATCAAAAGAACTAGGAGGAAAAGTCAAAAAATCTAACTACAGGGAGTTTGGTTTAGCTGTAATAAGCAAAGTTTCAAACAGTCTTCTAACAAAAAATTTTTTTGATAAAAAAAATAAAAATAATGTCTGGATGAGTCATGCAGATCAAGTTTCCAAAATGCCAAAAAATTTTAAAATAGTTGCATCTAGTAAAAATTCAAAATTAACTATAATTGAAAATTTTAGAGATAAATTTTATGGAGTACAATTTCATCCAGAAGTAACACACACAAATAAAGGTAAAATTTTACTACGCAACTTTTTATTTACGATATGCAAAATTAAAAGAAATTGGTCTTCCAAAGACCAGAAAATAAAACTTATTAACGAAATAAAAAAACAGGTAGGAAATAACAAAGTGTTATGTGGTTTATCTGGAGGTGTAGATAGTAGTGTTGTTGCCCAATTGCTTAGTAAAGCAATTGGTAAAAATTTGACTTGTATATTTGTTAATAATGGTCTTTTAAGAAAAAATGAAGAATTACAAGTTATTAACACTTTTAAGAAAAAATTAAAAATTAACTTAATATATGTTGATGCTAAAAAGGAATTTATTAAAAAATTAACTAATGTTTCTGACCCAGAAAAAAAGCGAAAAATAATTGGAAATCTATTTATTAAAATATTTGAAAGATACGCAAAAAAAATTAAAAATGTAAAATTTTTAGCTCAAGGAACACTTTATCCCGATTTGATAGAAAGTAAATCTGTTACCGGCAGTCAAACATCTAAAATAAAATCACACCATAATGTTGGTGGACTTCCCAGGAAAATGAAGCTTAAACTTGTAGAACCTCTTAAGTTCTTATTTAAAGATGAAGTTAGGAAATTGGGTTTAGAATTAAATTTATCAAAAGATATAATTTCACGTCATCCCTTCCCGGGTCCTGGTTTGGCTATTAGAATTCCAGGAATCATAACAAATAAAAAAATTGAAATTTTAAAAGAAGCAGATTACTATTTTATAAATGAATTGAGAAAAAAAAATTTATATCACAAAATTTGGCAAGCATATGCAGCTCTGCTACCCGTAAAAACAGTTGGTGTTATGGGTGATAATAGAACCTATGAACACATCTGTCTATTAAGAGCAATTACCTCTGAAGACGGCATGACAGCAGATTTTTACAATTTTGATAAAAATTTTATGCAAACAATATCTAATAAAATTATTAATAATATTAGAGGGATTAATAGAGTTGTTTATGATATTACATCGAAACCACCAAGTACTATCGAATTAGAATAAATGAATAAGTTTCAAAATTTATTAAAAAAAAAAAATAAATCTAAAATTGTTTGCCTTACTGCATATTCTAAAAATATAGCAACAATTCTTGATAATCATTGTGATATTATTCTCGTTGGTGATTCTTTAGGTTCTGTCCTTTACAATTTTAAATCAACTAGAAATGTTTCTTTAGATATGATGATTGAACACTCAAAAAGTGTAAAAATGGGAATTAAAAAAAGTCTTATGATTGTAGATATGCCACATAATACTTATAGAAATATATCAGAAGCTTTAAAGAATGCAAAAAAGATTATTTCAAAAACAAAATGTGATGCTGTTAAATTAGAGGGTGGTAATAAAGTTATTAATATAATTAGGCATTTAATAAAAAATAAAATTCCAGTACAAGGTCACCTTGGTCTTTTACCTCAATCACAAAAAGGTAAATTTAAGGTTAAAGGAAAAAAAATTCCTGAAAGAAATAAAATTTTAAAAGATGCAAAGCTTTTAGAGAAAGCTGGGGTATTTTCAATTGTCTTAGAATGCATAGAAAGCTCATTGGCAAAAACAATAACACAAGAACTTAAGATACCAACTATTGGTATTGGAGCATCTTCATACTGTGATGGTCAAGTATTAGTTACAGATGATTTGATTGGATTGAATCCAATTAAAGTGAGATTTGTTAAGAAATATACCAATATTACAAAACACATAAATTCTGCTATAATAAAATTTAAAAATGAAGTCAAAAGTAATAAATTTCCAAAAAAAAAACATAGTTACTAATATATGAATTTTACAAAAGAGGAATACAAAGCAAGATTAAAAAAAGTTCAAAACTTAATGCAAGAGAAGGATATTGAACTGCTTATCTCTCACGATACTGCTAATATGAATTATTTAACTGGTTACGATGCCTGGTCATTTTACTATGCTCAAGCAGTAATAGTTCATGTAAATGCTGAAGAACCATTATGTTGGGTAAGAAAACAAGATTCAGGTGGAGCTTATTTAAAAACCTATTTAAAAAAAGAAAATATAATTGCCTATGATGAAAAATATATTCATACATGGCCACTACACCCTTATGATAACCTTGTAGATATTATTAAAGACAGAAAATGGGATAAGCTTACAATAGGCTTAGAAATGGATAGTCATTATTTTACAGCCTATTGTTATGAAAAGATAAAACAAGGGCTACCTAATGCTAAACTAAAAGATTCTGAAAGACTGGCTAATTGGGCAAGAGTAGTAAAGTCTAATGCTGAAATTGAACTTATGAAATCAGCAGCAATAATTTCCCAAAAGGGAATGCGAACAGCAATTGATGTTATAAATCCTGGTGTTAGACAGTGTGATGCAGTGGGTGAAATTCAAAAAGCATTATTTTATGGAACACCAGAATTTGGAGGAGAGTACTCAAGTATCGCAACATTACTTCCAACAGGAAGGGGAACTTCAGCTTCACATTTAACAGCAACACAAGATAAGTTTGTTGAGGGTGAAGCTACAATTATTGAGCTTTCAGGTGTTTATCAACGATATCACGTTCCAATGGCAAGGACTGTACTATTAGGAAAGCCTGATCAAAAGAAAATTGACACTATGAACAGAACAAATGAAGCTTTACAAGCTGGAATAGATGCTGCAAAACCAGGAAAAACTGCAGATGACGTTGCGCAAGCTTTTTGGAAAATATTAGATAAGTATGGAATAGAAAAGACTTCCAGAACGGGATATTCAATAGGAATTGGCTATCCACCAGATTGGGGTGAACATACTTTAAATATATCAAAAGGAGATATGACAATTTTAGAACCAAATGTAACTTTTCATATGATTGCTGTAATGCAGTTTGGAGAATGGGGAGTTGAAGCATCAGAAGCAATACGAATAACCGACAAAGGGTGCGAGTTATTCTGTGATTTTCCAAAAGATCTACATATTAAATAGTTGTAATAAAAAAACTTGATAAAAAACTCAACAAATGTTTTAAATCCTCTGGAATAAATATGGCAAAAAATAATGAATTCGTAAAATTTGATAATGTAGACAAGAGCTATGATGGAAAAATCTTAGTTGTTAAAGGCTTGCAGTTAGATATTGCTGAAGGAGAATTTGTAACAATGTTGGGACCTTCTGGTTCTGGAAAAACAACATGTTTAATGATGTTGGCTGGATTTGAAACACCAACACATGGAGAAATTTATTTAGATGGTAATGCAATTTCAAATATTCCACCTCACAAAAGAGGAATTGGAATGGTTTTTCAAAACTATGCTTTGTTTCCCCATATGACAGTTTATGAAAATTTAGCGTTTCCATTAAGAGTAAGAAAAATTCCAAAAGATGAGGCAGATAAGAAAATTGATAAAGCTTTATCAATGGTTTCTCTTCATGGTTTCGAAGCAAGAATGCCAATGCAACTATCGGGAGGACAACAACAAAGGGTAGCTGTTGCAAGATCGTTAGTTTTTGATCCACAAGTTGTATTGATGGATGAGCCACTTGGTGCTTTAGATAAAAATTTAAGAGAAAGTATGCAGTACGAGATTAAGCATATTCATGAAAGCATAGGTGTAACAGTAGTTTATGTAACTCACGATCAGACAGAAGCACTAACAATGTCAAGTCGTATTGCGGTATTCAATGATGGTAAAGTTCAACAACTTTCTAGCCCTGATGAATTATACGAAAAACCTGTTAATTCGTTTGTAGCAGAATTTATAGGAGAAAATAATACATTTAGTGGAACAGTTAGTGATATTTCAGGTGATACTTGTAAAGTTAAATTAAATAGTGGAAATGAAATTTTAGCAAATCCGATTTCTGTTAAAGCTAAAGGTGATAAAACAACTGTTTCATTAAGACCTGAACGAGCTTTGATTAATCCAAAAGATCAAATGGATAATAATCATAAAGGAAAGATTAAAGAAGTCATTTATCATGGTGACCATACAAGAGTTAGAATAGATTTATTAGGAAATGATCAGTTCATTCTAAAAATTCCCAATAGCAGATCTAATTTAGATATTAAATTAGGCAATGATATTAAAGTTGGATGGAATACAAAAGACAGTAGAGCTTTAGATCCAAAGTAATCAATAAAAATTTACTCAAAAATTAAGGGCAAATTAGCCATAATTGGCTGTTGACACATCGGACCGATATTGTTTTACTTTCACTTTATAAAAATACGTTAACGTTAAATAGGAGATAAAATGAAAAAATTAAGTAAATTATTACTTGCTCTATCTTTTGTACTTTCTATCACAACTTCAGCATTCGCAGTTACTGTTGCGTCTTGGGGTGGTGCTTACACTGAAAGTCAAAAATTAGGGTATGGTGATCCTACTGCTAAGAAACTAGGAATACCTGTTAATTGGGTAGATTACACTGGTGGATTATCAGAGATCAAAGCACAAAAAGAAGCTGGCGCAATTACGTGGGATATTATCGACGTATATGCAAAAGATACTATCATTGGATGTGATGAAGGAATATTTGTTGAATTCGATTTTGACAAAGACTTCGCTCCAGCTCCAGATGGAACTAAAGCTTCAGATGACTTCTTTACTAGCATGCCTTCTA
>Ga0307986_10002039_pt1 | contig 14530 bp, 12 predicted proteins | sample EllFjometageno82_FD_203170 | JGI IMG/M metagenome (GOLD analysis project Ga0307986, IMG submission 203170) | Marine microbial communities from Ellis Fjord, Antarctic Ocean - #82 | ecosystem: Environmental > Aquatic > Marine > Unclassified | place: Southern Ocean | collected 2014-10-09
AAAAAAAAAAGAAATCATCAAAGTCACCAATGAATATGACTTTATATCCAGTATCCAATTAAAAAAAAAATATCCAAATACTTTAAAAATATTAATATCTGAAATTATACCAGTAGCTACTGAAATTTATGGTAAAAAAAAATATTACCTAACAAGAGAAGGTAAAAAAATCAATTATACTGAACTAGATATTTTCAAAAAACTACCCTCAATTTTTGGCAATCATAAAAACTTTAGTTCTTTTTATAATAAATTAGAAATAAATAATTTTGATATTTATAAAATAAAAGCCTTTTATTATTTTGATACGGGTAGATGGGATATTGTACTTAGAGATGAAAGAACTATTAAACTGCCAGAAACCAATTATGAAAATATTTTGAAAGAAACAGAGTCTATTTTAAGTGATTCAAGTTTTTATAAATATAAAATCTTTGATTATAGAATTAAAGATCAATTAATTTTACGATAATATGAAGTTAAATGAGCCCTATTTAATAATTAGTCTTAATGATAATCAAATTATTTTTTTTATTATCTCGTATAATAAAAATAAAGATCATAAATTAATTAAAAGCATTACCGTAGACTCAAAAGGTATTCAGAATGGTAAAATAGTTGATGTTGAAATTGTCTCACGGTTAATTAAAAAAAATATAAACTTTATTGAAGATGAATTAGATCATTACTTTTCCACAGCATCGGTGATTATCAATCCTAATAATATTAACTGTCTTAATGTTAGTGGTTACAAAAAATTAAATGGATCACAGGTTTCTAAAGAAGATGTAACATATATATTAAACGACATTAAAAAATCAATCTTATCAAATGAAGAACAGGATTCTTTAGTTCATCTTTTTAATTATAGCTTTTCTTTAGATAGCGATAACTTAGAAAATTTACCTATCGGTTTATTTGGAGAATTTTACAATCAAAATATGACATTTTTTTTAGTAAACAAAAATATTCTCAAGAATATCAAATTAATATTCAACAATTGTGGAATAAATATAGATAGAACAATACTCAAGCCTTTTGTTGAAGGTATTAGCTTTCAACTAACTAATAAAACCAATACAAATTTTGCAACTATTAGTTTGGAGTATAAAAATATAAATATTTCATTATTTAAAAACAGATCTTACGCTTTCACGCAAGACTTTGATTTTGGTATTGATCTAATTGTCAAAGATATTTCAAAACTTTGTTCATTAAAAATCAACGAAGTTGATTTTCTTCTAAAAGAAATTGATTTAAAAATACTTCTTGAAAATGATGAAGATTCTTACTTAGATAAAGTTTTTTTCTCTACTTCTCCTTATAGAAAAATTAAACATCGACTAATTTTAGAGATAATTGTCGCACGTTTAGATGAGTTAATTGAAATATGTTATGATAAAAATTCAAATTTAAATTATCTTAGAAAAAGTAACGATACTATTTACATAATTGTAGATAATTTTGAATATTATAAAAATATTCAGTTTGCTTTACAAAAAAATAAATTAATTGATTCAATGTTTGTATTTGGTAAAAATATTGAAGATAATTCATTATTTATTCTTAATGGTGCCGCTGAACTTGTTAGCAAAGGATGGGATAAAGAAGCAATACCATCTGCTCAGTTAAAAAAATCAATAATTTCCGCCTTTTTTTCAAGATTATTTAATTAGATTAATTGTATTTTTCTGAAACATTAGTTGTTTTAGCTTAAATTAATTTGTTTTGTATAAGTACTGCATGCTTGATCCCTTTCAAAAAACAATTCTAAAAGAAGTAAGTTTCAAAGGAATTGGTCTACATAGTGGATTAAAAACTGAAGTTAAAATTATCCCAGCAGTTGAAAATTATGGAATAGTTTTTAAAAGAACAGATCTTAATTCAAACAACATGATAGTGGCTAATTTCAAGTACGTAAGTTCCGCTAAACTTTGCACAACCCTTCAAAACAAATTTAATATTTCTGTCTCAACAGTGGAGCACTTATTAGCAGCACTTTATATTACAGGGATAGATAATGCTTTGATAGAAGTTAGCAATTCAGAAGTTCCTATTATGGACGGATCTTCTAAAGAATTTGTTGAAACCATTAATACAATTGGTACAAAAAATTTAAATGCTAAAAGAAAATATTTAAAAATTACTAAAAAATTTGAATTAAAAGATGATGGAAAAACTATTTCCATCGAACCTAATAACGACAGTTTAAAAGTAGATTTTCAATTGGTTTATTCAAACAACGTGATAGGCACTCAAAGCAGTCAAGTTGATTTTAACGACACAGATCTAATAAATGTTTACACCTCTAGAACGTTCTGTTTATACGAGGATATCGAACAAATTAAAAAAATTGGTTTAGCTAAAGGTGGGTCTTTAAAAAACGCAGTTGTAGTCAAGGATGGCAAAATTTTAAATGATGAAGGACTAAGAAACAAGAAAGAATTTGTTAACCATAAAATTTTAGACCTAGCAGGTGATTTTTTACTATCAGGATATCGAATACTAGGTAGTGTAAAATGTGATCAAGGTGGACATAGTTTAAGTAATTTATTTCTTAGAGCTATATTCAAAGACGAATCAAATTTTGTTATAGTAGAACAAGAGGAATCGACTTCTACAAAAAATTATTTTAAAATCCCAACAAACAAGTTAGCGGTCAACGCTTAGGCTTTTTAAAAATTTACCTAATTAATTTATTTTGATATAAGCAAAGCAATGTATCAAAAATTAACTTATATTATCTTAATATTTTTTTTAATAATATCTTGTTCTAAAAAAGAGCTAGAGTTAAATATCCCAGCCGATAAAGACAAATCATTTGAGACTTACAAAGAAGCAATAGTTTCTATGAATAGAGGTGATTATTTTTATGCTTCAAAAAAATTTTCTGAAGCAGAACAAATTTTACCAAAAATTGAATTTTCAGCAAAGGCATCACTAATGTCTAGCTACTGTCTGTATCTAATAAATTTTTACCCTGAGGCAACAGCTGGCTTAGAAAAATTTATCAAGCAATACCCAGCAGATAAAAATATAGCTTATGCACATTATTTAATTGCCATTACTTTATACGAGCAAATTTTAGATGAAAAAAAGGATATTAACCCACTTCTTAAATCAAAAGAAAAAATAGAATACTTTTTAAATAATTTTCCTAAAACTGAGTATGCGTTAGATTTAAAATTTAAAATGGATTTAATAAACAATCAACTTGCAGCTAAAGAAATGTATATAGCAAAATATTATATAAAAACTCAAAAATGGATACCTGCAATAAATAGGTTAAAAATTATTGTCAAGGAATACTCTGAAACTGTTTTTATTGAGGAAGCATTACATAGATTGGTAGAAGTTTATTATAGTGTTGGCCTGGTAGATGAAGCTAAAGCAACTGCTGTGATACTTGGTTATAATTACAATTCAAGTGAATGGTATAAACAATCATATAAAGTACTAAATAAAACCTATAAAATAAAAAAGTTAACTAAACAAAAAAAAAATGATGGGTTAATAAAAAGAACTATTAAAAAAATACTTAACTAAAATAAAATGTCTAAAAAAGAAGATGACATAATCAGCAATTATCTTAAAAAAAAAAATCTATTAGAGAAATATAATAAATTTTATTATGATAAAGATTCTCCCTCAGTTAATGACCAACAATATGACGATTTAAAAAAAAAAATTATTGAATTAGAAAAAAATAATTCTTTTTTAAAGAAATATGGTTCAATAAATAAAAAAGTAGGTTTTAAACCCTCGTCAAAATTTGATAAAATCAAACATGCTAAACCAATGTTATCATTGGCTAACGCATTTAATATTATTGACGTAGGTGACTTCATTAAAAAAATTAATAACTATTTAAATAATAAAAATCTAAACTTATCTTATTCTCTAGAACCAAAGATTGATGGTATCTCTGCTTCTTTAACTTACAATAATGGAATATTAGTTAGGGGTGTATCAAGAGGAGACGGAACAACAGGAGAAGATATTCTCAAAAATCTTAAAACAATAAATCAAATACCATACGAAATATTAGGAAAAGATATACCAAAAATTCTTGAAATTAGAGGAGAAGTTTATATCGGTAAAAAAGATTTTGAAAAAATTAAAGGAAAATTTGCAAATCCTAGAAATGCAGCTGGAGGTTCATTAAGACAAAAAGATTCTGCTGTAACAGCAAATATTCCTTTACAATTTTTAGCGTATGCTTTTGGCAAAGTAGATCCTTTAACTTTTAAAAATCAAACAGAATTTTTAAAAAAAATTAATGAATGGGGGTTTAAAACTAATTCTCACAATTATTTAGCAAAAAATATTACCGATATAGAAAACCAGCACAATAAAATAGAAAAGATTAGAGCAAATCTAGACTATGATATCGATGGGCTAGTTATAAAAATTAATGATCTCCATCTTCAAACTAGATTAGGCAATACATCAAACTCTCCAAGATGGGCTATAGCTTATAAATTTTCATCTGTTAAGGCGACAACAAGAGTTAAAGATATAACTATTCAAGTAGGAAGAACAGGAGCGATGACACCTGTAGCTAAAGTCGAGCCTGTAACAGTTGGTGGAGTAGTCGTTTCTAACGCAACACTGCACAATGAAGAGGAGATAATTAGAAAAGATATTAGAATTGGAGACTACGTGAGCATTCAAAGAGCGGGAGATGTAATTCCACAAATAGTATCGGTAGACTTAAAGAAAAGAAAAAAAAACCTAGAAAAATATATTTTTCCAAAAAAATGTCCTTCTTGTGGGTCTCAAACTATTAAAGAAATAAATATTAATACTAAAAAAGTAGATGTTGTAAGAAGGTGCTTAGACAAAGAGTATAAATGTCAACATATAGCAAAAGAAAAACTAAAACATTTTGTTTCAAAAGATGCATTTAATATAGATGGTTTAGGAAAAAAAGTTATAGACCAATTCTGGGACCTAAAATTAATTAAAACTCCATCTGATATTTTTAATATAGATTATACAAAAATTATAAACCTAGAAGGTTGGGGCCAACTCTCTGTTGAAAATTTAAAGAATGCAATTAAAAAATCATCAAGTATAGAATTAGATAAATTTATTTATTCTCTTGGAATCAGACATATAGGAGAAGAAAATGCAAAGCTACTTGGAAATTTTTTTATTACTGTTAAAAACTTTTCTGAACTTCTTGATACAAAAAAAAGAAAAAATTTATTAAAAAATATTGATGAATTAGATGGAATTGGATCAGCTCAATTGAAATCATTAGAAAATTTTTTTTCTAACAAATCAAATAATGAAATTATACTATCTCTAATTAAATGTTTAAAAATAGAAAATTCTAAAATTTTAAACAAAAATGGAAAGTTAAGCGGTAAAACAATAATGTTTACAGGTGGGTTTAAAAAAATTAGTAGATCTGAAGCAAAATCATTAGTCGAAGAAAATGGAGGCAAAGTACTTGGCTCAATATCAAAAAAATTAAATGTTCTTGTTACTGGAAACAATAAACCCACAAAATCAAAAATGACAAAGGCAAAAGAACTAGGTATTAATATTATTTCTGAAAATGATTGGTATAAATTTTTAAATATTTGAGCAAGCTAGTTTAAGTTGAGATAATTCAAATTTATTCATAAATTGTTTTAGTTTTCTAAATACCCTCTGATGATAAGCATTTAACCAATTTTTTTCATTAGAAGTTAAGAGTTTTTTTTCTACAAGTGTTTTATCAATCGGAGCCAAGGTTAAGTCCACAAATTTTAATTTATTTTTTATCTTTTTAACATAGATTAAATTTTCTATTCTTATGCCGAAGTGATTTTTTTTGTAAAAACCAGGTTCATTGGAGGTTATCATTCCTTCTCTAAATTTAACCATATTACCCCTTGAAATACCTTGAGGGCCTTCATGAACATTTAAAAAACAACCAACACCATGTCCCGTTCCATGAGGGTAATCTAAATTTATATTTCTCAGAGGTTTTCTTGCAACATGATCTATTTTATCACCATTCGTGTTTTGGTTAAGTTTGTAAGATGCTACAGCTATATGACCTTTCAAAACTCTCGTAAATATTTCTTTAATTTGAGGACTGTTAACATCAAGAGAAAGAGTACGAGTTACATCGGTAGTTCCATACAAATATTGACCTCCGGAATCTACCAAATAAACATCACCTTTTTTTAGTAAACGATTACTCTTTTTGTCTGCTTTATAATGAATAATTGCTCCATTAGGACCAGTCCCCGAAATAGTTGGAAAACTAGGAGAGTAAAATGATTTATTTTTTTTTCTAAAATCTAATAATTTTTCTTGTGCTGAAATCTCAGTAATTTTTCTTTTGTTAAAACTATCTTTCAGCCAAAATATAAATTTAGTTAATGCAGCACCATCATATATATGTGACTTTATTGAATTTTTAATTTCAATTTTATTTTTTAAAGATTTTAAAAAATAAATTGGATCTTGCTTTTCTGTCGTTAAATTGTTTTTACTAATTAGTGTTTTAAAAAAAATAGAACAAGTTAATACATCAATTAATATTTTTTTATTTAATAAATTTGAAATAAAATTGGGGAGTATTTCATAATCATAAATTTTAATTTTTTTATTTAATTTTAATTTTAAAGATTTATTTATTTTTTTTAAATTACAGAAAAGAAAAACTTTTTTATTTTTACTTATAAAAGCATGGGAATTAGGTAAAGGTGAATAATCTGTGTCATGTCCCCTTATATTTAGCAGCCAAGCGATGTTTTCAGAAGCAGTGGTAAAAAGATAGTCGACTTTATTTAGTTTAATTAGTTTGTTTAGTTTAGATAATTTACTCTCCAATTTTTCTCCTGCATCCAAGTCTTTAATCAAATAAAAAGGTTTAATATTTAATTCTTTTTTTCGCTTCCAAAGTAAATCGATTAAATTATTTTCAATAGGCTTTAGTTTAATAAAAGAATTCTTAAAGAGTCTATTTAATGAATTTTCAGTATGAAGTCTTGGATCAAAGCCTAAGTTTAAATTTTTATTTTTAAGAAAATTAAAAGGGTATTCTTTAGGAATTGTGCAAATTTTATAATCTTTTCCACACTGGATAGTTGCTTGTGTAGTGTATCTACCATCCACAAACATAAGATTTTTATTTTTAAGAATAATTGCAAAACCTGCAGAACCAGTAAAATTTGAAATATATTTCAAATTATCTTCTGATGCTGAAACATACTCACCAAAAAAATTATTATTTTTTGGTATAATATACCCGTCTAGATTAAATTGCTTAAAAAGTTTTCTTAGTTTTTTTATTTTTTCCATTTTAATATTTTATTTTTTTTATACCTTTCCCAACCCGGACTTTTGTAACCACTATCATAATCAATATCTATATCTTGATTAAATTCAAAATCTTGTTCTATTTCTTCCTTAGTGTTTATCTCATTTTTTTCCACATTTTCATCTGGTAATTCGTTAACAAATCTTGAAGGTAAGGCATCCATCCATTCTCCGTGATACGATCTTTTCATTGCGAAAGATAAATATGCTTCTTTTTTAGCTCTTGTTATTCCTACGTATGCCAGTCTTCTTTCTTCTTCTAGACCAGAATCACCTTTTTCTTCTAAAGATTTTTGATGAGGGAATAGACCCTCTTCCCAGCCGGGTAAAAAAACTACGTCAAATTCTAATCCTTTTGCAGCATGCATAGTCATCAAATTGATTTTTTCACCCTCCCACTCTTTATCTATTGAGGTTGCAAGCGCCACATGTTCCAAAAAAGACTGTATGTCGTCGTAGTCATGCATAGCTCTAAGTAATTCTTTTATATTTTCAAGTCTGTTTTCATTTTCTACATCTTTCTTATTTTTAAGCATTTCACTGTAGCCAGACTCGTCTAAAACAATTTTTAAAAGATCGTAGTGTTTGTTTGTGCTAGAATCCAATCTCCATTTGTCAATCATTTTAGTTAACTGTATTAGACTTATTTTCATTTTAGGCTTTAAATTATTGCCTTCTAAATTTTTCTTAATAGAATCTTCAAGACATAATTTATTTTGACTCGCAAAAAGATAAAGCTGATTAAGAGTGCTTTCACCTATGCCTCTTCTTGGGCTTCCAATTACTCTCTCTAGGGCAAGATCGTCAAATTTTTGATTTATTATTCTTAAGTAAGCGACGGCATCCTTAACCTCTGCTCTTTCGTAAAATTTTGTTCCACCTAAAACTCTATAACCCAAACCCACTTTAAGAAATCTTTCTTCAAACTCTCGGGTTTGATAGATAGCCCTAACCAGTATAGCGACGTTATTTAAAGAATATTTATTTTTTAATTTATTTTCTGCAATATCACTTATAGCTTCAGCCTCTTCCCTCCCAGATTGGTAGCAGTTAAGTTTTACTTTTTCACCTTGTTGTGCCGATGACCAAAGTTTTTTTTCAACTCTTCCATTGTTGTGAGAGATTAATATTGATGCTGTTTCTAAAATATTCTTAGTAGATCTATAGTTTTGTTCTAATTTAAAAATTTTGCAATTTTTATAGATAGAGTCGAATGTCAAAAAATTTTTAATCTCTGCACCACGCCAACTATAAATTGATTGATCATCATCTCCAACACAACAAATATTTTGTTTTTCGTTGACTAATAAGTTCAACCACTTATTTTGAATAAAATTAGTATCTTGAAACTCATCTACTAAAATGTATTTAAAATTATTGTTATAAATTTTTCTAATGTCAGAATTATTTTCAAATAATTTTACACAATATAAAATAAGGTCTCCAAAATCACAAGCATTTAAGCTTCGAATCTTAGTTTGATAAATTTTATATACTTTAAAAATTGATTTTTCTAAACCTGTAAATTTTTCTTCTTTTATGTCTTCAGGTAATAAACCTTTATTTTTCCACTTATCAATAAAAGAAAGAATAAATTGAGGAGTTATTTTTTTTGCATCAATCTCCTCTCCTTTGCAAATATTTCTAACTATTTTTTTTTGATCATCAGTATCTATAATAGTAAAATTTCCTTTTAAACCTATTGCTTCCGCATGCCTTCTTAAAAACTTAACACTTATAGAATGAAAGGTGCCAAGCCATGGAACAGCAGTTGATTCTTCACTTAAGTACCTTAAAACTCTACTTTGCATTTCTTTTGCGGCTTTATTAGTAAAAGTTACACATAGAACTTGATTAGCCCAAGCTTTTTTAGAATTAATTATGTGAGCTAATCTTGTAGTTAAAACCCTTGTTTTTCCAGACCCAGCGCCCGCTACAATTAAATTGGGACCTTCTGTACTCAAAACAGCTTCTTTTTGTTCCTTGTTTAAATTTTCTAATAATTTATTTATAGAATCCATAGCAAAACCAAGAAACTATATACTACTTATTTAAACATTATAAATGATTAATAATCTTAGTAACAATTTTTAAATTTTTATTATTATTGATATGAAAAAATTCAATTTTAGCCTTGCTGAAAAAAAACATTTAAAGTTTTTTGTATATTTATTTTCACTTTTTATATTTTTTTCTACTATCTATATTTGCACACCTAAATTATTAAATTTTTCCCCAGAATCAGTAAAGGAAAGTCTAGAAAATAACAATAATATAAAAATTAGAAATATTTCAAAAATAGACTATAAAATTTTTCCAACGCCAAGGTTAATTTTGCCGAATAGTAGTTTTGTAGTTGGAGAAGGCATTTTTGAAGTTAATAATAGCGAACTTGAGATTATATTAAATATGGGCGAGATCCTAAATTTTAAAACAGTAGACTATAAAAAATTATTAATACACCAAGGATCTTTAGAAATTAATATAAACAATATTAGTAAATTATTAAAAAATATAAATAAAAACAAAAAAAAACTAATATTTAAAAAGAATAATATTATTTTTCTTTATAAAGAAAATTTTTTTTTTGAAATTAGTGATGCGTTAATAAATTTGAAAACACCTAGTAAAAAAAAAGAATTAACTATAAACGGAAATTTTTTAAATAATAAAATTCTCATAAAATTAGAAAGTAAATCAAAAAATAAAAATAATTTAACATTAAAAATACCTGAGCTTGATATAGAAACTAAGGTTTCTTTTGTAAAAAATAATTTAGGAAATATTAATGGTTTTTTTAACTTAAAAATTTTTAACAATTTAGTAAAATTTAATTTTACTAAAGAAGATAATCTAAAACTAACAAATGGTTTTATTAGAAGTAAACTAATTAATTCATTTTTTGAAGGCAATATAGAGTTCGAACCAAATTTTTTTTCAACACTAAATCTAAAAATTTCCAATCTAAATATAAAAAAATTATTTCCCTTAATGAAAAAAACTTACTTTTCAAATAGTATTAGTAATCTCACTTTGATTAAAAAAATTAATGGTGTATATAAATTCAAATCTAAATTTGAAGGTAAAATCACTAGTAAAAATGGAGAAATTTTATTCGAAGAATTTAAAGTCGGTAAAAAAAAATCTTTTCTTTTTAGTGGAAAAATTAATGAGTTTGGCAAAAAAGGTAAAATTCAATTTAGCCTTACTAAGATAATTAAATACCAAAGAGACCTAACAAAAAAAATTGAAATAAAAGGAGTTTTAATTCCATCAAATTCAAAAATAATATTTGAAAAATTTTTTTTAGACGACAAAGAACTATCAGTAGAAAAAACTAAAGAATATGAAAATAAATTTAAAGATGAAATTATTCAAAATACTTTAGTTAATATTTTTAACGAAGGTAAGATGAACAGGTATTTGAGAAATTTATTTTAAACTATCTCGGTTTCGTCATTAGCATTGGGTTCATTATTTTATCATATTCTTTTTCGCTAATTATGCCCGATCTAATGACCTCTTCTTTTAAAGTTGTATTTCTTTTGTGCGCTTCTTTTGCAATTTTTGCAGCCTTATCGTATCCAATTTTAGGTGCGAGAGCTGTTACAAGCATTAAAGAGTTGTCCAATAAATATTTTATCCTTTTTTTATCTGCTTTTATTCCTTTAACGCAATACAGTGCGAATGTTTTTGATGAGTCCGCCATTATTTCAATTGATTGTAAAATATTATGTATGATTAATGGTTTAAATACATTTAACTCAAAGTGGCCATGTGAACCTGCCATAGTAATTCCATTATGATTTCCAATTACTTTGACACAAACCATTGTAACCGCTTCAGATTGAGTTGGGTTTACTTTACCTGGCATTATAGAAGAACCTGGTTCGTTAGAAGGTAGGATTAATTCTCCATAACCTGCTCTTGGCCCAGATCCTAAAAACCTTATATCATTTGCTATTTTCATTAAACACACAGCTGCTGTATTAAGTGAACCTGAAAAATTTACTATTGGATCGTGAGTCGCTAATGCGGCAAATTTATTTGGAGAAACTTTAAAAGGTAGTCTTGTAATTTTAGCAATCTCTCTAATAATTTTTTTATCAAAATTTTTTTTTGTGTTAAGTCCCGTACCAACAGCTGTTCCACCTTGCGCTAAGTAATAAATTTCTTTTAATGCTATTTCGATTCTTTTTATAGATTCTTTGAGCTGAAACTGGTAACCAGAAAATTCCTGACCCAATGTTAAAGGCGTTGCGTCCTGTAGATGTGTTCTACCCAGTTTTACTATTTTAGCAAATTCTTTAACTTTTTTTCCTAATTCTTTCTCCAATAATTTAAGAGAAGGGATCAATTTATTTATTGACTTAGTAGCTATAGCAATGTGCATAGCAGACGGAAAAACATCATTTGTTGATTGTGATTTATTTACATGGTCATTAGGATGAACTGGTTTTTTTGAACCTAATTTTCCACCCATCATTTGAATTGCTCTATTAGCAATTACTTCGTTAACATTCATATTTGTTTGTGTGCCAGAACCAGTTTGCCAAACTTTCAAGGGAAAATGTGCATCAAGTTTTCCTTTAATTACCTCTTCAGAAGCCTTAACAATATGTTTACTAATTTTTAAATCTAAATCTTTATTTTTTAAATTAACTATTGCAGCTGCTTTTTTAATAATAGCTATTGAATGAACAACAATTGGTCTAACCAAAAAGTCTCCAATATTAAAATATTTTTTTGATCTCTCGGTAGATGCGCCCCAGTACTTATCACCATCTACTTTAATTTTTCCTATACTGTCGAATTCTGTTCTATATTTCATTAATGTTTTAAAGTTATAATATAGATTATATAAAACAAATCAAATTTGACAGGGGTAATTATGAGTAATTTTCAAAATGTTAAAAAATTTATGCAAACATTTAGCCAAGAAGTGAAAGATAAGACTAGATTTCCTGAGGAAAAAATAATTCAATTAAGATACGATTTAATAAAAGAAGAGCTAGAAGAATTAAATCAAGCAATCAAAGATAAAGATATAAAAGAGGTGGCTGATGCACTAACAGATATTCTATACGTAACTTATGGTGCTGGGCATGCTTTTGGAATTGATCTTGATAAGTGTTTTCACGAAGTACATCAATCAAACATGAGTAAACTTGGAAGTGACTTAAAACCTATTTATAATGAACAGGGAAAAGTTATGAAGGGACCAAATTATTTTAAACCAGATCTAAGTAAATTCATAAATAATTAAATTTTGCATGAAAAAAGTAATTTTACTTTCTAAGCTTACAAGCAAGTTATCAAAAAAAGAGATTCAGTCGATTGTCAAACTTAAAAATTCATTCTGGAGATGGAGAATTGATAAGCAACTTTTATGGTTTAAAGAAAAAGTGCAAAAAACTGATAAAAATATTTTACTTCTAATCAATAATAAATTGGTTGGTTACACTTTAATGAGAAAAAGAAAATTTTATAATAATAAAAAACTAATTAAATATTTTTATGTAGACACTGTTTTAATAAAAAAAAAATTTAGGGGTAAAAATTTAGCGGCAGATTTAATTTTATTTGTTAATAAAATTATTAATAAATCTAAAAAACATTCCTTTTTAACGTGTCAAAAAGAAAATATTTCATTTTATAAAAAATTCGACTGGAAAACTTTACCAAAAAATAAATTCAAAATTATGGATCATAAACCTAATTGGTTTGAAAATAATTCTTCAATAAACGGTATGACTTATAATCTCAAAAGAAAATCTAAGGATAAGTTTCATTATTATTTTAACTGATCAATTTTTTTTGTAAAGATAGTGTTATTTTTTAAAGAGTTACTAATTTAGCAATTTTTTTTCTGTTTTATTTTATCTAAATGCAATGCACGATCTTTTGCAGCTATAGAAGCCTCTTCTACATTCTTCATTGTAACACCCATGCCTGGAAGAAAAAATAGTACAGCTCCTATGTTGTGTGGATTATTCATTTTTTTAGCCTTTTGAGCTTCGTCAGCATATTGATTGGCTATAGTGATTTCTGAACTTAATTCTTTACAACTTAGCTCACTATCATTTGGACCAATAACATTAACTACGGTTGGACTCGCACATGAAACACAGATTATAAACAAACTGCATATTATTAAAATATTTTTCATTTTGGGGATAATATTTACTTTATTTTTTACTGCAAGAGATTCTTTTAACGTTAGGTTTATCAACATGTTTGCTCTAAAAATATCTGCAGAAAATTTGATCTAGTAGGCGCTTTATTTTTGGATTTCTTAAGCTTAGGTACTAGAATCTATACATTGCAACAATATCATTAAATTAAAAATAAAATTTAAAATAAATTACAACACAATTACGAGTTATTTACATCTAGATTTTATGCTAGGATCTTAAAGAAAACAAAAAAAGTTTCAAAAAAATGACAAGAAAACTAGTTACAAAACTTTCTAAAAGACAATGTTTTACGCTAACTGAAAAAGATACCTTAAAGACAGCAAGCGAAAAATTTCAAAAACATAATATTGGAGTTATGCCAGTATTAAATGAAAAAGATAAAACTGTAATTGGAATTATTTCTGAGCGTGATCTTGCTCGATATATCTACAGAGATGAATTCAAAAGTGACTTATTGGTTAATAAAATAATGACTAAAAATATAGTATCTTGCGACCTAAACACCTCTGTCACAGAATTAATGGAAATAATTTCTAATCATAAAATTAGACATATACCCATAATAGTAGAAAAAAAATTATTGGGTATTGTTTCTATTGGTGACGTTGTAAACCATATCATTGAGCAATATAAAGATGAAAATCAACAATTAAGAAATTTTATAAATCAATAAAAAAACTTTAACAAATTTGTACCACTGGTAAGTCAAAATTTAATCTAAATACTAATCAACATTATAAATAAAAAAGTTGAAGAGATTGAAGAAAACGTTAAACATAATGTTAAAAAATATAAAAAATAATATATAATGAAATTAATTACATTTTTTTTAGCACTATTACTTCAAACAAATGTTGTCGCAGGACTAAAGCAGGCAGGGCAATCAGAAGTGCCAACGGATATACAAACACAAATAATAAATAAGTATGAAAAAAATAGTAAAAAAAAGAAAAATATAGGTAAAAAATATATTCTTTACTTCTACACAGATGGAGGAAGTAATAATTCGG
>Ga0307986_10002040_pt1 | contig 14524 bp, 16 predicted proteins | sample EllFjometageno82_FD_203170 | JGI IMG/M metagenome (GOLD analysis project Ga0307986, IMG submission 203170) | Marine microbial communities from Ellis Fjord, Antarctic Ocean - #82 | ecosystem: Environmental > Aquatic > Marine > Unclassified | place: Southern Ocean | collected 2014-10-09
TGAAGAATAGGAAGGGTTATAATTTCATTTAGAAACGGTGCGGGGTGTTCAATTCCACATTTAACTTCTGTTAGATTTAACAGAAGTTAAATCCGTTCTTCTACCTTGTCCTTTTCTATAATGATTATCAAGTATTAGGTATTCATTAATAAGTTCCTTAAAACTCTTTATTCTCTGTTTATTGTAGTGGATAAGAAGTAATTCTTCTTCTTCTTCTTTAACTTCTCGTTGAATAACCTCAACTTCTTCCCATTCTAATCTTTTAATTGATTCTAATCTTCTATTTCCACTGATTACTTGATTATGAGTATCAATAATAATGGGTTGTAATAAACCTACCTCAGAGATACTTTCCATGAGTTCTTCAATGGATGATAAATCATAAATTTCTTTGTTCTTAGGATGGTGAGTAAGAGAGGAGACTTTAACCTTCATAAATTAAAAGTAGCAAAATTTAAGATGGTAAGCAAGTAATCAAGAGGTTTCTTGTAACTGAGAAAGAACTTTTTTGTAGAATGGGTGTCTGATTGGTTTTTATCGGAAGATCAATTTTTTCTTTACAGGAAAATGATAGAGTAAAATAGGTTCTATTTATTTGATTGATTTTCTAACCAACTCATTAAAAACAATTTATCGGTATCATTAAGTTTCTTGTATAGATGAACTAATCTATTTTCCCCTTCCATCTCATCGGTAGTATCCAAATTATATAATTTACTGACCTTTTCTCTTTGGTTCTCTAAAACACTCACATAACCTAAAAAAGAGGAAGTTGTGGTGTGACCACTTAAACTCATTATTGTTTTATAATCCATAGTTCCTAATTGGATAGTATTAGTAATGAAAGAATGCCTACCACTATGAGAACTTATTATCTCCCAAAGTTCTTGTGGTTCATCATCTATCATTTGAGAACCTCTCATTTTAGGTTTTACAATTCTTCTATTAAAATTGAGTTCTTGTAATAAAAGTTTAAGATGTTTATTGAACTTTTGTATTGATAACTCAGGAAATAGTTTTTGTTCTAATTTTTTCCCACCACTAAATTTTCTAAAAATAAATCCACTAATGTCGTTTATTGGAACACTATTTCTTCTGTTAGTTTTTTGTTGAATCCATACCATTGATTTACTTTCTCTATCAAAAGTAAAATCACTTACCCTAAAATGTTTTACATCTCCAAATCTACAACCAACAGAACAACACCAAAGATGCATAAATCTAACCAACTCCCAATTAGTGATTGTTAGAACTCCTCCAAATTTTAAAGAATTTTTACCTTCTAACTTTTGTTCAATGAGGTATAAATGATTCTTGACACCTTTAATAGAATTTACTTTTATCCAATTCTTTTTATCCTTATAATCAAACTTGTCACTATTGAAAAGTTTTAATACCTCATCACTCCTTAAGAAGGGTTTCTCTAATAGTTTAGGAGTTCCATTTAACTTAAATCTCGGTTTTTTACCAACATACCCCATCTCGAAGGAATAGTGAAGAAATGAACCTAGAGATGCGAGTAATTTATTTATGTATCCGTTTGTAAGTTTTCTATTCTCCCAGAGAAAGTTTTGGAATTGAGATTGAAACAATTGGGTTGATGATGTGATGAACTCAAAAGATATTGGTATCTCTCTAAAACCCTCAAAATCTTTTAATCTGTTTTCTAATGTTATAAGAGTTTTAGTATAACCACGAGATAATCCTCTTTTAGTTTCTTCCCATTCTTTATAAGCTACCCAAAAAGATTTTATTTTAGGAGTATCAAACTTTTTTTGTTTGATTTTTTCAAAGTATCTGTATTTTACAAGATTTGGTAGTGGAATTAAATCTTCTCTTTTTAATTCAGATAAAATTATTCTCAACTGTGTAATAATTGAGTTAATCTCTTCATTTATTTCATGGTAATTACTTGAACGAGAGGATATTGAACCATTCTTAAAGTATTTAGGTTCTAAATCATAACCACAACTTATTATGGATTGGTATTCTTTACCATCAAAATTATCCCTCAATCTAATATATATTGGGTATTTTTTGGAGTTAGTTATTTTTTTGAGGTAAGGGGTAATCTTCATATCTAATACTAAAATATGAAAAATATATTATCTTGGAGACTTATAGGGAGACTAAACGAACAGAGGAACGATTAATTCCCTCTGTTTCAATTAGTTATAGTGTAAAAAAGTCGGGATGACAGGATTTGAACCTGCGACCCCACGCCCCCCAGGCGTGTGCGCTACCAGGCTGCGCCACATCCCGTGTCAATTGTAAACTAAAAAAGCTCAATGAAGAGCTTTTTAGTCGGGGTGGCAGGATTCGAACCTGCGACCTCCTGCTCCCAAAGCAGGCGCGATGACCGGGCTACGCTACACCCCGAAAAATTCGGTATGCAAATATAATATTTATCCGCTTTCTGGCAAGTTTTTCCCAGTCATATCAACGCCTTTTTTAAAGATGTCTCATCCCTTGTAATAGAGTGAGTTAGTTGTCTGAAGTCTTTATTTAAAATCCATCTTCGTCAATGCTTAGTTCAAAATCAGCTTCGTCATCGGAAACTTTGATACGCAAACGGTCCTTGTCAATATCTATGTTACTACTTATTGAGGTGCAATCTTTACAAATAAGAGTGCCGTTTTCCATTTTCCATAAATGACCCGCTATTTTTCTACGCGAATAATCCTGATCATTTTTAATTCCTCGATACATCAAAGAACTGAAGTCCCTATCGATATACAGGTACTGTCCCTCTGCAACTTCTAAGTTCAATAGTATTTGCTGTTCGTTTCTAGCTTGAGCAACTGAAGTTTGCCATTGGCTGTCGAGCAGCAAATTTTTATTGTAATATTCAAATGGATATGAAATCGCATTTGCATTCTCTCTGGCTCTTTTTTGGTTTCTTCCTTTTGCCTTTTTATCTATTCTAAGTTGTGTAGTGTTGTCTTTGCTTTGCGTGATGTTTAAATGGATTTCATCTAATAATAAATTCAGTTCATCTTCATCGTTATAGATTAAATGTGTTGCGTTGAAAATTAGTATTTCATCGTCATATTGAACCGTATTCAGTCTGATTTGCAAAGTGTCCTTTGTGTCAATATCAACAAGTTTATTTTGAGTCTTTCGTGCTGTAAAAGCATTGGATCTGAACTCTCTAGCTATAGTAAAGGCTGCTACCAAAAGCGTGGTAATCCAAATTACTCCTAATGTATATTTAGTAGAATTACTCATTAACCTTCTTTTAGAAGTCAAAAGTCTGAGTCCTAAAACAAAAATAAATACATAGGGAATCCCGATTCCAAAAAGAATTAAAATTGAGAATGCCCAAAGCGGTAAGTCAGTATTCATAGAAAGAAATAGTGCCTCTTGTGGAAGTTCAATAGTACTGATAAATCCAAAAACAATAACACTAAAAAGTAATCCAATTAATACTATAGTTGAAATGAAAACCATAAAAAAGCCAATTACCTTTGCTGTAATTTTCAGCAACAGTTTGAAAATTTTCTCAAGAATTTTTGAAAGTTTTACTGACTTTTTTTTTAAATTATTTCCAACTTTAGAATAGTCAACATCTTTGACCTTTTGGGTTACATCGTCAAGACCTTCTTTAATTTTTTTTTCAATATTAGATATGTTAACTGGTTCCCCGCGCATTTTTAACCTCTCAGAAGTAGTTTCTGCTTTAGGGACAATAGCCCAAAAAACGATATAGATTAGAAAAATTCCGCCAACTGATGATAATAACAGGATAGCGAGTATTAAGCGTAACCATATCCTATCAATTCCAAAATAATAACCAAATCCACTGGCAACACCTCCAAATATTCCATCTTCTCCATCTCTATATAATTTTTTCTGAACGTACGACTTTTGATCCTCTTGGGCTGGAGACTCTTCGCTAATGTCTTCGGGTTTACCAAGGGTTTCTATTACATCATTGATGTTTTTTATAGAAATAACATAGTCTTCTCTATGGGTATATTGAGAAAATAATTCTGCAATTCGCACTTCAATGTCTTCAAGGATTTCTTGTTTACCTTCCGTATTAGCAAAACTTTGTTCTAATTTAGATAGATAGTTTTTTAGGATAGCATAGGCGTCACTGTCTATGTGAAAGCGAATGTTGGCAAGGTGTATTGTAACTGTAGTATTCATGATTAAGATTTTTTGGTTAATGCGGTAACAGCTTTGTTTAGCTCATTCCATGAAGAATGAAGCTCCTCTAAGGATTTTTTACCCTCTTCGGTTATGGTGTAGTATTTTCTTGGAGGCCCAGACGTAGATTCTTCCCACCTGTATTCTAATAATCCACCGTTTTTTAAACGAGTCAAAAGGGGGTAGAGGGTCCCTTCAACTACAAGCATCTTCGATTTTTTAAGGGTTTCTATTATTTCGAAAGAATACTTGTCTTTAGTGCTAAGGATCTTTAGAATACAAAATTCTAATACACCTTTTCTCATTTGGGCTTTAGTGTTTTCAATATTCATAAACTTCTATGTTTTGAAATAAGTTGATTTTTTGTTTTGTGCTTAGTAGGTTTAGTTATTTACTATGCAAATATATATCTTTTAAATAGTATTATGCAATACATAGTAGCAATTTTAACATTTCATCAACACAAATAATGTCATAAGTAATTTATATTTAAAAAATTAAACTTCTTGAATATGAGCTCCTACAAGTATTACATTACGGTTTTAAAGAAAGTTAGTTTTGACGAAGAATTATTTCAAAAGGAATACGAAAAAGCTTGTTCAGTTCTTCTTGGAGGTGAACTAATTAGGTTAAAGAGTTGGAGAAGAATGTACGTGACTAGAAACCCGCACCTTGAATCAATTTAAACTTAAGGGGTTATTATTTGAACATCATCAAAAGCAATTGCCCCTCGCACAACTCCACTGATACTCTCTTTTAGAGCTTCTATGATCTGAAGTTTAAGTTGACTTTTGTGGTATATTATACTAATTTCTCTAGCAGGAGGTGGAGCTGGAAAATGAATTACATTTTCAGTATTCTTTTCAGACAGATTTCTTGTGTTTAAGTAGGGGATTAGAGTCATTCCTAATCCTTCATTAGCTAAATTTATCAAAGTTTCGAAACTTCCACTTTTTAAATCAAACCGACTGTTTTCTCCTTTTTTAACTAAAGAGCACATAGATAACACTTGATTCTTAAAACAATGACCGTCTTCAAGGAGAAGCATGTCTTCGTTTTCTAAATCTTCAATATTTATCTTTGTGCTGTTTGAAAGGCGATGGTTTTTAGGGATATAAGCTGAAAAGGGCTCATAGTATAACGGACGTTCAATGATGATATCGCGCTTAAGAGGAGTGGCTGCTATTCCTGCGTCTATTTTCCCTTCTGCAAGGCGTTTTATTATATTTTCAGTAGTTATCTCTTCTATCTTAAGGTTGACCTTAGGATAGGCCTTTAAGAATGTGTTTAGGAACATTGGAAGTAGTGTTGGCATTACTGTTGGAATTATTCCAAGAGTGAATGTGCCTCCAATAAACCCTTTCTCTTGAGCAATTACATCCTCCATTCGTTTGGACTCAGATATTATTTTTCTTGCTTGTATAAGAATTTCTGATCCTACCTTAGTTAGCCGTATAGGTTTCTTTGTTCTGTTGAAAATTTGAACACCCAGTTCATGTTCAAGTTTCTGAATCTGCATGCTTAAAGTAGGTTGAGTAACAAAAGACTTTTCTGCTGCCAGGGTAAAGTTTCCTGCTTCTGCAACTGCGATCATGTATTTGAGCTGGGTAAGTGTCATTATTTATAAATCTTATAATTATTCAAATATAATAAATAATTCCTATATTAATTGATTATAGACACCTGTATTATGATGTTTCTTATTGGATTTTCTCTGTCATCAATCGGTTGTTCGGATATCTTGTCTACTACATCCATACCCTTAATGACTTTCCCAAAGGGAGTGAAATCCTTGTCTAAATGGTATGCTCCCCCTTTTTGTTGAACAATAAAAAACTCAAATGGAGAAGCTAATTTATGTGGGTTATCTTCTTCGCTACTTGGAATTGAAATTATACCTCGATCATGGCGATGCCCTTTATTATTATCCTGTGGTAATAAATATCTTCCTATTTCCCTTCTTTTGGACCACGTTTTGGGGTGGTCAGAATTACCTCCTTGAATTACAAAATCAGGTACTACACGATGAAAAAAGGTATCGTTGAAATATCCTAGTTTAGTTAAGTAAATGAAATTAGCTCGATGATAGGGCGTATTATCAAAAAGCTGAATGTCAATGTTTCCATATTTTGTGGAGATTCTAATTTTGCTCTCTTTATTTTTCTTTTGATATTCGAATAAAAAAGGAATTGCAGTTTTTTCATCTAGATAAAGCGTTGGATTTTCTAGTAGTAACTTCTTTTTTTCAATCTTTTGCTTCACTTGAACTTTTTTTTCAGTTCTTTTTATTTTCTTTGGAGCCTCTGTACAGCTCATAAAAAAGAACAGAAAACTTAAAACACTTAATTTTTTCATCACCCTATGCTGTTTTCTAAATTTAAATCTCTTCTTTCAAAAGTAATTGATTTACCACTACCAGGTATTGAAGCTCAAAAAAAAATGGTTCCTATGTTTCGAGTTGAAGAATTAGTAAAGAAACCTTTAGATAAAAAAACAGCTAAAAAGTCTGCTGTACTTCTCCTTTTTTACCCCAACCTTCATGGCGAAACTTGTTTTGTTTTAATTGAAAGAGGTCTTTATAATGGTGTTCATTCCGGCCAAATTAGCTTTCCCGGTGGAAAAAAAGAACCTAATGATATAACTTTTTGGGATACTGCTTTGAGAGAATCTAGAGAAGAAGTAGGCGTTTCTTCTTCTGAAATAGAACAGGTAAAAACGCTGTCAACCTTTTATATCCCTCCCAGTAATTTTATTGTTTATCCTTTTATGGGTTTGATTAATACTACTCCTTTTTTTAAAAAAGAGGTTAAAGAAGTTGAGAAAATTATAGAGGTGCCGCTTAATAAATTATTAGACCCCAGTAATGAAACAACAGGTACAATAAAAACCTCTTATGCCGGAGAAGTTGATGTTCCTATGTATGTATTTGATGATGTTAAAGTATGGGGCGCAACGGCTACTGTTCTTTCTGAAATGAAAGAACTCATTCTAACAACGCTGAAAGAATAATGTTATATTTACTAGATTTTTAAATTATGGGAATACTTAAGAGAAATCCTTTTGGCCACGTACTTTTTTTAAAAAAAATGCTGATCCGTTACCTCGGTTTTATGTCACATCGGAGGTATAGAGGTTTTAATCAATTGCATATTGAGGGCTCTGAAATTATTAAAAATCTTCCAAACGAAAACGTTCTTTTTGTTTCTAATCATCAAACTTATTTTGCTGATGTAGTTGCTATGTTTCATGTTTTTAATGCCAGTTTAAGTGGACGTATTGATAATATTAAGAACGTCGGGTACCTTTGGAACCCGAAGCTTAACATCTACTATATTGCAGCTAAAGAAACGATGAAAGATGGTTTTTTTCCTAGATTATTGGCATATGCCGGTTCAGTTTCTATTGAACGAACTTGGCGTCAATCGGGTAAGGATGTCAATCGAAAAGTTAAATTCTCGGATATTTCCAATATTGCAAAAGCATTAGACGATGGTTGGGTAATTACATTTCCTCAAGGAACAACTAAACCGTTTAAACCCATGCGTAAAGGTACTGCTTTCATTATTCAAAAATACAAGCCTATTGTAGTGCCAATTGTGATTGATGGTTTTAGACGTTCGTTTGACAAAAAAGGGCTCATGATAAAGAAAAAAGGTATTCTTCAATCTATGGTTATCAAAAAACCTTTAGTTATTGATTATGAAAATGATTCGGTTGATTCAATTCTAGAGCAAATAGAATATTCTATTGAGCAACACCCTTCATTTCTTAAGGTATTGTCTGCTAAGGAAATTAAGGAACAAGAGGAATTGAACAAAAGCAGAGTTTGGTAGTTTTACTCTTCGATTATTTGGAGTTCTTTTACGTTCTTTTTTAATTTAAAAAAGTACCGCCCATAAATCAAATAGTAGAATCCGATTAAGAAAATCAAAACTAAAATCATAATTCCAATAATTACAAGCCCTATTTTTACAATAAAACCTCCTCCGGATGCTTCTGAGTCTAATAAATCAATATAATTTTGATCGTATTTAAATGCATTAATTAGGACTACAACCAAGAAACCTAAAAAGACAGCAAGATTATAGATGATGTAACGATTTACAGATTTTCTGGAATTTATAATTCTTTGAATAAGCATTTTGATGGAATCGGTTGTTTTTATTTTACGATAATTTTGATAAAATTGTATCATGAAATAGGAAAGTATAAAGTAACCTAAAATGTTAGTTACAATCGAAAACTCAAATAAATGTATGCTTTTGTAATACTCAAAAGCATCAAAATAATCAGGGATTACAAAGGGGAATAGGAGGTAAGTAAAAAACTCAATACAACTAAAAATAAAAATCCATTTAATTGAGGAAATCGACTTTTTTTGAGTCAAATGAAACAACTCTTCTTTAGAAAAGTTTTTGTCGAACTTTTGATTCTTCCATTGATTCTTTAAAATATCTAATTTATTCATGATCTTATTACTATAGCATTGCTTTTAATTTTCTTTTAAGTCTACTAATTTTCACACGAGCATTTACTTCAGAAATTCCAAGGGTTTTTGCAATTTCAGTGTATTTTTTATCTTCTAAGTACAACAAAATTAACGCTTTCTCAATTTCAGTGAAAGAGCCAATTTTTTCATAGAGCCAACTAATTTGTAGGTCTTTAGTGTTGTCGTATTCTTCATCTGCTTTTAATTCTGAGAGCACTAAATAATCTTCTCCACGGATTACCCTCTTGTTTTTTCTATAAAGCGTAATTGCGGTATTCAACCCCACGCGATACATCCAGGTGGTGAATTTAGACTTCCCTTGAAAACTGGGATATGACTTCCATAATTGAATACTGATCTCTTGAAATAGATCCTTTTGAGTTACCTCATCATATGCATAAATGCGGCAAATTTTATGGATGATGTTTTGCTCCTTAGCTAGCAGTTTCAAAAAATCATTTTCACTTAAACGCATTAAACTTCTTCTTCTGATAGGTGGGACAAATAAATAAAATATTACAAAAAAATAGCACTTATTATTTAATAATACCGACGCAACTTACACGAGCTCCTGCTGCTCCTGATGGCTGAGACGTTAAGTCATCTTCCCCTTGATGGACAATTATAGACCTTCCTACAAGGTTTTTATTGGCATCATCACAACCCAAACACCATAAGTCAGTATTGAAAGTTATCATTCCGTGTCCATCGCTATTTGCAGTAAAATTGCCAATATCTCCGCGGTGAAATCCATCGGCATCTCCCCAAGCACCATGACGTTGAAAAGTAGGATTCCAATGACCACCTGCAGACTTTCCGTCTTCAGAACTGCAATCAGCTTTATCATGAATATGAATAGCATGAACCCCTTGATCTAGACCATTAATATGTGCTTCTAGAGTTACTGATCCTTCTTTTTCAGTTAAAGTAACCATACCGCTAGTAGTACTTCCACTTTTTGTCTCAAGAGAAAACTTAAGGACCTTTTCAGTCTTTTCATGAATTTTGTGTGGTTTATCATGAAGAATGGTGCTTTTATGTGCTTCTACTTTTGCTTTGACATCTCCCGGAGTTCCTTCAATTACTTGAACATTTTCATTGATTTCTCCATCTTTGTCTGTTATGGTTGTTATAGTTGCTATGTGAAGGGTGTCATTAATTTTTTTCATTTCGATAGAAATCTCCGCATGCTTTTCTTTTTTTGGTTTGTTTTCACAAGAAATTATCAATAAGATGGTCAGGATTCCCAATAATAAAATAGATGTAAACTTCATAGTATTTATTTTACAATAAAGTTAGGAAAAAAGATCAAGCTATGCTTTATAAGCGTCTAAACTCTTTTGTGTTTTTTAATTTAATCTAGGATCATCGTCATTTTTTTAAAAATAAAATTCAAAACACTATATTTACTAAAAAAAAAGTGCGATCCAAAATATCACTTATTCTAATCCTAATTTTATTACAAAGTTGTAAGACTATGTATAAGACACTTTCATTTTCTGAAACTCCAATCCCAGAAGTACCTGACTATACTAGCTCGGATTATTGGGCAGTACTTGCAGGTGAATATCCTAAAGAATTAATTTCAATATCAGGTAAGTCTTCCGATAAAGAGGTGGATGTTTTTTTTATCTATCCAACTCTTTTAACGGATAAGAAAGACCCTGCTTGGAATGCAGATCTTAGTCGTGCTGAACTTCGAGATGATGTTTTGAATAAATCGGTGAAGTTCCAGGCATCCAGTTGGGCTAAAGCAGGTAATATTTACGTTCCTTTTTATAGACAATCTCATTACAAAACCTATGTATCTCCATTTGACTTAGACGGTCCTCCTTCTTGGGAAATTGCCTATGCAGATGTATCGAAAGCATTTGAATATTATTTGAAGCATTACAATAAAGGAAAAGGAATCATAATAGCTGGTCATAGCCAGGGAAGTATTATGGCTAAAGAATTAATTAAAAATTACTTTGATGGTAAAGACCTTCAAAAACTTTTAGTTGCTGCATACTTGCCAGGAGTTCGTGTTAAACCAGATGAATTAGGATCGGTTAAAGCAATGAATCGTCCAAACGCAATTGGTGGATTTGTAGCCTGGAATACTTTTAAGAAAAAAAATTATCCTAAAACATATGAAAAATGGTACAAGGGTGGGGTTACCACTAACCCTATTACATGGGATGATCGTATTGAAACAAAGCTTGAAGAGCATTTAGGTACTTTAAACTCTGATGGAAAAATTTACGATAGTGCTGTTGCAGTTAAAGTTATAGATGGACTTCTGTGGTCAACTGTGCCTCGTATACCCAAACGTTTTTTACTTTCTTTTATAAAAAGTTATCACTTTGCAGATGTTAATTTATTTTGGAAAGACATTGAAAAAAATGCTCAATTAAGAGCAGGTCAATGGATAAAACTTAATAGATCCAATTGATATTAAATCAAATACTTGCTAGCTGTAAAGAGCAATGGGATTTAGCTTTAACTCAAAAAAAGCATCCCTACCGTTTTTTTGCCTTAGGAACTGCTCATAATTCTAAGCCAGGAGTAAGAACTGTAGTTCTTCGAGATTTTAATTCCACCAGTATGGAGTTTACAATTTTCACTGACGCTAGATCAAGCAAGGTTTTAAGTGTAAAAAACAATCCAGAAACAGCATTACTTTTCTATGATCCTGAAACTCATATTCAGATAAGAGTAGATGCACGTTGCGTATTGATTAAAAATGATGATAAACTTTTTAATAAACAAACCCCTAGTTCACAATATGATTATACCACTACATTAGCTCCTGGAACTCCAATTGACACCATTTCTTCTGTTTCTTTTTTGAAAGAAAATAATCATTTTATGAAACTAGTTTTTGAAGCTTCCAAAATTGATTTCTTACAATTAAACAGAGTCAATCATACTCGAGCCGTGTTTGAAAAAGTCAATTCTATTTGGCAAGGCAAATTTAGGATACCATAACTCCTCTAATTTGATTTTTTTTTTGTAAATTTTAACTATAATTTAGCAAAATGAAATCAAAAAACAATAAACAGAATTCCAGAAGAAGTTTTCTTAAAAAAAGTATTCTAGCATCTTCAATTATGATTGTACCAAGACATGTTCTTGGTGGACCAGGTTTTTTGGCTCCTAGTGATCAATTAAATATTGCAGGGATTGGAGTTGGAGGAAAAGGAAGAAGTGACATTATGAATGCCTCTGTTAATGGTCGAGAACGTGTTGTTGCCTTGTGTGATATTGATCCTTCTGGATCACATGGTGTATTGGATTCCATTAAGAACTTTCCGAAAGCCAATTTTTATACTGATTTCAGAAGACTTTTAGATACAGAAAAAGACTTAGATGCGATAACCGTATCAACTCCTGATCATACCCACGGCTTAATTGCTATGGAAGCAATGAACAGAGGGATTCATGTATATGTTCAAAAACCATTAACGCACAACATCAAAGAAGCTCGTTTATTGACCGAAACAGCGCGAGCAAATAAAATTGTCTCCCAAATGGGTAATCAAGGAGCTTCAAATCCTGCTCAGCTTAAAATTCAAGAATGGATTGATGCTGGTCTAATAGGAAAAGTTTCTGAAGTCAAAGTTTGGACAAACCGTCCGGTTTGGCCTCAGGGAATCCCAAAACCAAAACCTGACCCTCAAAACAAGCCTAGTGATTTAGCTTGGAATCTATGGTTAGGTCCAGCTTCCGAAACCCCTTATAGCTCTTCGCTACATCCATTCAACTGGAGAGGTTGGTGGGAATATGGTACTGGTGCTCTTGGCGATATGGGTTGTCACATAATTGACGTTCCTTTCCGTGCTTTAGGGTTACATTATCCAACTACTGTAGAATGCAGCGTTGGTAGTGTTTATACCAAAATGTGGGTACCTGAACATCTTCCGGAAGGATGTCCGCCTTCGTCGGCTGTAACAATAAACTTTGATGGAACATCTAAAAACGACACCCCAATGGTCATGACTTGGACCGACGGAGGGATTCGACCTGCACATCCAGAGCTAATTCCAGCGTCAGAAGATATTGGAGAACCTGGAGGAGATAATGGAGTTTTGATGATAGGAGAACACGGAATTATCAGTACGGGTGCTTATGGAGACCGTCCAAAACTCTTCAGAAAAGGTGAAGAGACACTTACCTACAAACAGCCAGAGAGTAACTTGCCAGAACACGGGCATCAATATCAATGGATAGATGCTATTAAGGCAGGCTTTAACAGTAACGAACACAAAGTCTTAACATCCTCTTTCGATTACTCAGGACCACTTACAGAAACAGTTTTAATGGGTAATATTGCTATTCGAAGTTATTTGTTAAGAAAAGGGAGTGGAAGAAATATGGAATATTACGGGCGTAAAAAATTACTTTGGGATGGTAATAATATGAAAATAACTAATCTAAAAGATGCGAACCAGTTCATAGGACGTGATTATCGAAAAGGGTGGGAGCTATAATTTACTTCAGATGAAAGATAAAGTAATTTGGATAACCGGAGCATCTTCTGGAATTGGAGCAGAACTGGCTAAACAATACTCAAAAACAGGTGCTCGTCTGATATTATCTGCTCGGCGTAAATTAGCATTGCAAGCGGTTAAAGATTCATGTGAAAATCAAAAAAATATTGAAATTCTCCCTTTGGATTTAATAGATTTTAAAGCTATGGATAGTCATGTAGAAAAAGCAGTTGCCTTTTTTGGTTCGATTTACCTTCTCATTAATAATGGTGGTGTAAGTCAACGGTCTTTGATTGCTGAAACTAATTTTGATGTTTACAAAGAGCTGATGGATATAAATTATTTAGGAACAGTGGCACTATCTAAAGCTTTATTACCTTATTTCATAAAGCAAAAGAAAGGCCATTTTGCAGTAGTAACTAGTGTTATGGGTAAATTTGGTTCTCCCTTTAGGTCCGGGTATTGTGGAGCTAAGCATGCGCTTCATGGGTTTTTTGATGTGCTTCGTATGGAACACCAAAAAGACAATGTAGACGTTACGCTTATATGTCCTGGATTTGTTCAAACAAATGTCACTATAAATGCATTAACCGGAAACGGAGAACGTTTAAATCATGATGATCCGGCAACAAAAAATGGCCTTGAAGTTTCCTTGTTTTGTAAGAAGATGATTCGAGCTATTGGTACTAAGAAGTGGGAAGTTTCATTTGGAAAGAAGGAAAAGCTTGGTGTTTTTGTAAAGCGCTTTTCCCAAAAATTATTACATGCCATTGTAATGCGATCAAACGTTCGCTAAACCGTAATCTTAACCTCATATTCTAAAGCTATGAAAAATCAAATGAAAATGCAAAGACGAGATCTTATCAAAACTCTAGCTGTGGGAGCAACTACTGTTTTTTTGGGTTCGTCGGGGTTCACCAAGCTTGAAGCGAATGAAGTTTCTGATAAATTAAAAGGTAACATCAATCATTCTGTATGTCAATGGTGTTATCCAGATCTGAGTTTAGAAGAATTATGCGAAGTAGCTAAGGAGTTTGGGTTAAAGGGGATAGATTTGATTGGGCCTGGTGGCTGGAAGACATTAAAAAAATATAATTTAGTTTCTACTATGTGTAATGGTGCTGAAATTAGCTTAACGGAAGGTTTTAATGATCCAAAATACCATCCTACTTTAATCGAAAACTACACAAAGCATATTAAACTAGTAGCAGAAGCGGGTTATACTAACCTGATTTGTTTCAGTGGAAATAAAAGAGGAATGGATGATGAAACTGGACTTCAGAATTGTGTTGAAGGACTTCAAAAAATACTTCCTTTAGCAGAAAAATTAGGTGTTGTTATTCAAATGGAATTATTTAATTCAAAGATTAACCATCCGGACTATATGTGTGATAATACAAGCTGGGGAATT